>Ga0316208_1000338_pt1 | contig 60695 bp, 55 predicted proteins | sample 3monopyrite_MG_FD_204944 | JGI IMG/M metagenome (GOLD analysis project Ga0316208, IMG submission 204944) | Microbial mat bacterial communities from mineral coupon in-situ incubated in ocean water Damariscotta River, Maine, United States -... | ecosystem: Environmental > Aquatic > Marine >... | reverse complement strand
CGACCGACGCCCGCCACTAGACCGAGGCAGCCTCTCCAGACGGACTCCGACCTGCGGTAACCAACCCGCGAATATCAGCTTGATCACCGTCGCGCCACGCTGCCGACCGTCGGCCTCACGTCTCTACTCACGCATGACTTGCAACGAATCACAGGGCTCGGACTGGAAGGTCCTTGCGGATTGCATCCATATCAGCCCGCCTCCGTACCCGAAGCCCACGCCGGAACGTCCCCTCGTCCGGCGTCGTGAGCCCGTCTGACCGCCTTCCCGCGGCGGACTTCGCCGGCGCTCACGCGTTCTGCAGCGAACGCGCGCGGAAGCACCGGCTTGGCTAAGGATTCTCGTTTCGAGCCTCCGATAGGAGCGCAGGGTTCCCCGCCCTTTCTCCACCCACCCCCCGCACCGTCCCCATGGCCAAGTACAAGCGCAGGAAGAAACTGATCAATCCCCGGCTCCAGCTGTGGATGACCAGCGTGTTCCTCGGCCTCACAGCACTGTCGCTGCTGATGCAGTTGATGCTCTTCATGCTGATGATGAGCCACGTCGCACTCACCTTGCCGAACGACGGCGACTTGATGTGGGACCAGATCAACGACCGTCTCTACTTCGTGATCGGCGCGTCGTTCTTGGTCTTCCTTCCGCTCACCTTGCTGGTCGGGATTTTGACGACCTTCCGTGTGGCCGGACCGGTGTTCGTGTTTCACCGCTTCTTGAAGAACATCCGCGAGGGTCGTGATCCCGGCGTGATGCGCTTGCGCAAGGGCGACAAGCTCCGCGACCTCGCCGATGCGCTGAACGAGACCTACGCCGTGATCCGAGAACGCGAGGCCGCGCACGAGGGCGACACGAACGAACCCGCTGATTCACTCGACGAGGATAGCGTCCAGGCGGCCTGACGCCCGTCGACGCACCGAACCGATCGCTGAGGCATCCCGCTTGAAGCTGCAACCCAAGATCGTCTTGATCCTGTCTGCCGTCGTCGTGACTTACGCGACGTCGGACAGCTTGGTGCAACGCATCACGCTGCAGCGCATCTTCGAGAAGACCGAGAACGAGTTCGCGCAGAAGAACACGGTGCGCGTCAAGGAAGCGCTCGAGGAACAGCTCGAGCTGATCGACTCGCGCTGTCTAGATTGGGCCGAGTCACCCGGAGTGCTCGACGCCTTCTGGGATACGCCGGACTTCGCCGAGGCTCTTTTGAGTCGGGTGCGCAGCAGCCGCTCGGTCGACCTCTTGTGCATCGCTGACGGGGAGGGCGATGTGCTCTGGAAAGCCGCCTACCTGCCGACGGACGGCAGCGGTCGCCTGGAGTCGGTCGAGGCGGTCTTGCCGCTCGAAGACGGTCGCTTGCCGGCGAAGCTGATGACGGGCGACCAGCCCGAGGACCTCGCGCGCGGCCTCTTGGGGCCGATTCGCGGTTACCTCTCGACTCCCGCCGGAGTGCTGCTCACCAGCTCGCGTCCGATCAAGGCGAACGGGAAGACGCTTGGCAAGCTGGTCGTCGGCAGGTTGCTTGCCGGAGACCTGCTCGATGAGCTGCAGGTGCGAACCGAGACGGAAGAGATCGAGGCCGTCTTCTTGCACAACGCGGGGGACAGCGAGCGTCTGCTCGCCTTCGCGGACCGCTGGGACGGCGAACCGTTGATCGAGGTCGACAGTGCGGATCGCTTGACGGTGTTCCATCTCGTCGATTCGCGCCTCGAGCAAGAACCGCTGGTATTCAGTGCAGCCGTCGACCGCGAGATCAGTCGTGCGGGAGAGGCAGCGATGCGCTACTCGCTGCTCTCGACGATCGCTGCCGGACTCCTGGTGCTGTTCGTGCTGCTCGGAGTGCTGAAGCGCATCGTGCTCAAGCCGATCCAGAAGCTGACGGAGAACGCACTGGTGCTGGGTCAGGACGAGACGTCCAAAGTCGAGTTCGACCTTGGTCGCGGTGATGAGGTCGGCACGCTCTCCGCTGAGTTCAACAGCATGATGAGCAAGCTCGCCAAGTCGCGACAAGCCTTGGTCGAGACCGCGCGCGAAGCCGGAATGTCCGAGATCGCCACCGGCATCCTGCACAACGTCGGCAACGTGCTGAACAGCGTGAACGTGTCCGCGACGATGTTGGACCAGAAGACCCGAGCCATGGCCGTGGGGGACCTGGAAGCGTTGCACGGCATCATCAAAGAACACGCGGACGACTTGGGTCGTTTCGTGAGTGAGGACCCGCGCGGCGCGCACCTCGAACCCTTCCTCGGTGCGGTCACGGAGCAGCTCAAGACGGCGCAAGCCGGCATGGCTGCCGAGCTCGGAACGCTGGTCAAGGGCATCGAACACATCCGCACGCTGGTTGCTTCGCAGCAAGACTACGTGCGGAACGAAGACGTGATCGAGCCCGTGGACCTCGCCGAACAGCTGGACCGCGCCTGCGAGATCTCTTCGACCGCCGGCGGCGAACACGTCGCGCCTGTGACGGTGATCCGCGAGTACGCGGACCTGCCGGAAGCGCGCACGGCTCGCCACAAGCTGCTCGAGATCCTCGTCAACTTGATCCAGAACGCGCGCCAAGCGATGTGCGACTCGAGCGTCACCGAACGCGTGTTGACGCTGCGCACCGAGCGCTTCGGTGATGACAGGGTGCTGCTGAAGATCATCGACACCGGCATCGGGATCGCCCCCGAGAACCTGGTGGACGTCTTCAACTACGGATTCACCACCAAGCCCAACGGTCATGGCTTCGGACTGCACGCTGCCGCGAACGCGGCGACTGAGATCCACGGCGCTCTGCGCGCGGCCAGCGACGGCCCCGGGCATGGTGCGACCTTCACCCTCGAGATTCCCCTCGGGATCGCTGCAGAGGCCGCTTCGGCCCCGGCTGCACCCGCTTCTCCCCCCGTCCTTTCGAGATGAGCAACCACGAAACCAACCGTCGGATCCTGCTGGTCGACGACAACCAGTCCATCCACGAGGACTTCCGCAAGATCCTCGCCCCGGATGATGCGGCGCAGACGGCCGGTCTGATGGACGCGCGTGCCGCGTTCCTCGGTGCCGGATCGACTGCACCCGCAGCGACGTCTCAACCGACGTTCGAGCTCGAGTCCGCTCTGCAAGGTCAGGCCGCTCACGAGCTCGTCCGCGTGGCGATCGGTGAAGGCCAGCCGTTCGCGCTCGCCTTCGTCGACATGCGCATGCCGCCCGGCTGGGACGGTGTAGAGACGATCCAAGCGCTCTGGGACCTCGACCCGAACCTGCAGATCGTGATCTGCACGGCCTTCTCCGACTATTCGTGGGAAGAGACGGTGTCGAAGCTCGGCGTGACGGACAAGCTGCTGATCCTCAAGAAGCCGTTCGACGCGATCGAGATCCGTCAGATGGCCAGCGCCCTGATCGAGAAGTGGAATGCCACGGCTCGCGAGCGTGCGTTGATCGAGGACTTGACTCGCAGCGAGCGCGAAGTGCGCGCCTACGCGACTTCGCTCGAGACGGTGAACCGCGCCATGATGACTTCGCGTGCTGTCGCCGAACGCGCTGCAGAGTCGCGCAACGAGCTGCTCTCGCACCTCAGCAACGAGGTCGGTATGCGTCTCGCTGCCGTGACCGAGAAAGTGCACGAGCTGCTTCCGCCCGAAGGGGCCGGCAAGGAGTACTTGGAACAGTTCGAGACTTTCGTCGACGCCGGAACGCACCTCGTGCGTCGCATCGATGAGGTCTTGGACATGACGAACATGGAGTCGGGCAAGGCCGTGGTCGAGTTCACTCCCTGCTCGGTCGCCGAGATCGTCACCGACGTCTGTGAGCGGCTGCGTCCGATCGCTGAGGCGAAAGGCCTCGAGTTCGCGTGCGAGCTGTCCGACTGTCTGCCCACGTCGGTGCTCGGCCAGGGGGAGCGCATCGCGCAAGTCTTGGAGAACCTGATCGAGAACGGCATCCGGTTCACGGAGAGCGGTTCGGTCAGCGTCTCGGTGAACTCGGAACACACGACGGATACCAAGCACCAGCGACTCAGCTTCGAAGTCCGCGACACGGGTGCCGGTATCGCGAAGGGCCGCATCAGCGAGCTGTTCGAGCCGCTCGAGCGGGATGCAGAGCATGGTGGCGGTTCGTGCTTCGGCCTCGCCATCGCGCAGCGCGTCGCATATCTCCTGGGTGGGGAGATCAAGGCGAGCAGCGAAGAGGGCGTCGGCAGTCAGTTCACCTTGGTCCTCGACGTCGAAGTCGCGGATCGAGTGGCTGCCTGAGCCCGGTCCACAGGTCGCGGATCGAAGCGCGGGCGCGTGCTGCATGAGCAGCGCGCGCCCGCGTTCATTGCATGGTCTCGGCTGCGGTCAGGCGCGCTCGAGGAAGCTCTCGACGTCCGCAGCGGGAACCGGCGGGCTGAACAGGTAACCCTGGATCTCGTCGCACTGCAGGATGCGCAGAAAGGAGAGCTGGCTCTCCGTCTCGACGCCCTCGGCGATGACCTTCAGGTTCAGGTTCTGACCGAGCAGGATGATCGAAGTCGCGATCGCCGCGTCATCCGAGTTCTGCGTGATCTCCCGCACGAACGAGCGGTCGATCTTCAGGGCATCGATGGGGAAGCCCTTCAAGTAACTGAGTGATGAGTAACCGGTGCCGAAGTCGTCGATCGACAAGTAGATGCCGGCCGCCTTCAGTTGACGCAGCGTCGCGATCGTCTGCTGCAAGTCCTGCATCAGCATGCTCTCGGTGACCTCGAGCTCGAGATACTTGGCATCCAAGCCGGTGCGCTGGAGCGTCGACGTGATCACCTGCAGCAAGTCGGGCTGACGAAACTGCACGGGCGAGAGGTTGACCGCCATGCGGATGGGTTCGAAGCCGGCGTCCGTCCAGGCCTTGCACTGGCGACAAGCTTCCTCGAGGACCCATGCGCCGATCGGAACGATCTGGCCGGACTCTTCCGCGAGAGGAATGAACTGCGCGGGGGACACCATCCCGAGCTCGGGGTGTTGCCAACGCACGAGGGCTTCCATGCCGACGACGCGTCGCGTCTCGATGTCGACCTTCGGCTGGTAGTAGACGCGCAGCTCTTGGTTCTCGACCGCCTGTTCGAGGCTGCGCTCGAGCGTCAAGCGCTCGAAGACCCACTGGTTCGTCGAGCTGTTGCGGAAGTGCAGGCTGCCCGGGCCGTCTTCGCGTGCGTGTCGTGCGGCTTCGTGTGCTGCGCTCAACAACGAGTTGGCATCCTTGCCGTCCTCGGGGCTCGTCGCGATGCCGATGCACAGTCCGCTGCCGGAGGGATCGGTCTGCGAGCGTTGCGCCGAGACGTGTTCTTGGATCGCGCGACCCAGCTTGGCGGCTTCGTGGATGCGCGTCAGCTCGCCGACGACGATCACGTAGTTGCCGGTGTCGTCGCGCGAGAGGTGGATGCGTCCGCGCGAGAAGCTCAGGCGTTCGCGATCTTGGTAGGCGCTGAGCGCGGTTTGCAGGCGCTCTTCGATGTCCTGCGAGAGTTCGCTGTCCGGGTCTTCGATCATGATCACCAGCACGGCGACGTGCAGATCAGTGCCGCGCGTGCGGTCGATCGAGCTGAAGACGAGCTCTTGCAAGTTGCCGGTATCGAGCTGCAACGGACCGCGGGAGGCACTCGTCGCCGGCACCAGGCCGTGTTCGTCTTGCGACAACTCGAGAGCTGTGCGCAGGCGATGACCGACGATCGCTTGGGGGCAGCCTGCCTCCAAGAACTCCGTCGCGCCGGCGAGACATGCTTCGGCGAAGTCGGCGGCGTCCGCCTCAGCGCTGTGCAGCATGAGGATCGGCGTGTGCTGAGCTTCGGGCCGAGCGCGCAAGGCGCGGCACAGATCGACAGCGGTGCCTTCGGGCAGCTGCATGTCGATCAGCACGAGATCCGGTCGCGAGTTCCGGAAGGTCTCGAGAGCCGACCGGGCTTCATCGGCCTGGACCATCGAGCAGCCGGTGTCGGTGAGCGAACGGGCGAGCTGCTTGGCCACGGGCGAGCCGTAGGCCGAGACGAACAGCAGCGTGGTCGTGTCTTGGAAGGGGGGGTGATTCATCAGAGTTCCAACGGGGGAGGTCGGATCCTTGAGATCGGCTTCAGCCGCCCGATGTCTGGACGCTCCTGCCCGCCGCGGCTCCCGGACTGCCCAGGATCGGGAATCGCCCGCGGTGACGGCTCGTTCCAGCAGGTTCTCGCATCGTGGGGGCGGAATCCCTAAGACCTGATGCCCATGCCGGTCTCTGATTCGCGCTCGCGCTGCCCCGCACTTCGATGACTGATCCTGGGCGGGCAAGTGACGGTGAGCGGGACGCTGAGTGGTTCGCCGCCTACCAGGGCGGGGACGAGCGCGCCTTCGAGCGCTTGTACCTGATGCACCGCGACTGGGCCGTGCGCATCGCCTGGCGCTTCAGCGGCGATGAGAGCGCGGCGCTCGATTTGATGCAGGACGCCTTCGCGTATCTGATTCGCGCCGCGCCGCGGCTCGAGCTGCGTGGATCGCTGCGAGCGCTGCTCTATCCGGTGATCAAGCGCGCGGCGCGCGACTTGCGCGTGCGCGAGTCACGGCGCGAGCCGCTCGAATCGGCGCGTGAACCCGAGGTGCTTCCGGGCCTTCCGGACGAACTGCAGGCGTTGTTCAGCGGCCTCGGTCCGCCGCAACAGGAGGTCTTGAGCCTGCGGTTCGCCGATGAGCTCGAGCTGAGCGCGATCGCGGACGTGCTCGGGATCCCGCTGGGGACGGTCAAGTCCCGCCTGCACAACGCCTTGGAACAACTGCGCGAGAAAAGGCAGGGCGACTGAACCTCAGAGGGCCTTCGTTCCCTTCCAAGGGCGTGGAAGAGCTCGAAGACTACCTGCGGCGCAGCTTGAAGCCGCGCTCGATCGACGTGCCGAGCGCCGTGGATCGCGCGGTTCTCGCGGCAGCGGCACGGGGCATCTCCGGCGGGTCGCAGGTCATGCGGCCGTGGAGATGGGTCGCGCCCCTGGTCGCCACCGCGGCTGCTGCCGCGGTGGCGTTCTTCGTGACTCTGCGCGGCGCCGATGCGCCGACCCCGCGAGCGTTCGACATCGTCGATGCTTATCAGTTGTCCCTCCGAGTGGCGGATGGATCCTCGCAAGCCGACGCCGTCTGGGACCTGAACCAGGACGGCCGTGTCGATGATCAAGACGTGCGCCGCATCAGGCAGCTCGCCGTTGCACTCGATGGGGTCGCGGAGATCTGATGGCGCGCCTCTGGATCGTGATCCTCGCGTGCGTGTTCTGCTGCGCGTCCTGCCGGCTGGAAGAGCCGGTGTTCACTGTGCTCGAAGTGCATGTGGACGCGGGGTCCGAACAGCTCGCTGCCTATCAGTTCGAGCTGCGCATGAAGCGCACCGAGATCGTCGGCGTCGAAGGCGGCGACGGCGCGTTTGCGGCGCCGCCGGAGTACGACCCCGCAGCGCTGCGGAAGGGGCGCATCGTGATCGCGTCATACACCTTGGACGACGCTCCGACCGGACGTGTATTGGTCGCTCGCCTGCACGTCATGGTGTCCGGCCGTGAGTCCTATTCACCGCTCGCGGTCGTCGCCGCACGGCCCGGTGGCGAGCGCATCGAAGTTCATGTGACCTTAGAGTGAGTGGAGTAACGCATGTTGAAGCAGAGTTGGATCGTCATCACCGTGATCGCCGTAGCCGTCGCTTGCAGTACGCAAGGGCCGTGGCAGGGTGATTCGAGGTCAGCGTCCAAGTCGGTGCCGAGCGCTGCGGACGGTCCGCGCGAGTATCCCGGCGGCTTCCGTGAGGTCCGCAGACCCATGGAGGAGGAGTGGGTCGTGATCGAGCGCGACGGCTTGATCCGTAACGCGCAAGGCGAGCTGGCCGGCGGTCAACTGCAGGCTCGTCGCGGCGAGACGACTCTCGTTCCGATGCCGCTCGCTCACACGGATGTGCACGGTGAGATCACCTTGCAAGTCGCGTCGGTCGAAGTCGTGCAGCAGTACGAGAACCCTTACGACGAGAAGATCGAAGCGGTCTACGTCTTTCCGCTGCCTGAAGACGCGGCGATCACTGACTTCATGATGGAGTTCGGGGGCCGACGCATCCGCGGCGTGATCCGCGAGCGGGAAGCGGCGCGAGAGGTCTACGAGCGCGCGAAGAGCGCCGGGCACGTCGCGACGTTGATGACGCAGGATCGGCCGAACCTCTTTACGCAGTCCGTGGCGAACATCGAACCTGGTGAGCGCGTCGACGTGCGCGTGACGTACTTTCAGAGCTTGCAACACGACGACGGCGTCTACGAGCTGCGCGTGCCGCTGGTCGTCGGACCGCGCCACAACCCGGCGGGCACGACCGATCCGGTCGGAGCGCTCGCGCGAGGCAAGGGCATCGCGAGCGGTGCTGATGTGACCTACCTCGCTCCGGGCGAAGTCAGCTCGCAGCGTGTCTCGGTGTCGTTCGACATCGACGCGGGCGTCCCGCTCGGCGACATCGAATGCCTCACGCACCGCATCGTCACGGAGCGAAATGGCGCGAGTCGCGCGCGGGTGAGGCTCGCCTCCGGTGACAGCTACCCGAACCGTGACTTCGTGTTGCGCTACACTGTTCCTCGCGATGCGGTGCACGGTGCGCTGGCGTTGCACCGCGGTGCAACGTCCGAGTACTTCGCGTTGTTCCTGCAGCCGCCGAGCGACAAGCGGCAAGGCGAGCGCGCTCCGGTCGAGATGGTGTTCGTCGTCGATACCTCGAGCAGCATGGCGGGGGCTCCGCTCGAGGCTTGCCGGCAGTTCATCCATCGCGCGCTGGACCGCCTCGGAGAACGGGACCGCTTCCAGATCATCAACTTCAGCGCGGAAGTCGATGCCCTTGGACGGCGCTCAGCCAAGGCGACTGCCTTGAACTTGGAAGCCGGGCACGACTTCGTCGACGCGCTGGAAGCGCGCGGCGGCACCATCATGCGCCATGGTCTGAACGCAGCCCTGGAGACCAACAGCTACGGCGACCACCGCACGATCATCGTCTTCATGACGGACGGCTACATCGGCAACGAAGCGGAAGTCCTCGGCCTGATCGATGCGGGGATCGGCGACGCGCGCATCTTCAGCATCGGCGTCGGGTCGGCCCCCAACACTTACCTGCTGGAACGCATGGCGGAGCTGGGTCGCGGTGCCTCGGCTTACTTGAACGCACTCGACTTGGATGCTGGCGAGATCGACCAGCTGTTCGCTCGCCTGGAGCGTCCGATCTTGACGAACCTCGAGATCGACTGGGGCGGCACGCGAGTGACCGAGGTCTATCCCGCACGTCTTCCCGACTTGGTACCCGGTCGACCCATCATGATCGTCGGGCGCGCGCAAGGCGGCGTGACCGACTCGATCCGACTGACCGCGAACGACGGCGTTCGCCGTGTCGAACAGAAGCTGTCCTTCGCGGATGGCAACGAACACCATGCGATCGAGAAGCTCTGGGCGCGTGCGAAGATCCGCGAGTACAGCGATCGAGCGGTGTTCAGCGGAGACGGACCGAGCGCGGAGCGCGCCGTGCGTACGACTGCGCTGGACTACGGCCTGCTGTCCGCCTACACCGCGTTCGTCGCGGTCGACGGGAGCGGTCGAACGCTCTCCGATCACGGTACGACCGTGCGTGTCGCTGTGCCGGTTCCGGCGGGTGTCCGCTACGACACGACCGTGACGCGTTGAGTTTTCGCAGCGGATCGGCGTTGCGTCCGATCCGCTGCGGCGAGTGCATCAGTCCTCGTCGTGGATTTGGTCAGGCGTGGCGTCGTTGACGGCTTGGACGACTTCGATCGAGTCGACGATCTGGAGCAGCTTCGACTTCACCTGCACGTACTCGTCTTCGGAGATGGCGCCGCGATCGCGGGCTTCTTTCAGGTCGATCAGCTCTTGGCCGACCGAGATGTGACGCGAGAGTACGAGCTTGCCGGAGTTGCCGATAGCGCAGCCGGAGATGGTGAGGAGGCCGAGGCAGGCGAGCGGCGCGAGCAGGCGGCGGGGGAGTCGACTTTGGAACATGTTGGTCGTCATGGGAGGGTCTGGGGCACCAGTTCGAGCGCAGTTGCTCGTGGGGTCGCAGTGTACGCGATGCTCGGGGGGGGTGTTTCCTGCCCGATTCGAGGAGTCACTCACGCGGGGGAAGCCCAGGGAATGGAACCGGCTGGAAGGTCGGCCGGGCGCTTCGGTGCGCGCTCATGGATCGCTATAAGCGGGCATGCGAAGCACCACCGCACTCAGCCGGCTGTTCATCGGATCACTGGCGCTGGCGGGCTGTGGAGGAGACGACAGCGTCTCCGCTGCGGACACAGCAGCGCGTCGCGAGATCGGCCTGCTCACCGCAGACACAGCCGTCGCCACCGGAGCGCCGGCCGACAGCATCGACGAGCTGCCGTGGACCGAGACGCCCATGGTCATGCGCGTGTCCGACCCCTTCTTCGGCGACTGGGACGCGATCCGCGAGCGCGGCGTTCTGCGCGTGCTCGTCTCTTACAGCCGCACGAACTTCTTCCTCTCGGAAGGCCGGCTGCGTGGGTTCGAGTACGAGATGTTCAACGAACTCCAGCAGCAGCTCGCGAAGCAGCCGAGCGCGGGACACCCGCCACTGCAGGTCGCGTACTTCCCCGTGCCGTTCGACGAGCTGCTGAAGCTCGCCTACGCGGCACGCGGACTGCACATCGAAGACCTGTTCGAACTCGTGCACAGCGGCGCATTCGAGTACACCGTCGCCGATCGCTTCATGGCCGAGCTCTGGTCGAGCGTGCTCGACGACATTCGGATCGAGTCGGACTACTTGCTCGGGACCGGCGGCGAACTCGCGTGGGCGGTGCGTCGATCGAGTCCGGAGCTGAAGGGCCGGCTCGATGAGTTCATCAGCGCCAACAAGCGCGGCAGCCTGATCGGCAACGTGCTCTTCAAGCGTACTACGGCGGTGCGAAGTGGATCTCGAATCCTCTCTTGGACGTCGAGCGCAGCAAGCTCGGTCCATTCCTCGAACCCCTGCAGCGTTACAGCGCAGAGTTCGGCTTCGACTGGCGCATGATCGCCGCGCAGGCTTTTCAGGAGTCGCGGCTCGATCCGACGACTGTCAGCCCGGCGGGAGCTGTGGGACTGATGCAGCTCTTGCCGTCCACCGCGGCGGACATGGGCGTCACGGAACTCCGCGATCCGGAGCGCAGCCTCTACGCGGGCATCAAGTACATGGACTGGCTGCGGCGCACCCAGTTCGACGAGCCGCAGCTCAGCGCGGAAGCCCAGCTGGACTTCTGCCTGGCCGCGTACAACGCGGGTGCGACGCGAGTGCGGCGGTGGAGAGCAGCTGCACCGGGGCGCGGGCTCGATCCCGACTTGTGGTTCGGGAACGTCGAGTTGCTCGCGCTCGAAGACGTCGGCATCGAACCGGTGCACTACGTCGGCAACATCAACAAGTACTACATCCTCTTCGCCATGTCGCTGGACAGCATCGAGCTGAGCAAGCGAGCGCGCGAGCAAGCCGTCGAAGCGGAAATCGATCGAACGAAAGAAGCGACGGCTCGTTGAACCGTCGCTTCGTCGTTCGTTCGGAGAGAACTCAGTCGCGGTAGACTGCGTGGCAGCTCGAGCAGCTGTCGGCGAGTGACTCGTAGGCTTCCAGTGCTTCGGATCGCCAGCCACCGGCGTCGAAGGTGTCTTCGTCCTCGCTGCAGGAGGAGAGCGCGCGTTGCAGTCGTTCCGAAGCTGCGTAGCCTTGATCCATCCAGCGGCGGAAGTCGTCGGTGTGCGCCTTCATTTCGTCGAGACCGTGCATGCTGGCGAAGATCTGGTGCAGCTGCGTCGCTTCTTGCAACGCAACGAGATCGGGGTGCTCGGGATCGGGCTGCCAGCCGTTCTTCTTGAGCAGCTTGATCATGTCCCAGGTGCGCGCCATCGGAATCATGCCGCTGCGGATGCCCGTGAACTGGTGAGCGGGTTCGAAGTTGAAGTCGTAGGTCTTGGTCTTCGCCGTGCTGGGGATGGGGGCGGTGGCGACCGTCTCGTACAGACCCTCGTACTTGGACGAGGTCGAGCACCATTGACGCATCTCTGCAATCGCCTGATCGCGCGGGATGCCGTCCAAGACGACGCGGCCGATGGCGGCGGCGGCGGGGCCGCGGTGCTTGCCGTGGAAGCAGTGCACATAGAATGGGCCGTCGAGTTCGCGGAAGGTCTTCGAGATCTTGGCGAGCTCGTCTTCCGAGATGCCGCTGTACTGAATCGGCACGTGCACGTACCGGATGCCGTACAGCGCCGCGACTTCGTGATCGGGAACCTTGCCGTCGACAGAGAGAACCGTGCGCACGCCCATCGACTGCAGTTCGGCGAAGGCTTCCACGCCGGCCGGCTCGGCGCCGGAGATGATTTGGTCGCTGAGCCGGTAGACGTGATGCAGGCCGGGTCGTTCCTCGGGGGCGACGGTCGGAAGCTCGATGACCGCCGCCGCCTGGTAGGCGGTGGTAGAAAGATCGAGCGGCGGGGGAACGGCGGGGTCCGAGACCTGTGAGCGCCGGGGGGCGGCGCCGGCGCAAGCGGCCGCGAGGCCGAGCAGGCAGGTCAGGAGGGCAAGTTGGTTCCGCATGTGTGCTGTCGTGAGGGGTCGGTCGAACTCGGACCGGGGAGACATGGTCCGCATTCCGCCGCTCTTCGCAAGGGTCGTGCCAGACGCTGGGGTCTACCCTCGAAGGGGCAGGAGGCAACGCCGGCGGTGATCCGCCGGTCCGGGCCGGCGCCACTCGCGTCCCCGATTCGAAACGGAGGGTATCCACTTGGAACAGCTCTCGATGGCCTCGGGGGCAAGAAGGCCGTGCGCAGAAGGAAACTCCTGGATCTCGCCCCCCTAGCGGTGGACATCCAAGGGTACGCTCTCTGAGGAGGCTTCGCATCCAGAGCGCGAGACCCCACCCCCCCCCGATCGGCCCCTCAGCGGGCTGATGCCTTCCAGGAATCCCCCTCCTTCCGCGTCCGAAGCCCGGTGGCAGCCGGTCCTCGGCGTCGTCGTGACCACCTCGAGCCCTGGGCTCGAGGGCCTCGTCCGGCCCGGTAGGACCCTCCCCAGCGACGCATGAACACACCCAGCTTCCGCCGCACGGCGCTCCTCGGACTCCTCTTCCTGTCTCCGGCCGCGGTCGCGGAAACCTTGCACGTGGACGCGAACCTCGTCTCCGGCGCGAACGATGGTTCGTCCTGGGCCGACGCGTATCAAGGCGTCGGCGGTTTGCAAACGGCTCTTGCCGCGGCGGTCGCCGGCGACGAGATCTGGGTCGCGGACGGGCTCTACAAGCCCACCACCGGCGCGGCTCGCACCAGTGTCTTCCAGCTGAAGAACGGCGTCGAGATCTACGGCGGCTTCAGCGGTGGCGAAGCGACGCTGGGCGACCGTCCGGCGATCGGCAACTTCGTCAGCGTCCTGTCCGGTGACCTCTCGGACAACGACGGCAGCAACTTGCGCAACGACAACAGCTACCACCTGATCAACGGCGCGAACACCAACTCGACCGCTGTGATCGACGGCTTCACGGTGAAGGGCGGCAACGCCAACGGAAGCGGGAACAACAACAAGGGCGGCGGCATCCTGTGCTTGTCCGGCGCGGACCCGACCGTCCGGAACTGTCGCTTCGAAGACAACCGCTGCACCTTCGGCGGCGGCGCCGGATACATCAACGGGTCGCCGAGCTTCACCGACTGTCAGTTCATCAACAACCTCGGCGGATCCTACGGCGGCGCCTTCGACATCGCCGGAGCCGTTGCGGTGAAGTTCGACCGCTGCTGGTTCCAAGGCAACAGCGCGGCGCGTGCGGGCGCCCTCGAGATCTTCTCGACCAGCGGTGCGCGCGTCACGAACAGCGTGTTCACCGGGAATACTTCGACCGGTAGCGGCGGCGGCGGAGCGCTGTGGATCGGTGCCGGCGGCAGTGCGACGGTCGCCAACTGCACGATCGTCGAGAACAACTCGACGGTCAATGCGACGGCCGGGCTGCTCGTCTCGGGCACCTCGGTGACGATCGCGAACAACATTTTCTGGGACAACGCCGGTCCGGGCGGTGCGCAGAACACGGTGAATCAGGTCAGCGGCACGAGCAGCGTGACCTACTCGATCGTCGAAGGCGGCATGGTCGGAACCGGCAACCTCTCGACGGCGCCGAGCTTCGAGAACGTCATCGCCGGCAACTACCGACTCGCGTCCGGCTCGGTCGGTATCGACGCCGGTAAGAACTCCGGCGTCCCCGCGGGCATCACGCTGGACATGGCCGGCAAGCCGCGCTTCTGGGACGTCCAGTCCGTGCCGGACACCGGCTCGGGAGGCATGCCCATCGTCGACATGGGCGCCTTCGAGCTCGACACCCCGCCGGTCTTCAGCAGCTTCTGCTTCGGCGGTCAGCTCGGCATCCTCTGCCCTTGCGGCAACGACGGCTTCCCGGGTACGCCGGAAGGCTGCACCAACAGTCTCGGCTGGGGGGCGAAGATCACGGCGACGGGCACGAACGTGTTCGCGAATGACGACCTCGGCGTCACGATCACGCAGGCCCGTCCGAACCAACCCAGCTTGTTGGTCCAGGGAACGGTCGCGATCGAGACGACCTTCAAGGACGGCATCTTCTGCATGGGCAACCCGACCGAACGGATTGAAGTCGTGATGCTCGACGCGAACGGCATGGGCTCGACCAGCGGTTCGATCATCTCGAACGGCAACGTGCCCGGACCCGGCGTGACGCGCTACTACCAGGCCTGGTATCGCGATCCCGTGACCTCGCCCTGCAGCACGGGCTCGAACTTCAGCCACGCGATTCAAGTCGACTGGTTGTAGTCGATACCGACAGGCATGAGCGGGGCGGCGCGGACTCCTGGTCCACGCCGCCCCGCTCGATCCGTGCTTGGACATCCGCGCCCGGCGCGTGCAGCGGCGGTTCCTGCGCAGCTGTCGGCCAGTTGCTGGTGAGTGAGTTCGCCGTGACTGCCGGGGAGACCAGGAGCAAGGCGGTCACGCCCAGTGGCGCTCGATCACGAGCTCGTGTGGTTGCGGGGACCTCCATCCGAGATTCACGCGCACGGATCGTCGCGCTTGGACCGGATTCGGATGCGCTTGAAGCGCGGTCAGCGCAATCCGTGCGTGAAGTCGAAGTCTCAGCCAGTCCGCGCTACAGCTTCAATGACAGGTCGCTATCCTCAGCCCGCCATGATCCAGAAGATCGAAGCCGAAGAGCTCAACGTCCTGGGCGGTCCGCTGCAGGTTTGCTGCCGCTCACCACGCACAGGTTTCTATCGCGACGGAACGTGTCGCACCGGGCCGGACGACTCCGGGCGGCATGTCGTCTGCATCAAGGTCACGGACGAGTTCCTCGTCTTCAGCCGCTCGCGCGGCAACGACCTCTCGACGCCGATGCCGAAGTACGGGTTCCCCGGACTGAAGGCCGGTGACTGCTGGTGCCTCTGCGCCTTGCGCTGGGTCGAAGCGCTGCAGGAGGGTTGCGCCCCGGCCGTCAAGCTCGGCGCGACGCACCGTTCCGCGTTGCAAGTGATCTCGATCGACGATCTGCGCGCGCACGCGCTCGCCGAGTAGACCGGATGATCCGGCGGCGCGAGCTGTCGTGAATGACCGCAGTGAATGCGAGTAGACTCGTCGTCATGCGCTCCAGAGCCGAAGGCCGAGCTTCGAGGATCTACGCCGGCAGCGATCCATTGCCGCCGGTGAATCCGTTGGTGCCGTTCGCCTTGATCTCCGTGCTGATCGGCGTCGATACCGTGCGCTCGTTCTGCGCGCAACACGCCTACGGGCTCTACGGTCACGGACCGAAGGTCGAGTACCTCGAGCGCGGCATCTTGTGGTTGTTCGCCGGCGCGGTGGTCGAGCTGCGCGAGTCGACCTACGCCGGTTGGTGGTTCTCGATGGTCATCGAGGACTGGCAACCGGCAGTCGAGACGCAGGACTCCCGCTGAACACGCCGGTCGAGGCGGGCAGCTTCAGAGTTTCACTCTCCGCGCGTCGCGCGGATCAAGGCTTCCATGTGGTCGAGGTACTGACTCAACGCACGCCGACCCTTCGCCGTGATCTTGAAGGTCGTGCGCGGCGTGCGACCTCGGAAGCCCTTCTTGCACGTCACGTAGCCGGCCTCCTCGAGCTTGCGCGAGTGCACGCTGATGTTGCCGTCGGTGGCATCCAGCGCGTCGCGCAGCTCTGTGAACGCGAGGCCCGGGTTGACGGACAGCGTGGTCAAGATGGCGAGGCGCAGCGGTTCGTGCACGAGCTTGTCGATCGGTGCACCGTGGATCGCGAGGCCGGGGAGGTGTTCCAGCTTGTTCTTCGCTTTGCGTTCAGCCGCCATGGTGCCTCGCGATCCAGAGGCCGGCTCCGAGGTGCAACCCGCCGAAGCCCAGGGCGAGTAGGGTCAGACCCCAGCTCGCCGGAGCGAACACGGCGATGGTGCCGAGCACCAGGAATCCGAGACCGGTGATCGGGACGGCGGGAACGGAATTCGCTCCGCCAGTGACGATGCCGGCGCCGTAGAGCAGCAGCCAGACCGCGGGGATCGACTGGAAGTCGCCGGTACGGAACAGCGCGATGGTCAACACGGCGCCGACGAAGAGCGGGGGAGCGAGGCCGAGCAGGAAGCGCCGACCGAGGTGCCCGAAGAGCGGGACGCCTTGTTTCGTCGCCTTGCACTGCATCGCCCATGAACCGGAAACAAACGCAATGCCGGCCGCCAGCAACCAGACCTGGATGGTCTGTCTGGGGTCGTCGTACGACACGGTGGTCGCCGCAGCCGCGAGCGCGACGAGGCCCATGAAGACTCCGGACCAGCCCGAGACCGCCGTGAAGCGACCGGAGTGCTCGAGGGTCGATCGGATGTAGGAGAGGTCGGCCGCGGCGCGGTCTCCCAGGGAGATCGGAGGCGCGTTGCGCGCGATGGTGGGCTTGTCGACCATGATCTTGTCATCCTGCTCGCGATCTCGACTCCCGGCAAGGACTTTTTCGTGCAAAGTCCTTTGGTTGGCGTTGACGCCCTCGGCTTTGCGGTGCAAAGTCGAGGCATGCACGATGCAGACGAACACGATGTCCCCGCCGGGGGTCCTGACCCGAACCCGACCGACGACCAGGGGGCCGGCAACCCGAAACCGCCCACGTCTGGAACCCTCTCCGACCGGGCGCGCGCAGCAGCGCCGTCCCAGGCCATCCAGTCGGCGGCCTGGCGGATGCAGGAACAAGCCGCGCGGCTCGCGAAGGTCGAACCTCACACCAGCACGGAGCTGCGTGGAGCGCTCGTGTCGCCCTTCGGAGCACTCGAGCTGGTGCTCGCCGATCAAGAGCGCGTCGCGAAGGACATCCTGAGCGCACAGGACGTCGCGCGACTGATCTCGGTCTTGCTCGGCGTCAGCCTGTTGTTCAGCGTCCCGTACGGCTTGGTGCTCGGACTCGACTACAGCTGGCGTATCGCGGCTCTGTTCCTCGGGTCACTCGCGGTCTGCCTGCCGTCGCTGCAGGTCTTCAGCAACATCATCGGCATCCGCATCGACATTCGGCGCAACCTCGTCTGGTTGCTGCTGCTGGTCTTCGTCACCTTCCGCATGGCGCGGACGCTGGGGTTGATGGCGTGAAGCGCGAGCTGCTCGGCACGCTCCCTGCTGCGGCAGCGTATGGATTCGCGTTGGGTTCGGCGCACAGCCTCGATCACTCGCTGGACAACTTGGTCAAGTTCCCGCTCTTGATCGGAACCACCGCCGTCGTCTGCGGCGTCGGCTACACCGTCACGGGCAAGTTCTTGATCCCCGAGCTCTCCGCCGCGGACATCCGCCGCGCGACGGCGCAGCTCTACAACGACCTGACGATCTTGTTGCTGAGCCTCTGCCCCGTGACGCTCTTCATGGGCGTGATCCTCGCGCACACCGATGATGGTCCGCTGGGCGAGTACGACCTCTTCCTGCGGCTGAACATCATCTTCATCGCGGTCTGCGGAGCTCTGGCGCTCGCCCGGCAGTGGAAGCTCTTGTTGTCGGTGACCGACGCCGGTTCGTCGCGCGCGATCGCCGTGCTCTGCGTCTGGCTCGCGCTCTCGGCGCTGGCCGGCGGCCAAGCGTCCTTCTACCTGCGGCCGCTCCTCGGCATGCCGTTCACGCGCGGCATGGATGTGCCGTTCATCTTGGGAACCGAACCGACGGCGCGCGGCGCACGCAATTTCTTCGAGGTGGTCTGGTTCTCGATGTCCTCGCCGGGTCTGCCGGAAGACGCCTTGCGCGGCGAACCGACGGACGATACGCCGCACTGAGGCGTTGCGCGTCGCCGTGCTTGCGGCTGTCCGGATGGCGGCGTAGCCTCGATCCGCCATGAACCGCTCGCCGGAAGCCCCGCGTCGCCGCCCTTCGCGCGTCTACGCGGGGATCGAGCTCTCGCAGCCGGTCAATCCGGCGGTGCCGATCGCGCTGTGCTTCGTGTTCTACGCGGTCCGGCGCGTGCGCAGCTTGTTCTGGGGGATGTACGTGAGTTCACGCCCGCGCCGGAACTCCGGAGGTTTCTTCGAGACGCCCGAGGGAACGCTCGACAAGGCCGAGCTCGAGTCCGCTATGGATTGGCTCATCGTCGGGGCGCTGGCCTGCCTGCTCGGCATCGCCTTCCGCTGGTGGCGCGGACGCCGCGAGTGGGGCGACGTGCCGCTCGGTTACGGCATCGGGCTCAGCGGCTTCGTTTACTTGCTCGCCTCTTGGTTCAAGTTCCACGCGCAGGGCAGAGGTGTTTCGCTCGGGCTGTTCGACGATGGATTCGGTGCAGCTCTGTTGTTCATGCTGGTGCTCGGATTCCTGGCATACATGTGCTTCGAGCTGTTCACGCGACGCTGGCGACACATGCGCGTGCTGGTCGCAGGGCTGCTGTTGATCGTTACCACGGTTCCGGCGATCGCTCTGCACTACGGCATTCGAGTGCGTCTTGCGCACCAGCTCCAGCTGGAAGACGGATCACCGCTGGTCCTGGATCTGCCGTCCGTCCGCTCGCCCCACAGCAGCTGCCCGGCTCCGTTCGGCGCGGAAGGGGAGGTGCCGGTGTACTTCCACCGCAACGGAGAACTGTGGCTCGGACAACTGGACTTCTCGTCGTCTCCGTCGAAGCTCGTCGGACTCTTGCCGGTCGACTCCGAACCGGCGACGGAAGCAGAGCGCCGCGCGCGCTCAGACAAGTTGGATCGCATGCGCCTCGGATTGGCCGAGTCCCACCGGCCGTTCGTTCCCGTCGCGCTCTCCAGTTCCGCTACCCCTGGCGATCTCGCTCGAGTGGTCCGTGACATCCGCCAACGCTTTCCAGGTGCGCAGGCGATCGACGTGATCGGGACAACGGGAGGCGAACGGGCGCGTGGAGCGAGCCTACCGGGCGAGACAGGACCGATTCGCCGGCACGATGCGGTGCTCATGCGCCTAGACGTCGAGACTCGCGAGCCTTTCGTCGTCCTGGATGTGCAGGACTCAGGCAGCGTGGCAGTCGCGCTCGGGGAGCAGCTGCAGAGCCTGACATCCGTGCGCGACGGGCGCAGTCGAGGCTCGTGGATTCAAGTTCGACTGCGCGTCGACGAGAGCGTCACGCTCGAACAGCTCGGTGCCATCTAGGCGGACGACTTGTACATGGGGCCACTGTCCGTCTTGATCGAGTGAACATTCCGACCACGCGGTCACGATCCACGACATGCAGCAACTCATCACCGGCTACCACACCGAAGAAGAAGGGGACCGGGTCGCCCAGCTCGCGTGCGGCCACAACCAACACGTGCGCCATCGCCCGCCGCTGATCGAGCGCGCGTGGGTGACGACCGCCGGCGGCCGCGCGTCGATGCTCGGCGCGGCGCTCGACTGCGTGAAGTGCGAGGAGGGCGCGCCGCGCGATCGGGAATCGAGTTCCTGACGCTAGTGCGAAGTCGGCGCGGGGCTGTCGAGCTCCAGCAGGCGCTCGGCGATGTAGCGTCGGATGCGGTCGGAGCGCTCCCGCTGCAGCATCTGCCGCAGCGTGTTCGCTGACTCCGGATGTTCTGCGAGTCGCGCGCCGAGGTAGCGAACCAACGCGTCGCGGGCTCCTTCGTCGCGTTCTTCGACAGCCAGTCGTTCGACGAGCTGTAGCGCCTCGGGCGTCGTTGTCGTGCAGCGGCCGAGACCAAGCGCGATCGCGCGCTTGACTCGAGCGTGATTCTCCAGCGCGAGCGCATCGGTGAGGATGCTCACGTTTCTCTCGTCATTCGCCGTGGAGAGCGACGAGGCGGCCGCCGCGCGCACGCGTGGATCGGTGTCGGTCAAGTAGGCCCCGACTTGTTCCGCCAGGTCCGGGTCGGCCAGGTTGCCGAGTGCCTTGAGGTACACGCTGCGCTCGACGGCATCCGGTGACGAGATCAGCGCCTGTACGAGGTTGTCCCGCAGCGCGCCGTAGGCTTCGGGTTTCGTGAGTCGCAACGCATTCCCGACGCAGCCGAGCGAGAGACCGGCGGTGTTCGCGAGGTCGCTCTGCGTCGAACCGCTGCGGTCCGCGGCCGTGCGCCAGAGCGCGGCGATCGTCGTACCGTTCGCGTGTTGCAGGCCGCCGATCGCAACCAGCGCACCGATGCGATCACCGTGTCCGTGCCGTTCGTCGGTGGCGACCCGCTCGAGTGAGGATTGGGCCGCCGGCGTGCCCGCGCGCTCGAGCGCGTGGAGCAACGTTCCGCGCGTGCGCTGACTGTGTTGACCGGAGAGCAGCGTCTCCGGAACGAGCGCGGCCGCTTCCGGGCAGCTCCGGAAGAGCTGCTCGAGCGCGGCGATCGCGGCGAGGTCGGTGCCCTCACCGGAATCCAGTTCCAGCAGCCACGCCGCGTAGAGTTCGCGGAGCTCTTCGTTCAGTTCGAGCTCGATGGGGGGCGCGTCTCGCTCGGATCGTGACGGCTCGAGGTCCTCACGATCGCTCAGCGTTTCGAATCGTGAGCCCGGCCCGAACACGGCGGGTTCCGAGTCGTCGAACTCGATGCCCTGCAGTCGGGCGGTCGTGAGTGAACGCACGCTGGATCCGTGAGACCTCACGCCGAGCGTCTCGCGCAGCTCGCAAGCTGCGATCCAGCTGGTGTCCGCGCGCAGCGTGTAAGTGGCCAGCGACTCGTGAACGTCGACTTGGGTCCCGTCCGCACCCTCGAAGAACCTCGTCTTCGCCTTGATGATGCGGCCGTCCGCGAGCCGATCGTAGCGCGCTTCGTAGCGTCCCGATCCGCACGCTTCGGTCGCGGTCCAGGATCGACCCGCGGCGGCGGGGACGATCAACACGAAGCAGCGCAGGGCTTCTTCGAGAATCGCGGCTTCCGACCGCGTCAGCGAGCCTGCGAAGCGCAACCGGCGCAACCGCCCGTCCAGCGCGAAGTCCGCGCCGAACGGCAGCTCGAGCCGTCGATCGACTTCGGGGTCGCTCTCCCCGTTGGCGGCGAGTCGAGCCGCTCGAAGCTCGCAGGCGGCTTCGACCCCGTCGGTGGTGATCGAGGTGACGCGCAGACGCAAGATGCCGTCCAGGCGCTGCTCGATCACCAAGGGTTCGTCGTCGCCGAGCAGACTGACGTCGACGTGACTGGCGATCTCGAGCCGATAGCTCTGTTGATCCCCGATCTTCCAAGCGAGCTCGACGGATCTCAGCGGATCCAGCGCGGTGGGCGGAGTCGTCGACGTTCGATCTTGCGTGTACCAAGCGACGATCAGAGTCGCCGCCGTGAGCACTACGACGGAGAGAGCACTCAGGCGAAGGCGAGGCGAATTCATCTTCGGTGCTACTCGTGGATCGCCGTGAAGCGGTAGGGGTCACCACCCGAACCTTGTTGGTTGAAGTCGAGCAGCACGTCTTCCTTGACGTAGGGCTCCCACTTGACGAGCTGCTTCTCCTTGCGGTTGGTCACGTGTCCGCAGGGATAGGGGATCCTGAAGCGCTTGCACCACTTGATGCCCTGCCACTCCGCGTACAGGAACGCGCGCCCGCTCGGGCCTTCCAAGCGATTCGTCGCCGAAGCGAGCAAACCGGCCAGGACTTCGTCCGTGTCGGGATCGTAGTCGACACCTGCGAAGGCCCGCGCCTTGAAGGTGTCGTTGAGCAGCGTGAGTTCTGCGGTGGCCCCTCCCGACAGGATGCCGATCGTCGCGTCGGCCGTCGCGGTCGCGCGTGCATCCGCGATCGCGTTGGCGTCGAACTGGAAGCTTGATCCCAGGTGGACGTGCACGTCGTAGCCGAGGGTCGCGGTCACGCCCGCGTGGACTTCCATCGGCACGATGCCGACCGTGAAGCGGCTGGTGACCGACTTGGACTTGGGCCAGCTGTTCTCGCTGTCCCAGTCCCAGTCGTCGAGCTCAGGGAGCTCGCCGGTGTGCGTGTAGATCGTCAGCCCCGCGAAGCGGAAGTCGAACTGGAAGCTCGAGTCTTCCCGATCGAAGGGCACGAACTGAGCCGTGGCCTCGAGGTCGAGCAGCTTGAAGCCGGTGCCGAAGAGCTTCATCGGAATCGCGGTCTCGGCGCTCGCGAGCGCACCACGCCCGTCGACTCGACCAAGGGAGTCCAGCTGCAAGCCGACGCCGAAGTGCTCGTTCGACCACTCCTTCTTCCAGTCCAGCCGCTTCTCGAGCGCCTCGATCGTCATGCCGTCGTCGCTCAGCTGGAAGCCCGTCGAGGCTTCGTCGTTCACGGGCAGCACGACGACTTGCGCTTGGAGGCTGTTGTCATCGAAGTTCGGCGACGAGGCGTCAGGGTCTTCGTACTCCGGGATCGATCCGTCGACGTCGGCGATCACTTGCACGTCGTAGTGCAGCGTGCCGGCGGCAACCGAGTCGTTCAGCTCTTCGAAGGCGGCATCGTTCGCCTGCAGGTTCATCCCAGCAGGCGCGCTGGGAATCAGCAGGTCGAGGTGCACCGAGTGCGTGTCACCCGGCTGGACCAAGTCGATCACGTAGTCCGCTTCGTATTCGCCCATGCCGCCGTCGACGGTGTCGACTTGATCCGAGTCCCAGACTTCGAGGCGCCAGTGATCTTCCGTCAAGCCGACGGCCTGCGCTTCGGCATTCGTCGTTCCGGGAATGCGGATCCAGAAGCTCAAGTCGGCATTCTCGACGGGGTTCGCGCCGGCCAGTGCGAGTTCCACCGTGACACCGAGGTGGTGGTTCTCCTCGTCGCGGATGCCGTCCACGACGCGATCCGTGTCTTCGTTCCGGTCGTGGTCCTCGAGGATCACCACGGTGGAGTCGAACTCCATCCGTTTCAGCACCAAGTCCGGCTGGTACTTGTACGTGTCGTCCAGCACGAGGCTGGGCGGTTCTTCCTGCGGATGGTTGTTGAGCTCGTCCGACTCGTGGATCTCACCGCCCGGATCGATCTCCGCGAAGAGGAAGAAGGTCTCGTGGTTCAGCTCAGCCACGTCCGCCGGAATGATCAGTGTGGATTGGTAAGGCCTTCCAGCATCTCCACTGGCCTCGATCACCGGATAGGTCACCGTTCCGAGCAGGTACTGCTCGGGTGCTACGTTCTCCGCGACTTCGACGTCGTCGCTCATCAGGTAGTAGTTGACCTTGACCTCGGAGGCGGTCATCGCCGCCTTGATCGTGGTCTCGAACTCGAACTCGTGAGCGACTTGCGGATTGGCAGTCAGCACTTCGATGTGGAGTACATCGAGATCGTTGGCGTCCGGCAAGTCGGCGGGCACATAGGTCACTCTCTCGTCGTTGCTGCAAGCAACAAGGGCCAGCGCGAGGCCGAGTGCGCGAAGTCCCAAGAGAGCCGGCCGGTAGGAAGGTAGGCGGTGTGTCGAGTACATGATCCCTTTCATGACTGTCCGCATGCGCGCCGAGGGTGTCGGCAGATGGATCGCGCTGTAGCGAAGTCGAGCGCGGAAGCGGGGGGGCGCGGGTGGGTGGAGAACTCTTGGACTCGCAGTTCACTGATCGCGAGGCGTCAGCGCTGTGAGGTCCACGACTCGCTCGCAGGCAGCGACCTCTGCGACTCCGAGCTTCGTTCGATTGCGCCTCGACCGTCATGGTTCGTGCTCCGCATGTCCGGCACAGACATGTGCGTAGCGCAAGGTTTGAGAATCGGACGCATTCGCGGTTGGCGCGCCGGCGCGCAGCACGTTTCAGTCCGCGCCCGGCGCGTCCAGCTCGAACAGCAAGCGTTCCTGGACGAAGCGAATCGCTTCGTCCAGCGCGGCTTGATCCTCGGTCTGCAACAACACCCGCCCGATGTCCTCGCCGACGCGTTCGGCGATGTCGTCGCCGACCTCGACCTTGATCAAGGAGTCGACGTGCGCGGGATGCCCGCGGACCTCGTCGATGCCTTGGATCCGCGTCACGCGGCCTTCGCCGGGATGCAGCACGACGACGGCCGTCGGACGACCGGGGACGCGCGGCAAGTTCGGCAGCTGGCCGAGCTCGTCGGAAGGGCGGGGCTACGACGCGCTCAGCGCGCGGTTCTGCAGCGGCGGCCCTTCGAGCCAGAAGGTGTTCGGAATACGGCGCGAGCGCTGCGCGAGTTCGTGGCGACGGCCAACGACCAAGACGCTTAAGTCGCGCGCGGGCGGGGCGGCGGAAGAGATTCCGGCGAAGGACTGGGGCTGACGGCGAGCCGAGGTGGGCGACGGACGCGTGAGCCGAGCGTGGCGCGGAAGCTCAGTGCGCCGGGTTCGTTTCGAGCTTCCCGGGACCGGCCGGTTCCGTCTCGGCAGGTTCCACGAACTCGACGAAGTACGTCAAGGACGAACCGACTTTGTCGTGCCGGATGCCTTCGACCTGAACCTCGTAGCGCGCGCCGGGAGTGCAGTCCGTCTCGAGTGGCTTGAACGCGATGGTGCGGTCCCAGAAGTTCCTGAAGGCGAGCTCGAGCGCCGCGCCGTCGCGGACCCAGTCTTCGTCGAGTCGGTAGAGGCGCACACGGACGTCGTTCTTGAAGGCGATCGCCGCGTGGTTCGCTGGATTCAGTTCGATGCTCCAGCTGTGCAGCTTGCCGAAGTACTCGATCGGCATGTAGCCCGGCGCCGGGAAGCAGATCATCTCGTAGTCCGGCTCGAACGACCGGCTCTCGTCGTCGAACCAGATCGCGTTGACCGTCTCGAAGCGGCCGAAGCCCGTCGCCATCAGCTTGGGGTCGAGCATGCTGGTGCGGAAGCCGACGCCGCCACTGCCGCGTTGCGCCATGCCTTGGGTCAGCGCTTCGACGAGGGTCGCCGCGTAGGCGTGGTTGCAGCTCGCCACGCCGAGCATCGCGTGGTTGTATTCCTTCTTCGACCAGCCGGGGTTCACGGGCTTCTCTCCGAGCGCACCGGCGGTGAACAGCAGCCGGGCCGCAGCGTCCGCGTGGTGGTTGAAGCGCGCGCTGACGAGCATGTCCCGCCATGCGACGCCGGCGAGGAAGCGGTAGGCGAGGAGGCGTCGCAAGCATGCGTCGCGCTCGTTGGTCAAGGCAGCGTCATTGGGCCTGCGCTTCCCCGACGGTTCGTCGAGGAATCCGAGGCCTTCGCCGCCCCAGCTGTTCGCCGGGTCGTGAATCTCGTTCAGCGTGTTCCAGACGAGCTCGAGCGGTCGCGGATGCACTTCGACCTCATCGACGGTCACCATCACATCGGCTTTCCAACCCTGCAGGCGCAGCGTCTCCTTGCCCGCCTTGACGACGAAGTCGCCTTCACGCAACCCGCGCTTGTAGACGCCGGAGATCGTCCGTTCGCCGCCGTCGCGCCGCTCGACGTACTTGCCCGAGATCACGCCGTTCTTGTAGCTGGTCGTGATCCACGGCTCACCGTCCGAATGGAAGGACGCGTACTTGCCGCTGATCTCGTCCTTCTTGTACGTCGTCTCCACCGCGACCACGCCGGTGTCGTAGTACTCGACGTACTTGCCGTTCAGCCGACCTTCGCGGTCGAGCTTGCAACGGAACTTGAGCTGACCGTTGGGGTGGTGTTCGACGCGTTCGTCGACGGGTTGCTTCGCGACGGTGGTCTGCGCGTCAACGGGTTCGCCGTGTTGTGCGACCGCGAGCGTTCCGCCCGCCAGCAGTCCGAGCGCGAGCGTGGTGATCGAGAGGTGCGACATGGGATGAGTCACTTCATCTTGGAGGGAGCTGCGCGCCGGATGGGACGGCACGCGGGTTCAGCCTAGCCCTCACCCTGCCGACGCGCGAATCCCGGAATACCGTGCCGCGTCCGTTTGTCCGACATTCGACCTCGCCTCAGCGCCGGCGGTACTGGGTCGAATGTCGGACAAACGGACGCGACACGGTATTCCGGGATTCGCGGCGACGTGCAGGTCGAGCGGGCGAGCTATGCTGAAGCCCATGATCAACCCGGACATGGAGCTGCTCAGCACGGTCGCGATCGCGGCCTCCCAGCGGCTCGCCGCCGATCCTGACGATGCGGAGGCGTGGACTGAGCTGCAGTCGGCGATCGAGGCGACGAAGGACGACGGCGAAGAGCTGGCGCTGGCCGTCGAGGTCCGCGATGCGGACGAGCTGCGCAGGATCGCGGACGGCTGGGCCGGCGGCGCGGAGTTGCTGCCGGCCTGCGATCGAGCCGTGCTCAAGCGCGCGATGAAGGCCTTCCGCAAGACGCTGAAGGTCACGCGCCTCGCTGCGGAGACGCGGCTGGGCGGTGGGCCCTTCTCGGCGGGGTCCGACTCGACCGTCGTCGGCTGCCAGCCGCCGCAGCGTTATCCGATGGCCGTCTGGATGGAACTCGTGCGGCAGGGCCGCCTGGCGACGGACCGCCGCGGCACCTTCGAGCTGCCGCCGGGCGAGCAGTGACCGTTAGCGGTCGCCGGTGTGACGCAGCGTTCCGCCGCTGCTGCTCGAGCCGCCGCTCGCGCCGGGCTTGAAGCCGGTGTTGCCGCTGGATTGCGAGGCGCCCTTGGCGTTGTGCTCGTCGACGATCTCGATCTCGCCCGAGTCGAGCAGCTGCTTGAAGCCGGGGTGCTCCGCCGCCTTGGGCGTCACTTGTCCGCTGGCGGCCGGGCCGAGGTGGAGGCGCTTGCCGCCGGGCAGCGGGACGCGCAACGGGCGCTTGGTCGTGTTCTTGATTTCCATGAGGACCGCCATGATAGCCGCCGCAGGCCCTGAATGGTCCGTACACTCTCCGCCATGTCAGAGCTCGGACTCGCCAATCTCTCGCTCAGCTTCGGCGGGCCGCAACTTCTCGATGGAATCGATCTGCAGGTCGAGCGCAGTGAGCGCATCGGCCTGGTCGGTCGCAACGGCGCCGGCAAGTCGACGCTGCTGAAGGTCCTCGCCGGCCGGCTGGCGCCCGACGGCGGCAAGCGCACGCTGCGGGCCGGGTTGCGCGTCGCCAGCCTCGAACAAGAGGTGCCGACCGACATCTCGGGCACGATCCACGAGCGCCTCGTCGCGACCCTGGACCAGCTGGGCCTCGAGCACGGCTGGGAAGTCGAGAAGCGCATCGACCGCATCCTGGTCGACCTCGGACTCGATCCGACCGAGGCTGTGCAAGTGCTCTCGGCCGGCGCGAAGCGCCGCGTGCTGCTCGCCGAAGCGCTCGTTGCGCAGCCCGACGTGCTGATCCTCGACGAACCGACGAACCACCTCGATCTCGAAGGTGTCCTGCACCTCGAGGAGCGCCTGCAGCGGCTCGAAGGCGCGCTCGTCTTCGTCACTCACGACCGCGCCTTCTTGCGCCGCGTGGCGACGCGCATCCTCGATCTCGACCGAGGCAGGCTGCGCAGCTACGACTGCGACTACACGACTTACTTGACGCGCCGTGAAGGCGAGCTCGAGGCAGAGCGCGAACAAGACCTGCAGTTCGACAAGAAGCTCGCGCAGGAAGAAGTCTGGCTGCGCCGCGGCGTGAAAGCGCGCCGCACGCGCAACATGGGGCGCGTGCGATCTTTGATGGCGATGCGCGCCGAACGCGCCGCGCGCCGCGAAGTGATCGGCAAGGCGAGGGCCGGACTGAACGAGGCGGGTCGCACGGGTCAACTCGTCGCTCGCCTGACCGACGTCTGCGTCAGCTTCGGTGAGAAGCAGGTGCTCGACAGAGTCAGCGTCGAACTGCAACGCGGCGACCGCCTCGGCATCGTCGGTCCGAACGGCGCGGGCAAGTCCACGCTGCTCTCCGTTCTGCTCGGGGACCGCGAACCGGACTCGGGCACCGTGCGCATCGGCACCAACGTCGCGATCGGACGCTTCGACCAACTGCACTCCGTCCTCGATCCGAAGAAGTCGGTGCAAGAGAACGTCGTCGACCACGCGGACTCCGTCACGGTCAACGGGCATTCCCGGCACGTGCTCGGTTACCTCGCTGACTTCTTGTTTACACCCGCGCAAGCGCTGGGTCCGATCACCAAGCTGTCCGGTGGCGAACGCAACCGCTTGCAGCTGGCGAAGCTCTTGTCGCGACCCAGCAACCTGCTGGTGCTCGACGAACCGACCAACGACCTCGACGTCGAGACGCTCGAGCTGCTCGAGAACTTGCTCGGCGAGTACGAAGGCACGCTGATCGTCGTCAGCCACGACCGCGAGTTCCTCGACAACGTCGTGACTTCGACGCTGGTCTTCGAGGGCGACGGCAAGGTCACCGAGTACGCGGGCGGCTACACCGACTGGCGCAGCAGCGTCGACGAACAAGTCGCGCAGGCGGCGCCGAAGGCGGCCAAGGCAGCGCCCAAGCCGAAACCGACGGCAACCGGCCCGCGACGCCGAACCTACGCGGAGAAGCTCGAGCTCGAGAAGCTGCCCGAGAAGATCGAGCAGCTCGAGGAGTCGAAGTCGGCGCTCGAGGCCGAGATGGCGGATCCGGGCTTCTACAAGCGCAGCGGCGACAAGATCGCCGCCGACACCGCGAAGTTCGAAGCCCTCGATGCCGAACTCACGGCGACCTACGCGCGCTGGGAAGCACTCGAAGCGCTCGCGGAGTAGTTCGCGTGGCGCTGCTGCGCGGGTACGGAGTCAGGAAACTTCTTCCACGATTCCATGCCAGGTACCCGCCTGGAATCGTGGAAGAAGTGTCCTGACTCCGTACTTGCGAGGGCCCTGCACGTCGGCAAGCATGTCGGCATCGATCAGCTGGCTGGTGATCGCCTTCTCCTGCGGGATCGGTTCGTAGCCGACGGCGTCCTCGACGCAGAGCACGAGCAACAAGTCGTTGGCCCAGCTCGAGTCGCTCCACGGCACTTGTCGCGTGAGGTAAGCCAGGCAGAGCGGCGATGCGGTAAGGTCCGCGTCTCCGGTTTCGGAGTCAGCCGGTCCCTTCACGATGAACTGGTGATCCAGCAGCGTGGTCAGCTGCGCGCGCAGTTCCGGGGCTCGCTTGCCATCGAGAGTGATCAGGTGAGAGATGACCGCGCGGCTCTTGTGCGCCGCAGTGACTTCGGACTCGTCGGAGAGGGGAGCCATCAGGGACGTCTCCTTCAGCAGCGCGAGCGCCAGAGTGCCGTTGCCGGCGTAGCCGAGCGCCTCGGCGAGCAACGACAAGCTCTCCTCGCTGGGCGCGCGGTCCCAGAGTCCACGCGCCGCCTCGACCGCTTCGCTGGGCTCGCCGGAGAGCGCGAGCGCGCGCACCACGAGGTGTGTGGCGCTGTCGCCGAAGTTCTTCGCATGAGATCCCTCACCGGCCAGTTCGGTCACCGCTTCTGCGTAACGACCGGCCCGCAGCAAGATGCGACCGCGCGTGCAATGCCGACTCGTCGTGAGCTGGTCCGCGTACGGGCTGGACTCGCACATCGCATCGGACTCAGCCAATGCTTGGTCGAAGCGGCCGAGGGCCGAGTAGACGTAGTAGAGGTAGAGCTGCGGCGGCGGCGACTCGGGATCGAGGGAGCGCGGGGCGAGCAGAGCTGCGATAGAGACCGACGACGAGCTCGTTGAAGCCTTCGAGGGAAGTCTCGCCCTGGTCAGCAAGGAACAGGTCCACGGCTTCCGCCGCGCGAACGTCCGCTTGAACGCAGTCGCGCTCGTTCGTGGACTGCGCGTCCCCGGTCCATTCCTAGATCGCGGTGAGCCGTCGCTGCAGCTGAGACGAGTCCGCTTGCGACTCTACTTGGCCTGGCGGGGCAGTGGTGCCTTGCGGGAAGGCGAGGGCCTGGACAGCGAGCAGTGCGAGCATGTGTTCCGTCCGTGAATCGAGGTACGAAGGATCGGCGATACCGATCACCGGACGGATTGTAGTGACTCAGTACCCGGCGCGCAGTGCTCCGTAGAGGCACGCGATCAAGCCCAGCCCGACGCCGACCATCGGCAGCGGATCGCTGATCATGTACGGGAACGCCATCATCACGCCGCCGACGACCAGCTGTGGGACGCGCTCCTGCTTCTTGCCGAAGATGAAGATGCCGAAGCCGACGCTACTGACCAGCAGTGAGGCGAAGAGTGATCCCGCGGAGAACTCCATGGGGTGCTGATCGGACATCGGATGGGGCGAGCGCAAGGCCGATCGAGCCGAGTGCGCTCAAGTGTCGATCGGAGCTGCTGAGAGGGCCTACGAGGTACGGAGTCAGGGCACTTCTTCCACGCTTCTCGGGCGGCCGCTGCGCAAGGCGTGGTGCAGGTGTGAAATCGTGGAAGAAGTGTCCTGACTCCGTACCTTCTTGCGGGCCCCTTCGAGACCGAGAGCTGCGGTCGTCCACTGCGGAGGCGACGGGTGATTGTTGGTAGACTGCGGGGCCCGCACCTTCGCACTGGAACCTCGTTGAACACCTCCCGCACCCTCCCGATCACCCGCGCCGAGATCGAAGCACTCGGTTGGGATGAGCCCGACATCGTGCTCGTCTCGGGGGATGCGTACATCGATCATCCGAGCTTCGCAGTGGGGCTGCTCGGCCGCTTGCTCGAGCGCGAAGGCTATCGCGTTGCGATCCTTCCGCAGCCCGACTGGAAGTCCGTCGACGCGTGGCGCGCGCTCGGCAAGCCGCGTCTGTTCTACGGCGTGACTGCGGGCAATATGGACTCGATGATCAACCACTACACGGCGAACAAGAAGCGTCGCAACGACGACGCTTACTCGCCGGATGGTCAGATCGGTCTGCGCCCCGACCGCCCGACGGGCATCTACGCGCAGCGTTGTCGCGAGGCCTTCAAGGGCGTACCCGTGATCGCCGGCGGCATCGAGGGTTCGCTGCGGCGACTTCCACACTACGACTACTGGTCCGACAAGGTCATGCCCTCGATGCTCGTGAGCTCGAAGGCGGATCTCTTGGTCTACGGGCTCGGTGACGGTCCGATCGTCGAGATCGCGCGGCGGCTCGATGCCGGCGAGTCGGTCAAGGACCTACGCGACATGCGCAGTGTCTGTTACTTGCTCGGCCAGACGGAACTGCTGCCGGACGTCGAGAGCGAAGAGCTGCCGCCCTACGAGGAGGTCGCGGCGGACAAGCCCGCCTTCGCGCGCATGACGCGACAGCACCAGATGCACACCAGTCCGTTCAACGGGCTGACCTTGATTCAGAAACACGGCGACCGCGCGTTGGTGCACAACCCACCCGCGCTGCCGATGTCTTCGGAGCAGCTCGATCGCTCGTACGACTTGCCGTACACGCGCTTGCCGCACCCGAAGTACGGCGACACGCGCATCCCGGCCTTCGAGATGATCAAGGAATCGATCACGATCATGCGTGGCTGCTTCGGCGGCTGCAGCTTCTGTTCGATCACCTCGCACGAAGGCAAGACGGTGCAGAGTCGCAGCCAGGCGTCGGTGCTCAAGGAAGTCGAGACGATCGCCGCGCGCGACGACTTCAAGGGCACGATCAGCGACCTCGGCGGTCCGACTGCGAACATGTATGAAATGCGCTGCACCGATCCCGCGGTCGAAGCGATCTGCCGCCGGCCGTCGTGCATCCACCCGAAGATCTGCAAGCTGCTCGGAACCAGCCACAAACCGACACTCGAGCTGTTGCGCAAGGCCCGCGCCGTTCCCGGCGTGAAGCGCGTGCAAGTCGCGTCGGGCATCCGCATGGACCTCGCCAACCTCGACGACGAATTCATCGAAGAAGTCGCGACGCACCACACGGGCGGTCACCTCAAGATCGCGCCCGAACACGCCAGCGAGAAGGTGCTGCGCATCATGCGCAAGCCATCCACCGACGGTTGCGACGAGTTCGCCACGAAGTTCACCGAAGCGTCGAAGCGCGCCGGCAAGGAGCAGTACGTCGTGCCGTACTTCATCGCGAGCCACCCCGGTTCCGGCGTCGAAGAGATGATCGACCTCGCCGTCTATCTCAAGCAACGCGGCTACCGTCCCCGCCAAGTGCAGGACTTCATCCCGGCCCCGATGGACGTCGCGGCGTGCATGTATTGGACCGGCCTCGATCCGATGACGGGCCAGCCCGTCGAGACGATCCACAAGCTGCAGGACCGACGCATCCAACGCGCGCTGTTGCAGTTCTTCCAGCCCGAGAACTACTTCACCGTGCGCAAGGCGCTGCTCGAACACGGCCGCAAGGACCTGATCGGCGACGGCCCGCTCGCCTTGATCCCCGAGCGCCCGCCCAAGGAAGCCTTCAAGGCACGCCGCCAGGAAGCGACCCACGTGCACGCGGAAGACGCGGGCGTGTCGAAGACGGTCGGCTATCGGCCGGGCCGTCGCGGTCGGAAGCGCAAGTAGACGTTGCGGCACCTCGGGCCGGAGCCGACTGGAAGGACTACGACAAGCTCTTGCTCGCCCCCGTGACGATCTAACGCCAGCGCGGCGAACCGCTGCGCACGAATGCCGACGACGGCCAACGCTTGGCGAACAATTCTGCGGTGCTGCTGCAAGCATGGACGCGCTCAGCACGGATGTCCTGCTGGAGTCCGTCGACCGCCGCATCGGCGCCCGGCTCTCAAGCGCTTCCGCAACGCCGATTCGCTATCTTGGCGGGGCCGCACACGCCGTGTCGGCGACTCTACACTCGCTCATCAATCACTCCCGAAGCCCCGTCGATCCACGCACAAGTCTCTTCGCTCTGCCCTTGGCTGCAGTCCTTCTCGTCACTGGTTGCTTCGCACCCGGTGAGGCACCGAACGAATTGAGGATCGTCGACGAGATCGACATGGAGGCGCAAGTCGTCGATGTCGACCAGTCCTCGCGTGAACTCACGATCCAGGCTGTCGACGGATCTCGAGTGGTCTTGATGGCCGGATCGGAAGTACGCCACTTCGATCAGATCTCGGCGGGCGACACGAGCTCCGCGAGTTACGTCGTTTCGCTGAGCGCGCGCAAGCTGCCAGCGGACGAACCCGATACCGAGGCCACGCTCGGTACGACCGCCGCTTGCGCCGAAGCCGGCACGAAGCCCGTCGGCGGCATCGGCGCGGGAATCACGATGACCGTCGTGGTGAAGAGCGTCGACCTGGACTCGAACAGCGTGACCTTCATGGGTCCCGACGGAATGCTGCAGGCGATCGAATCCGAGCGCGAGGAAGGTCAGAAGTTCATCGCGGGTCTGAAGCCCGGTGATCGCATCGAGCTGATCTACACCGAAGCGAGCGTGTTGTCGATCGACTGATCGGCGACAGCTCGATCCGAGCTTCGGTCGGCGTGCGCCGCCTGCGCGTGCGCTGAGGCTGTCAATCGCGCGGGAGTTTCAAGCGCTGGTCGTCGATCAGAGTCCGCAGGTCTTCGGGCAGCGGGCTCTCGATCGATTGCGGTGATTCGTCGTCGCCGAACTCGACGCGCCACGCGTGCAAGGCTTGCCGAGGGTGCGCGGAACACTTCGGCTCGCGGTACCAGTCCTCGCCGAAGAGCGGGTGCCCGAGCGAACCGAGATGGATGCGGATCTGGTGCGTGCGACCGGTTTCGATGCGCACGCGCAGCAAGCCGGCCGTTCGGCTGCGATCCAACACGTGCACGACCGTTGCTGCGCGCTGTCCGCCTACGACCACGCCGAGCTGGCGGCTCGGCGTCTCGCTCACCACGCCGATCGGCGCTTCGATCCGCCGTTCGTCGAAGTCGACTTTACCGTGCACGATCGCCAAGTACGTCTTGGTGCCGTTCGGGAATTGCATGCGCTGCTGCCAGTGGGGGACCAACCCCCTCGAGCAGACGAAGAGGTTGACGCCCGACGTATCGGCGTCGAGTTGATGCACCGCCCAAACCATCGCGCCGTGCCGCTGCATGAGCGCGAACTGCAGGCAGTCGTCATCGTCGAGGCCGCGGCCGGTCGACGGCAAGCCCCAGGGCTTGTCCACGGCGATCACGCCTCCGCCCTCGAACAAGATGCGTCGCTCGAGCTCCGCCTGTTCGAGGGTCGGCTGTTTCAGCGGTGAGTGGCTCATGTCATGGAGTCGCGCGGAGAGGACCGCCGCCGAGAAGGGCTCTCACCTCGAAGCGAGCAGCGCTGCTCTCCCGGGCCCCGATCACAGTCTGCACGCGGTCGAGGCTTGGTGTGAGGGGGAAGGCCGTTGCTCTTTGCCGCAGGAACACCTGGAGCTGTGCTACCCGGACTCGACGGCCCGCTCGGTCCGCATCGAAGCCGACACCCCGGTTTTGCTTGACGGACCATAGGGAGACTCTTTGTGGGCGCGTTGTTGTGTGCGCCTCTCGCTTCACCCAAGGGGAGGAGTCCGGCTTACTTCCGAAAGCACCGATCATGCTCGCTCTCTGCGTCACCCTCGTCCTTACAGTCTCGCTTCAGTCCGAGAATGCCTTGCCGCAACTCGCTGCACGCGAGTTCGCACCGCACGGCAACACGGTCACGCACTTGGCATCGAACGCCGGAGGAACGCGGCTGTTCACCGCGGATGTTTCGGCGCCCTCTGCCGAGGGATCGAATCAGACCTGCGCTCCGGTGCGCGGCTGGGACGTCAAGAAGGAGTCGAAGCTCTGGGAGGTGAGCGCCTTGACTCCCGGCATCGTCGGATTCGGAGTCGGCGACGAGCGGCTCGCAAGGAGCGACGGGCAAGTGGCGTTCAGCACGCACGATGTCGAGATCGGCGAGAGATCCGGAGGCATCGGTGGACCGAACATCATGTCGAAGTCGTCGTGCCTCGTCCTCGATCCGCAGGACCGTTGGATTTGGAAGGGGACCGATGAGGGCGGCGTGACGGCGCTCACGATCGACGCGAAGGGGAGGAAGCTGGTCGGCACGAGCGGCGGATCGAGTCTCCTCGCCTGGGACATCTCGAAGCTCTGAGACGCGCGCCGTGCGATGGAACTCGCGCTGCGTGGAGTGACGCCTCCCGTTCCGGTGCGAGCGGGTCGCCCGCGCTCATCCGGCTCGCTGGCTGAACGCTGTCGACGAAACCGAACAGCTCAAGACTTCGTCGCCGCACAGCACGAGCTAGTCGTAGATCGAGCAGCCGTCATCGGGCCCGTCGAGGCAGACTTCGCAGCATCCGTCGCTGGTCGTCGCGAGCCTGCCGATGTCGTCACCGTCCACCAGCACGAGTTCGTCCTCCGCGACGAGCTCGAGCAAGAGCAGTCGGTCCGCGTTGTCGGGCTGCTGCAGCCCTCGCCAGCTCCGAGCGTCGACTCGTTGGAACACGGACACACGCCCGATGATCCGTCGCCGAAGCAGAGCTCGAGGATGTTCGGCTGCGGATCGACGCTGCCGCTGACGAACACGCCGTTCGTGGTGACGCCTTGCTCGTATTGGTACGAATTCGTCGCCAAGTTCACCAAGGCGGGTTGAGAGGGAGAGAACGCTTGTAGGAGCCTGACCGTCACATCGACGCCGTGGTCGTGCAGGATGGCGGCGAGCGAGAACTCGATCCGGGTCAGGCGGCGCAGGGCGCGGGCCGCGTGTGTCACGTGCGGCGAAGGAGGCTGGCTCCCCGGTCTTTACGGTTCTGCGAACTGCTGCTCTGGGAAAGAACCGGCCTTCGTGTGGTCGCGAAGCAGCGCTCTAGGATCGCAGCAGGGGATGGACCGATACCCAGCGAGACTCGAACTCTGGCCGCAATGGCGTAGCTCGCCCTCGAGATCCCCCTTGCTAGAGTGATCTCGATGCGCTCCCGGAAAGGGTGCGCCGCACCTTCGGCAGGGACAACCGAGCCACCGCCCCAGATCGTCATGACCACGAGGACGCTGATGACCCCCAAGACCCGCCATGATTCCCTGGGCCAACTCGCGAAGCCCTTACTCTCTTTCGCATTCCTTCTGGGCGGAGCGGCGGCAGCAGCCGCAGCGGACGAGAAGCTACCCTTCTTACCCAGCGACGCGCAGCGCCTGCTCGATGTTTCGAACCTGGCGATCTCTCCCGAAGGCGACTGGGTCGCGTACACGGTGCGCTCGACCAACGTTGAGAAGGACAAGCGTTCCACCGACCTCTTCATGGTGTCGTGGGATGGAACGCGCCGCGTTCAGCTCACTCACACCGAGGATGCGAGCGAGGGGTCGCCACGGTTCAGTCCGGACGGGCGCTACCTTGGATTCATCGCCTCGCGCGGCGGCGAAGACGATGACAGCAAAGATCCCAAGGGCAAGGCGCAGATCTGGCTCCTGGATCGCGCCGGCGGCGAGGCGCGGCGGCTGACCGAGCTTCCCGGCGGAGTCTCGAGCTTCGTCTGGTCGCCTGATGGTCAGCGGCTGGCGATCGTGGCTCCGGACCCTGACCCGGAGGACGCCGAGGAGAACGAATGCGAACATGAGAACGGCGAAGAAGCAGGAGCAGGGGCCGACAGCGAGTACACCGACGAGAAGGCCAAGGCCGGAAAGAAGGCTAAGACCAAGAAGCCGATCGTAGTCAAGCGCTTCCTGTTCAAGGCCGACCGCAAGGGTTACCTCGGTGAGCAGTACGAACGCCTCTACGTCTTCGATCTCGATTCGAAGAAGACGATTCCCCTCACGCCGGAGGGCGCCTTCGACAGCAGCGAGCCGGCCTGGTCGCCCGACAGCAAACACCTCGCCTTCACCAGCAAGCGTCCGAGCGAGGCTCAGCCCGACCCCGATCGCACCTCCAACACCGACATCTATGTCGTCGAAGCTGCCGAAGGTGCGACGGCAATGAAGCTCACCGCGTGGACCGGGCCGGACTCGGACCCGATCTGGAGCCCGGACGGTTCGAAGATCGCCTACGTCCAGGGACCGAGTGAGCTCTACGACTTCTACGACCCGTCACAGCTTGCCGTCACCTCTCCCTCAGGAGGCCCACCCAGCCTGCCCACCGAAGAGCTCGATCGCGCGGTCTCGAACGTGCGCTGGTCGAACGACGGTCGCCATCTCCGCTTTCGCTTCGACGACGACCGTGAGCGCTACGTCGGCTCAGTCCCCGCCGAGGGCGGAAAGATCGAGCGCCACTCGGTCGACGGCGGCACGCTCGGCCATGGTGTGATCACCCAGTTCGAGATCGGCAAGAACGGCACCGCCGTCCTCGCTAACGCCCCCAACAGGCCCACAGAGATCTACCGTCTTGAAGACGGCCTCGCGCTATCAGACCACAATCGAGAACTTCGCCAGTCCATCGCGTGGGCCGATGTCCGCGGCATCGACACCACCAACAAGGGCGGCACCCGCGTCGGCTCCATGCTCTACCTACCTCCCGGCTACGAGGAAGGCCGTGCCTACCCCACCATCGCCTACATCCATGGAGGCCCAGTGAGCCAGGACGGCTTCGACTTCGACTGGATGGCCCAGGCCTTCGCGGGCGCTGGATATGTCGTCGTCCAACCCAACTACCGCGGCAGTTCGGGACGGGGCAGCGCGTTCTCCCGCACCCTCTTCGCGAAATGGGCCGACGGCGTGCGAGACATCCATGCCGTGCTCGATCAACTCGTCGCACAGGGCATTTCCGATCCCAAGCGGCTCGGCATCGGCGGCTGGAGCTACGGCGGCATCAACACCAACTACGCCATCGCCACCGACACCCGCTTCGCCGCTGCGGTCAGTGGCTCCGGCATTGCCAACCTGCTCACCGGCTACGGCACCGACCAGTACATCCAGCAGTACGAGAAGGAGATTGGCCTGCCCTGGGACGAAGAAGCGCTACCGCTCTATCTAGACCTTTCCTTCCCTTTCCTGCATGCCGACCGCATCGAGACTCCGACCCTCTTCATGTGTGGCGAGAAGGACTTCAACGTTCCGCTGATCAACTCGGAGCAGATGTATCAGGCACTCCGCAGCCTCGACGTTCCCACCGAGCTCGTCATCTACCCCGGGCAGTATCACGGCCTGACGGTCCCGAGCTACCTCTCCGACCGAGCGGAACGCATGATCGGCTGGTATGACCGCTTCCTGAAGAGCGACTCCTGACCGGAACCGCGCGCTCGCCCGTGCTGTCCGGAAACAGGATCGTGACCACTCGCCACGAAAGGGCAGTGCCTTCGGCCAACCGCTCTGCGTGACCCCGCGACCGTCAACCACAGCTCCGGCTCTCGCCGAGAGAGCGGAGACTTCGAAGGCATCAAGGAGGGAGTTCGCCGCCCAACTGCCACGGCAGCGAGGGGGATGCTCTCTCCTCAGCGCACGAAAAAACGCCCCCGTCAACCGGCGGCGCGCTTCGTTCTCTCTCCGAAGAGAGGAGTGGCTCCCCGAGTAGGACTCGAACCTACGACAATCCGGTTAACAGCCGGACGCTCTACCAACTGAGCTATCGGGGAATGAGAGTGCGGAAGCCTAACTCTCCGCTAGGGGGAGTCAAGCTGCGCCAGATGCCTTTTTCGGGCGGCACCGCGGTCCAGGTTGAGGACGAGCTGGAACGAGACGCAGAGAGCCCCGCGAGATGGCTCGCAGGGCCCTCTGCCGGAGACTACTGGGCCAGTTCTTTGGCCTTGGTGAGCAGGTCGCCGGGGACGCGAGCGCCGCCGGGACCGACCGACTCGGCCCACAGGACCTTGCCGTCCTTGCCGATCATGACAGTGGCGCGGTCGCCGATGCCGGGACCGTCGAGCCAGAGACCGTAGGCCTTCGCGACTGCACCCTTGGGGTGGAAGTCGGCGAGCAGCGGGTAGTTGATGCCGCTGAAGCCTTGAGCCCATGCTTTGTGAGAGAACTTCGAGTCCACTGAGATACCCAAGACCTGGGTATTGCAGGCGTTGAACTGCTCTTGAAGAGCGTTCAGGCCCGGGATCTCGACGCTTCAGGTCGGGGTGAAGTCCAACGGGTAGAAGACGAGCATGACGTTCTTCTTCCCGCGGTACTCGGACAGCTTGATCTTCGAGTCGAGGTGGCTATCGAGCTCGAAGTCCGGCGCGTCGGCGCCGTTGGCGATGATGGCCATGGTGCGTTCCGTTACGGTGGTTTGTGGGAAAGGGGAGGTTGGCCGGCACGGGCTCGACCGTTTCGGCGAGCAGTCTAGAACATCTCGGGCCTGGAAGAACGGCTTGTCGCCGGAACCCTTCCGGAAAGGAGAGAGTCGAGCTCCGGGGCGTCGAAGCGGACGGTCGGCTCCGGTTCAGCGGGCAGGCGGAAGTCGTCGATCCAGGCCGCTGGGGGCCGGGAATCGCCCGGCGGCAGGCCGGCGCTGTCGGCGATCCACGCGATCAGCTGCCGCGGGTCGACCCGCGCTTCGCGCAGGCGTTCCAGGGAGAGGTCGTCCGCACGCTTGGCGAGCCTCCGGCCGGTCCCGTCGACGACGAGGCCCAAGTGCCCCCAGCGCGGCGAAGGCAGCGACAGCGCGCGCTGCAGTGCGAGCTGGCGCGCCGTGGAGTCGAGCAGATCGTCGCCGCGCAGGACTTCCGTCACGCCTTGACGCGCGTCGTCGACGACGACGGCGAGCTGGTAGGCGACTTGGCCGTCGCGACTGGTGATGGGGAAGTCGCCGACCTCGCGCGCGACGGCTTGGCTCTGCGGTCCGTGCAGCAGATCGGTGAATTCCACGAGGCCTTCAGGGGTCCGAAAGCGCAACGCGGGTTCACGCCCGGACTCGGCGCGCGCGGCTTCGATGCTGCCGAACTTGTCGCGGCAGGTGCCGGGGTAGACCTCGTTCACTTCTCCGATGTGCGGAGCGGCGATGGCGGCTTGCACTTCGCTGCGCGTGCAGACGCAGGGGTAGGCGAGTCCGCGGTCGCAGAGTTCTTGCGCCGCCTGATGCAGAGCTTGGCGGCCTTCGAACTGCGAGACGGGCGCGCCGTCCCAGTCCAGTCCGAGCCACTCGAGATCGCACAAGACGCCGTCCGCGTATTCGGGCCGCACGCGACTGCGGTCGAGATCCTCGAACCGCAGCAACATCCGCCCGCCCGCCTTGCGCACCGACCACCACGCGATCACGAACGACCGCGCGTGACCGACGTGCAGCCTGCCGGTGGGGCTCGGCGCGAGGCGCCCCGTGATCTTGGATGTGTGTTCCACAGAAGTACGGTACCGCGTCCGATCCTCCGGAATAAGCGAGCAAGCCGCCTAAGGCGGCTTGCTCGCTTATTCCGGAGGATCGGACGCGGTACCGTAAAGGGACCGGCCGGTCGCCGTTAGTAGCGGTAGTGGTCGGGCTTGTAGGGGCCTTCGACCGGGATGCCGAGGTAGTCGGACTGTTCCTTGGTCAGGGTCGTCAGCTTCACGCCGAGCTTCTCGAGGTGCAGGCGCGCGACGCGTTCGTCGAGGTGCTTCGGCAAGGTGTAGACCTTGTTCTCGTACAGCGACGCGTTGGCGAAGAGCTCGACCTGCGCCATCACCTGATTGGTGAAGCTGTTCGACATCACGAAGCTCGGGTGGCCGGTGGCGCAGCCGAGGTTCAAGAGGCGGCCTTCGGCGAGGATGATCACGGCGTGGCCGTCAGGGAACGTCCACTGGTCGACTTGGTTGTCGTGCTCCAGCGTGTTCTTGATGTTCATCTTCTTGATGCCGGGCACCTTCGCGAGACCGGCCATGTCGATCTCGTTGTCGAAGTGACCGATGTTGCCGACGATGGCGTTGTGCTTCATGCGCGCCATGTCGTCGGCGCGGATGATGTTGAAGTTGCCGGTGGTCGTCACGAAGATGTCGGCGTAGTCGACGACGTCATCGAGCGTCTTGACCTCGAAGCCTTCCATCGCCGCTTGCAGCGCGCAGATCGGGTCGATCTCGGTGATGATCACGCGAGCGCCTTGGCCCTTCAGCGACTGGGCGCTGCCCTTGCCGACGTCGCCGTAGCCGCAGATGACCGCGACCTTGCCGGAGAGCATCACGTCCGTCGCGCGGCAGATGCCGTCGACGAGTGAGTGACGGCAACCGTAGAGGTTGTCGAACTTCGACTTGGTGACCGAGTCGTTGACGTTCATCGCGGGAAAGGGGAGTTCGCCGCGCTCGACCATCTGGTACAGACGGTGCACGCCGGTGGTCGTCTCCTCGGAGACGCCCTTGATGCCGGCCGAGACCTTCGTCCAGCGACCGTTCTCGGTGGTCTGGATCTTGGCGAGGATCTTGAGCAGCTCGGCCCAGTCTTCACCGTCGCTCTCGCTGGGCTTCGGCACAGCGCCGGCTTTCTCCCACTCGGCGCCCTTGAGCACCATCATGGTCGCGTCGCCACCGTCGTCGAGGATCATGTTCGGGCCCTCGCCGTCGCCCCAGTTGAGCGCCTTCTCGGTGCACCACCAGTACTCCTCGAGCGTCTCGCCCTTCCAGGCGAAGACGGGGATGCCCGTGGGCTTGTCCGGCGTTCCGTTCGGACCGACGGCGACCGCGGCGGCCGCGTGGTCCTGCGTCGAGAAGATGTTGCACGAAGCCCAGCGCACTTCGGCGCCGAGGTCGACGAGCGTCTCGATCAAGACCGCGGTCTGGATCGTCATGTGCAGCGAGCCGGTGATCTTGGCGCCCTTGAGCGGGGCCTTGCCGGCGTACTCTTCGCGCAGCGCCATCAGGCCCGGCATCTCGTGCTCGGCGAGCACGATTTCCTTGCGGCCGTAGTCGGCGAGTTCGAGGCTCTTGACCTTGTAGTCAGTGATCGTCTTGGTCGTCGTCATTTCGGGTTCCTGTTAGCTCTCTTGAAGAGTTGCGGTTCAGCGTGCGGTCAGGACGCGCGGTGCGCGTCCACGAACGAGAAAGAGGGGAAGCTTCGCGGGTTGCGAAGCTTGTTCGGGGTGGCGCGGACGGTAGTGGTCGTCGAGCGCTTCGACGCGCACCGCTTCGAAGCCGGCGCGTTCCATCGCCTTGGCGACCGCGGACGGTTCCAAGCCGAGGTGACGATCGCCGAGCGCGTCGTGCAGCCACGCTTCGCGGTGCGGTTCGAGATCCAGTACGACAGCCGTTCCGCCCGGACGCAAGATCCGGCGCATCTCAGCGAGCGCCGAGTCGAGGGACGGCAAGTGATGCAACACCATGCCGGCGATGGCGCCGTCGACTTCGCCGTCGGCGATCGGGAGCGCGTCGAGTTCGCCGAGGCGCAGCTCGACTTCGGTTCCGGCGGGAGCCAGCTCGAGGTGGCGGCGTGCTTGTTCGAGCATGCCTTCGGAGGCGTCGACGGCGATCACCTTCGCGGCGACGCCGAGCAGCGCGCGCGCGACGTAGCCGGTTCCGCAGCCGAGGTCCGCGACGACGAGATCGGAGTCGACGAGCTGTGCGACGGCGCGTTGACGCGCTTGTCCGCTCTCGAAGTCGGTTCCGATCGTGTCCCAGTCGCCGGCGACGCGGTCGAAGAACTCGGGACCGCGGTCGCGGCGTTCCGAGAGCACGCGGCGCAGTCGCGAGAGGTCTTGTTCGTGTTCGTCCAGCGCGGCGATCTCGCCTTCCAGTGCCGTCCACAGGCGACCGGCGAGGGACTCGTCTTTCGCCTCGAGCCCGAGCGCGAGGAAGACGCTCGATCCGACGCGGCGCTCGGCGAGCAGCGGCGTCTCGCGCAGGACGCGGAGGTGGTTGCTGACGCGGCTCTGCGAGAGGCCCAGGGCGCGGGACAGCTCGCCGACGGAGAGTTCCTGCAGCGCCAAGAGACCGAGGATCCGCAAGCGGGTCGGGTCGCCGAGGACCTTGAGCAGGCCGGTGGGCGGGAAGGTCTCCTGGGGCACGTTCAACACGACATCATGATCAGCTGACATATGCCCTGAGTCAACCTCAGTGGGCCGGGAATCGTGGTTTCAGGCCCAAAATCCCCAGACCGGGAGAGATCAGCTCGTGGGCTCGGCCCACTCGTCGGTCTCGAGCAGGACGGTCAGCTCGATGCTCTCGTCCCCGTCCGGCCAGTCCAAAGGGGCCAGTTCCCGGCCCGCGCGCGCCCGCAGCTCGAACACGCCCTGGGGCAGCTCGTCCTCGTCCGCGGCGAGCTCGTCGTCCGCCTCAGCCTGCAGGCTGCCGACCAGGTGGTAGAGCAGCTCGAAGCCGGTGCCTTCGTCCTCTTCGAGGGGGCGCACGCCGGAGTCGAAGGCCGGGTCGACCCCGAAGCCGTCGAGCAGCGCGCGCAGCTCGTCCGTGATCCACTCGTCGCGGTGTTCGCACCACGCGCGGCAGCTCGTGCAAGCGCAGGCTTCCGCTCCGCCGCGGACCCAAGCAGCGCGAGCTGCACGGGTCCGGGCCGGATCGGTCCGCAGTCGATCTCCGAACAAGTCGTTCGGGTCCACGGCGGCGTCCAAGAATCAGTCCACTGCGATGGGTTCGATCTCGAGGATCTCGATCTCGATCTCGCCGCCGGGCAGGTTCACCTTCTGACGGTCGCCGGTGTGCAGACCGAGCATGCCCTGCGCGAGCGGTGCGCGGTAGCTGACGATCTTCGAGTCGTCCGTGGCATCCCACGGACCGAGCAGCGTGATCGTGTGTTCCTTGCCGGCGGTGTGATCCAGGTAGCGGATCTTGGTTCCGGGGCAGACTGTGTTCTCGGGCAGGATGGCGTTCTCGAGCAGCACGGCGAGGCGCTCGTCTTCCTTCATCGATCCGGCGCGCGCGGAGAGGTTGCGCTTCTCCTCGATCGCGGCCTCCCACTCGGCGTTCTCCGAGAGGTCGCCCTGTGCGGCGGCGCGGCCGATGGCTTCTTCGTTCGCCGGCATCTTCACGTTCACCAGCTCGTTGAGCTCGCGGCGGTGCTTCTCGAGGCCGGTACGCGTCGTCCAGATCTCGTCGCCGACCCAGAAGCCTTGCGACTCGCGCACGCCTCCGGCCGCCGGTTCCGCGTGGAAGGCGAGGGCGGTGACGAGGTTGTCGATCGATTCTTCCACGCCGCGTTGCGTGAGCAACTGCATGCTGCGCATCGTGTCGACGTCGGCGTCGGCGAGCAGGCGCGAGAGGACCGAGTCGCGTCCGCCGGCGAGCATCTCGGCGAGTCGCGTGTGCGCTCGCGTCAGCTGTGCGTCTTCGCGTCTGATGTCCCAGAGGTGCGAAGCGAGCGTCAGTAGCGACTGCGCGCGGGTGGCGGGCGCGGGGTAACTGCCTTCCAGCTTGCCGTTCTCGGCGAGGCGGGCGAGCGCGATCAGCGCGTAAGGCGCGCGCAGCGGGCGACCGATCAAGGTCGAGTAAGCCGCGGCGAGGTCAGTCTGGCGCTTCGCCGTGCGCAGGCGTTCGATCAGCACGCGGACCATGCCGGGAGGCGCGTACGCGAGGTTCTCGATCGCTTCGTCGGCCCAGGCGTCTTCGCCGAAGAGTTCCTGCAACAGCTCGATGCAGTTCTCTTGGTCGCGGCTGGTGGGCATCGACTGGAACAGCTTCCAGAGCTCGGGGGCTGCGGTCACATCGTCGGTCTGGGGAGCCGACTTGGCGGCTTCGAGGAATTCGAGCAGCGCCGGGGGAGTCGTCTCGCGCAGCTCGCGGAGGAGCATCCAGGCTCCCAAGCGCTCGCTGATCGGTTGTTCTTCGTCCGCCGCTTCCTGTTCGAGGTGCGCGAGCGCGATCTCGAGCAGCTCGGGCGTCGTGTTCTTGTCGCCCTTCAGGTCACGCGTACGTGTGGTGACGTCGGCGAGCGAACCGAGCACGCGCAGCTGGCGCTCGAGTTGTTCGACGGGATCGGCTGCGGTCAGGAGCAGTCGCACTTCCATGCGCTTGCCGCTGCCGGAGATGCGGAACCACTCGCTGTTCTCGGCGAGCTTCTTGGCCTTGCGCCACCAAGCGCTCCACGCGGAGCCTTCGATGGAGACCTGCGCAAGAGCGTTCTTGATCGAGGCGAGCGTCGCGCGTCCGTAGTAACGGCTGACGACGGCTTGCAGGATCTCGAGGTGATCCTTCTTGAGGCGCTTCTTCAAGCCTTCCGGGTCGCGGAAGTGTTGCGCGCGAAGGTCTTCCTCGGAGAGCGGTTCGAAGATGTCGACCGCACCGCTCATCGGGAAGTGGTCCTTGCGACCGCTCTCGAAGCGCACGTGGATCTCGGAGTCGGCTTCGCGCAGCTCGGTGATCTCACCGGTGCCCCAGCCGCCGGCGTGGTAGATCAGCGAGTTCTCGCGGAAGTCGCGCAGCTTGTTGAACGCTTGCCAGGGACGGCGCAGGTCGTTGCCGCCGGTGAGGCCGGTGATCTCGACGTGCTTCGACCACCAGGGCTCGCTGCCCCAAGCCTTCTCGGCGTGTTCCATCAGCGGCGTCGCGACTTCGCTGGCGGGCGCGCCGGCGGTCAGTGCAGCACCGAGGAGGCGCGCGGCATCGGCGTGACGATCGCTGGCTTCGAGGAGTTCGACGTGTTGACGCACCAGCGGTACGCAACGCGCGATGCGCTTCTTGTCTCCAGCCAGGCGGATCGCAGTGAGCAGGTCATCGATGGGACCGTCCTGGTTCATCTGCTCGGTCCAGGCTTCGTCGAAGTCCGACCACTTCTCTTGGGCGACGAGAATAGGGAGGCTCATGGCGATTCGTGTGCGTTGATGGAGACGGCGCGGACCCGCGGTGGCTTCTGAGATCGGCGGTGGCTGCCGCGGTCGGTAGTGACTTCCGAGCTCAGAAATTCGATGGGCATGGATGCGCCCTCGGCCGAGGACTCGGTTCGAGGGCGCGGACCGAGCAATATGCCAAAAGGCTTGCTCGAAGATCCAGGATCCCGGCGTGGAATCTCGTTAACCGTGGCGAGTCAGTCGACGGCGAGCAGCAGGCCCTTGAGGTAGCGCGAGCGGGTGAAGTCCGGGCGCTGGGGGTGATCCGGTCCCGCTTCGAGCACGCGCAGGAGCCGCACGCCGCGTTCGGCGCGTCGTGCCGCCCGGAAGACGGTACCGACGAAGGTCGCCAGGTCGACCGCGCCCGAGCAAGAGAAGGTCGCGAGCAAGCCGCCCGGCTTGACCGCGCCGAGCGCCAGCGTGTTCATGTCGCCGTAGGTCGCGAGGCCCTGATCCATGCGGTTGCGGTCGCGCACGATCTTGTGCGGATCGAGGATCACGGTTCGGGCGCGCGGTTGTTCGCGGCGCAGGACTTCGAAGATGTCGCCGTGCGTCCAGCGGATCTCGAGGTCGTTGTACTTCGCGGACCGAATCGCGCGATCCAGCACCTTCTCGTCGAGGTCGACCGCCGACACGCGCGTCGCTCCCGCCGCCTTGGCGTGCAACGCGAAGCCACCGGAGTTGCAGCACAGGTCGAGCACATCGCCGCCGCGCGCGAGCGACGCGATCAGCTGGCGGTTGTCGCGTTGGTCGCAGAAGAAGCCGGTCTTGTGACCCGCGGCGGGTTTCACGACGAAGCCGACGCCGTGTTCCTTGACGATGATCTCCGGGTTGTCTTCCGGCTCCGGTACGTCGAAGCCTTCGGAGCGCAGCGCCGACTTCGGCACGCGGTGGTAGACCGTCGAGTCCGGGTACAGTTCCTTCAGCGCCCACGTCACGTCGGCGCGCCACAGCCAGAAACCGAGCGAGTGGTGTTCGCAGACGATCACGTCGCCGAAGCGATCGACGATCAAGCCCGGCAGGTCGTCGCCCTCGGCGTGGACCATGCGGTACGCCTCGGTGACTTCCGGCAAGCGCAGGGTCTTCTTGCGCAAGCGATCCGCGGCGGCGATCTGACGCAGCAGGAATTGGCGCGGCTTGTCCAAGTCGGTGCGCTTGCCCGTCGACAGGATGCGCACGCGGATGTCGGAGTTCGGGTTGTACAGGCCGTGCCCGAAGAAGCGGCCGTCGGCGTCCTGGAGCTCGACCAGTGCGCCGGCTTCGATCGCTTGGCGCGGTTCGCGGCAGAGGCGCGAGTACAGCCAGGGACCGGACGGGAGGTAGTCTCCGGAGAGTTCGACGATGGGCAGCTCTTCAGTCATGGTGCGGGGAGTGTAGGGCGGCGAGTCGCTCGTGACTGCCCCCGCGGGCGGAAAGGCCTCACGCGCTCCGCCCGCCCGCCGTAGGATCGTCGGCCCCGCAGACCGAACGAGCCCCATGATCGCACTCCTCCTCACGCAAGTGATCGCCCTCGAAGGCGCCACCGTCCACACCATGCAACCCGGCGCGGAAGCGGTTCCCGCCACAGTGCTGATCGAGGACGGCGAGATCACCGCGGTGGGCCAAGGCCTGGAAGTACCCGAAGGAGCGCGTCGCGTCGATCTCGGCGGACGGCACCTGGTGCCCGGCTTGATCGACGGCATGGCGAACCTCGACCCGGAACACGATCCGCTGCACACCGCGGCCGGCGTGTTGCTCTTGCGCGACGCCGGCAACGATCTCGAGCGCATCGCCAGCGCGCGGATGGCGCGCGCTCAGCCGACGGCGGTCGGGCCCGACTTGTTCATCTGCGGCTTGGTCTTCGACGGGCAACCGCCGGCCACGACGAACTCCGTGATCGTGCGCAACGCGGAAGAAGTCGACGGCAAGCTCGAAGGCCTGATCGGTTGGGAGATCGACTACATCGCGACGCACACCGGCATCCCGCACGACGCGTGGAAGCACTTGGTGACGGCGGCGCACGAAGCGGGGATGCAGGTCTGGGGCCCGCAGCCGACCGGCACGACGATCGAAGAGATCGCGGCCACCGGACAGGACGGACTGTTCTTCTTGGACGCCTTCTTGCCGGCTTCTCAGGACGGCGTGCTGACCGATGCGGAGATCAACTCGCACGTCGCTGCGCTGGCTTCGGGCGGAGTCGCGCTGACGCCCGTGCTCCGCGCCTACACGCGCTACTTGGACGAAGGCGATCCGCAGCGCATCGAACTGCTCTCTCCGACTTACGAGATGCAGTGGAAGGCGGAGAGCGCGTCACGTGCGGGCTTCGAGAGCGCTGAGTGGGAAGCCGGCATGCGCCGACGCATCGACAGTCAGCGTCGCCTGATTGCGGCACTGCACGCCGCCGGTGTCGCGCTCGTCCCCGGCAGCGGTTCGCCGCATCCGTGGCTGATGCCCGGTCAAGGCCTGCACGACGAGCTCGCCGAGTGGAAGCACGCAGGAATCCCGGACGCCGACCTGCTCGCCGCGGCGACCAGCGGCGCAGCGCGTGCGATGAACATCGCGGATCGCTACGGCTTCATCGCGCCCGGCATGGCCGCGAACCTCGTGGCGGTCGACGGCGATCCGCGCGAAGACATCGCGCGCTTGCGCAAGCCCTCCGGCATCTTGCTGCGCGGCGCCTGGTACGACAGCGAAGAGCTGAAGAGCTGGCAATCCGGCGTCCGTGCCTACCAAGCCGGCGTGCGCGAGAACCTCGAGGCGGAGTTCATCGTCGAACCCCCGGAGCTGCCCGAGGACAGCGACAAGGTCTTGTCCGGAACCGCCGAGACGCGCGTCTTCGGCATCCGCACCGCAGTCGAACAGTACGCCGTCGCGCGACAGTCCGACGGCAAGCTCGCGTACGCGATGCGTCGCAAGGCACCGAGAGGCCTCGGCATGCCCGACGCCGAGACCACGCTCCTGCAGGTCATCGACGGCAACCAGCTGGCTTCGTTCACCTTGACCGTCACCAGCGGCGGCAGCGAGTACCGCGTCGAAGGCGTGCGTATCGGCGGTCAGTTCCGTATCGAGCGTCGCGTCGACGGCATGCAGATCGACACCAACTCGACGACGCGACGCCCGCAACTGATCGACGTCGGTTCGGTGCTGCCCGCGCTGATCCTCGCGAAGCACCGCACGCCCGGTCTGATGAACATCCTCTACTTCGAGGGCATGGACCCCGCCGTCAGCCAGTGGAACGCCGAGCTGCGTCCCAACGGCTTGTTCGCGGTCGCGACGCCGTCGGGCGCGATGGTCGTGGGCATCCGCGCGGACGGGACGCTCGACCGCTGTCAGCGCCAGCGCGGCAACGACGTCGAACGCACGGCATCGACCAAGTCGTCGGCCTTCGGCGGACCCGGTCTCGCGCTGCCCGCCGATCGGGTCTACGTTCCCGAAGAACCGGAACCGGTGAAGCCCGACCCCGCTCCGAAGGACGGACCGACCGTCCGCTGATCCACGGTCCGCCGAACACTCGAGTCATGACGCATCCCGAGGCGCGCAACGAGCTGCCCGAGAGTCGGCCGCAGCTTCCCGCTCAGCCGGGCGAGTTTCGTCCGCTCGAGCTGGGTGCGCAGCGCATCTGGCCGCCTGTCGTGCTCGCGCCGATGGCGGGCGTGACGAACTACCCGTTCCGCAAGCTCTGTCGCCGCTTCGGCGCGGGGCTCTACGTCTCCGAGATGATCACCGCGCGAGGTTACCTCCTGGGTAACCGCATGACGCGCCAGCTGGCCGCCGGTCATCCCGACGAGCGTCCGCGTTCGGTGCAAGTCTACGGCAGCGATCCGGTCGACGTCGGTGAGATGGTCAAGCAACTCGTGGCGGACGGCGTGGATCACATCGACATGAACTTCGGCTGTCCCGTGCCGAAGGTCACGCGCAACGGCGGCGGCAGCGCGATCCCGGTCAAGCCGCGCTTGCTCGCACGGCTCGTGCGCGCGGCGGTCAAGAACGCCGGCTCGGCGCCGGTGACGATCAAGGTGCGCAAGGGGATCAGCGACTCGCTGCTGACCTACCGCGGCGCCGGCCGCGTGGCGGAAGAAGAAGGCGCCTCGGCGATCGGCTTGCACGGCCGGACGGCGGCCGAGCTGTACAGCGGCCACGCCGACTGGTCCGCGATCACCGAGCTCAAGAACGCGGTGTCCATCCCGGTCTTCGGCAACGGCGACATCTGGGAGTCGTGGGACGCGCTCGCGATGATGCGCGAGACGGGCTGCGACGCGGTGATCGTCGGGCGCGGTTGTCTCGGTCGTCCCTGGCTGTTCAAGGAGCTCGCGCAAGTCTTCGAAGGCGGCATGCCCGACGGTCCGCCGAAGCTCGGCGAGATCGTCGCGATCATGAATGAGCACGCCGACCTCCTGATGGAAGCCTTCGGCGAAGACCACGGCATGCGTCAGATGCGCAAGTGGTGCCACTGGTACACGAAGGGCTTCCCAGGCTCCGCGCGCTTGCGCGGCGAGCTCGCGCGCGTCGAGTCGAAGGCGCGCATGCTCGAGCTGCTCGCCGAAGTCGACCCCGAGACGCCGTTTCCGCCGTCCGCGATCCGCGCCAGTCGCGCGAAGCGTGGCGGCACGCAGCGCGTCAAGCTGCCCGAAGGCTACCTCGACGATCTCGACGACGACACGCCGCCGAAGAGTCCGCGCTCTCCGGAAGAGATCGCGGCTTGGGAACAAGCGCTCAGCGGCGGATGAGCGACGAGCCCGACCTGATCATCGTCGGCGCAGGAGCGGCCGGACTGTGGGCGGCCGCGGTCTGTGCGCGCGCCGGTCGCCGGACGCTGGTGCTCGAGAAGACGCCACGCGCAGGGACCAAGGTGCTCGCGTCGGGCGGTTCGCGCTGCAACCTGACGACCAGCTTGCCGCCACTCGAAGCGGCGCGTCTCTTCGGCACGAAGGGCGAGCGCTTCTTGCGCCGCGCGTTCAGCAGCTTGCCGCCGATCGCGGTGCGCGGACACTTCGAAGCGCTCGGCGTGCCGACCGAAGAAGCGCCGCTCGACAAGGTCTTTCCGTCGTCGCAGCGCGCCGTGGACGTGCGCGACGCGCTGTTGCGTGACGCGCACGATGCGGGTGCGGAGTTTCGCTACGACTGCTCTGTAGCGGACGTGCGCAAGGAAGGCGACTCGTGGTGCGTCGAGCTCGAAGGCGGCGAAGTCTTGCGCGCTGCGAAGCTGCTCTTGTCGCCGGGCGGCATGAGCTACGCGCGCACCGGCACGACGGGGGACGGCTACGGATGGCTCGAACGACTCGGCTGCGAGCTGGTCGAACCGGTTCCGGCGCTCGCACCGCTCAGCTCCGACGCGGAGTGGGTGCACGAGCTCTCCGGCATCGCCGTGCAAGACGCGCACGTCAAGCTCACCGATACGACGGGCAAGGTGCTCGGCAAGCGCGAACGACCCGTCCTGTTCACGCACCGCGGACTCTCGGGCCCTGCGGCGATGGACCTCTCGGTGCACGTCGCGCGCGCGCTCGCCGAAGCGGCGCGCAAGCAGCTCGACAAGCCGTCGTTCTGGTTCTCGATCGACCTCTGCCCGACGCTCGAGCGCGACGAGGTGCGCCAGCGCTTGATCGACGCCGCCGGGCGCCCTGGCAGTCCGCGGCTCGCGCGCGCGCTCGACGGCGATTTGCCGCGTCGCTTGATCGACGCCGCTTGTCGCCAAGCGGGCCTCGAACCCAATCCGCTCGCCGCGTCGATCTCGAAGCCGCAGCGCCACTTGCTCGTCGAAGCGCTGAAAGGCCTCGACGTCCCGATCTCGGGCACGCTCGGCTTCGACCTCGCCGAAGTCACCGCCGGCGGCCTCGCGCTGCACGAAGTCTCACCCGCCACGATGGAAGTGCGCGGCCAACCCGGGCTCTACGTCTTCGGCGAATTGCTCGACCTCGACGGCCCGATCGGCGGCCTCAACTTCCAGAGCGCCTTCGCGACCGCGGAACTCGCCGGGAAGTCTGCGGTGAGTTGATTCGTCACCCTTCCTGAACCGGCGCCGGCGGGAGCCGTTCGTCGCTGCGAGTGAGGAGAGCACCAGTGAGACAGGCACGAGGAGTTCGAGGGGCGATCTTGGCCGCTGCAGTTGCGATGCTCTGCGCTTGCAGCGACGGCGGTGGTGTGACCGGTGCGCTCGAGCCACCCGCATCCGACGAACTGGCATCGGCTGACTCGGTCCACTCCCCGTCGGTTTCTGCGTCGCCGGAACGTTCGGGAGCGGACGAGCGTCTCGCGGTCGAACCCGGCGAAGCAGCGGCTCGAGAAGCGTTGCTTGCCCGTCGATTCATTGACCCGTTCGAGGTCCAGCTCAGCGGCGCACAGTTCTCCGAGGACGCGAGCTGGCGCCTCGTCGTGGCGGAAGAGGACGGCCGCGACTTGAGTCGCATGCTGATGATCGGAAAGGGCCGCGGACTGCAAGGCCGGTAGAGCTCGTCGCTGGCAGCCGAGGACGCACTCACGCGACCTAGGCAGCTCTTGGTGCTCGGAACGGACGGCAGCTTCTTCGGCGAGGCGGCCGCCGGACCTGACTTGCTCGCGACGCGCACGCTGAACGTCGAAGTCGTGGCCACGGCAGCGCTGGAGGTCGTCAAGCAGCAGGCGTCGAGCGCGTTCGGCGGAGGGTCGCCCGAGGCGGCACGAGAGGACTATCTGTTCGTGATGGAGCGCGACTCCCTTCGGCACCGGATCACGACGCGCATGTCGCCGGTCGGTCGGACGCTGTTCGAGAAACGACTGGAGTGCGGCAAGTGGCTGCCGTTCGGCGAGTATCGCGTGATCCTCGAGAGTCCCGTCTTCGAAGCGTTGCCCGAGGACATCGCACTGAGCGCAGCGAGCGCGCGCCAAGTCACCTTGCAGTGTTCCCTGCGCCGGGACTTGGTCGAGTTCGTCGTCGAGGTCCGCTCGACGGCCGGCGATCAGTACACCGACTTCCCGGTGCTCGAGATCTCCGATGGTCCTGGGCGCGAGTTGATCGAGGCTCCGGACGTTCCGGGCGTGCTCGTCTGCGGGGACCGGTTGTTTCACTACCGGCAGCTGCCTGATCGAGTGGATGGGACCTGGGGCTTCAGGCTCGATGGGTGGCAGCCGAAGAGCCTCACGATCACGGCTCTGCAGGCAGGCACGCTCGACGAACACCGTGATCCCGTGCGAGGGGGCGTGTTGCGAGTCGTGCTCGACTGGACTCCGGAAGCGGACGAACCCGAGCCGCGCTGATCACCCGTACCCGAAGAACACGCCCATCCGGAAGCCGACGCCGAGCGCGACCAGGGCGACGGCGATGATCGTGACGGGCACGATGTGCCACGCCATGAAGCGCAGCCACGCGACGCCTTCGAACTTGTCGCGGCGCAGGTGCACGTCGGCGGCCAGCACGATGGTCAGCAGGAGCAAGCCGAGCTTGGTCACCGTGAACTGATCGATCGGGTCTTTGACGTCGAAGATCGCCGTGAAGCCGCCGGCGTGGCGGCGTGCGATCTCGATGCCCGTCATCAACTGCACGAAGAGCGCGGGCATGGCGAGTCGCTCGATCATGCTCTCGGTGGTCTTGAGCAGCTCGGGATCGCGGTCGCGCATCGCGCGCGGAAGGACACCGAGCGCAATGTAGAGGTGCCCGCCGGTCCAGACGCAGGCACCCAGGACGTGCAGCAGGATCAGGAAGTAGAGCATCATGCTGCGGTCCTCACTTCGGTTGGATCTTCGAGCCCAGGTATCCGGCTTCGCGCATCAAGCGCACGATCAGCGCGCGCACGCGAGCCGAGTCCGAGTCGAGCGCGGCGCGCCGGCGTTCGCCGCCTGCGCGCAGTTCCTTGTCCTTGCGACAGGCCTTGACGAGGTCTTCGAGGAAGTCCTCCCAGTCATCGGCATCCGGCAGCGCTTCGAACATGGAGCTCGGCGTGGACGACTTCTGTTCCCACAGCGCGTGGAAGCGATCGAGGCTCTCTTGGTAGCCATCGCGCAGCACGGGCGTGCCGATCAAGTAGCTGCGCGCCAGCGCATTGCGCAGCCCGCGGTGGTGTCGCGCCGGAACGAAGAGCTTGCCGATCTTGTCGTACAGCTTCTTGTGCTTGCTTTCCGGAACCGGGGCCTTGAAGCTGCGCCAGTCGTCCGTCAGGTCGTGGAGGATGCCGAGGCACTCGACGTCGGGCATCTCCATGTTCTTGCCGGATGACCACGCGTCGTAGAGCGTGACGCCGGGGATCACCGTGCCCGCGCGGTCGGAGTAGGCGTGCGCGAAGGCGGCCAAGGCTTCGCGCTGCGAACCGTCGTCGAGCGCGCGTTCGACCAGCGCTTCCGCGAGGTCGAGGTTCGGCGGGAAGCCCGCGATCGCGTTCTCGAAGATGCGCTCGGGGTCCTCGAGATCCGGCGCCTGTCGGAGCGTGCGGTCGGCGTAGTCGTAGATCCACGCGCTGCGCAAGCGACGATCGGGCACGCCTTCGAAGAAGGCTTCGCGCGCGCGCTTGGCTACCGAGCCGGGCGGCATCAGCTTGCGCGGTATCGGTTGCGCGGGCGCGTGCACCGTCGGGTCGTAGATCGGCGCGGGGACTTGCTCGGGCCAGGTACCGGGATCGCGTGGCTCTTGTTCGAGCACGAAGCGCACGAGCTTCACTTGGAAGGTCTCGAGCCACTCCGCTTCCGCGCGGAACCACTCGATCAAGTCGGCGCGCTGCGCCGGTTCGAGGTGGCGCCAGGCGAGGCGCAGCTCGGTGTCGGTCGGTTCTTCGAGTTCCACGCTGAGCGCGGGCACGAGTCGAGCGGATGTGATCGCGGGCACGAGCAGCAGCGGCAGCAAGCCGAGCGTGCGGAAGGGGAAGCGCATGACCTCAAGCCTAATTGTCTCGCGGGGGAGGCGCCACGTTCACGGACGGCGCAGGCCGCTTAAAGAGGCGAGGGGCGACTCTTGCGAGTCGCCCCCCAGGTGGCAAGCACCGAGAGACGGGGGAAGGTGTCCATCTCTCAGCGGGTGGTTCGGCCAGCCGGCTGGCACTTCAGCGATACTCTTCCGCGCGGGGGCACCGGACGCGAGGTCCTCTGCCGGTTCTTACGCTCACCGTGGTCACCGCAACCCTTCGGAGCAATCCGGAGTGTCGAGGCTCGCCGGTGCGCCCCTTCGAGCATCGCCAACGTCGAACCACAGGAAATCTACCTCCCCTGGGGCACGGGGTCGGAGAGGTGGAAGAAAACGCACATCGAGGCGCCCGTAGGCGGCGTGCGGAAGCCCGCTCAGCTGCTCTACGAGCCGCCGGAACGGCGCCTGCGCCGCGGTCGGCTACGACGGCGGCCTTTCTTGCGCTCGGCCTCGAGATCCTCGCCTGAGAGGCTCTCCGCCTGCTTCTTGCGCTCCACCCAGCCTTCGTAGATGTCCCAACCTTGCCCGCGGGCCGAGGCGCGCAGGCGGAAGAGCTCGAGGGCGTCGTCGAAATCCTCGGAGAGGCAGAACAGGCGCGGGCGGAAGTTCTTCGAGACCGGTCGGACGAAGGTGCGCTGCTGCGCGATGATCCGCCGCGCGCGGCCGGAGTCCTTGCGGGAGAGGCGCGCGAGATCGGCGATCGGCGCGATCAGTTCGCCCGCGACGTGGTTCAGGTCCTTCGCCTTGCCGGGCAGCGTGCGCGAGTCCGGATCGGCTTGGCGCACGATGCGGTCGTGGTGCAGCAGCGCGACGCAGACAGCCGTCGAGGGTTGGTAGCCGCGGTGCACTTCGGTGTCGAGCGCTTCGAGCAAGCGCCAGAACTCGGCCGCTTCGCGTTCACCGATCTCGGCGAGGTGTTCTTCGACGCTGGGCAGGATCACGTCGAGTGCGCCGCACGAGCGCATCTTGCGGAAAGCGCCGAGCGCGGTGCCCGAGCGCAGCAGTCGCAGGATCTCTTCGAAGACGCGGGGCGGCGCGGCGCGGGAGAGTTCCGGCGTCAGTCCGCACATCGCTTCCCAGGTCATGTCTTCGATCTGGAAGCCGAGACGCGTGGCGAACTTGACCGCGCGCAGGATGCGAACGGGATCTTCCGCGAGACGCGTGAAGGGATCGCCGATCGTGCGCAGCGTGCCGGTCTCCAAGTCGTCGAGTCCGCCGACGTAGTCGTGAATCTCGCCGCTGTTCGGATCCATGAACAAGCCGTTGACCGTGAAGTCGCGGCGCAGCGCATCGGTTGCTGCCGTGCCGTATTCGTTGTCTTCGGTGATCAGCAGATCGTCGTCGTCGCCGTTCGCGTTCGGTTCGGCGCGGAAGGTCGCGGTCTCGACGATCGAGTCGCGGCCGTAGCGCACGTGCACCAAGCGAAAGCGCCGTCCGATGATGTGGCTGTTGCGCGGGAACAGTCGACGCACTTGCCGTGGGTGAGCGTTCGTCGCGACGTCGAAGTCCTTGGGCTTGCGACCGACGTAGAGGTCGCGCACGCAGCCGCCGACGAGGTACGCCTGGTAGCCGCTGCGGGCGAGGCGCGACGTCACGCGCAGGGCGTCTTCGTCGCGCACGGAGTCGAGGAGCTCCGGAGCGTGCATCACGCGCGGAGCGTCCTTGCGCCGCGTGCGCCCGCGCTGTCGATCGTCTCGGTGTTCTCTGCTGCGGCCGGTCATGGAGCCCCGAGGAGCGCGCGCGCGGCGCAGCTCGCAAGTTGGGGGAGCCCAAGATACGCATCGGATCCCTGCTGACAAGGCGCGCGAGGGGTCCGAATCACGATTCCGAGCGCTTGCGGTGTGCTTCGAAGGCAGCTAGGCTTTCGCGCCCTCAGAGGGCAGTAGCTCCAATTGGTTAGAGCGACTGATTCCAAATCAGTAGGATCGGGGTTCGAGTCCCTGCTGCCCTGCCACCCCCTCCGAACCGTGGCCGGGCCCCTCAGAACTGCGGCGAGGCTCCTCCGAAACGCCACCGGGCCCTCTCCGAACCACCATCGAACGGTGTTCCTGCCACGAACCCGCTCGCGGCCGCTGATTGGTATCCATGATCGAGGAAGACGACGACCCTGTTGCCGACGGCCAAGACGAGTACGAGGAGCAGTACTCGGCTGAGGTGCTCGAAGAGGCTGCCCTCGACGAGGACGAGGACTCCGACGACTCGGACGAGGACTCGGACGACGATTCCGAGGACGAAGAAGGGGGCCAGAGCGCCGACGAAGCGGAGCTCGGAACGGTCAGCAGCCGGACCAAGAAGGAAAAGCTGGCTGACGAGGAGCCTCCCGGACCGGACGTTCCGCCGCCCCCGGTGAAGAAGATGCTGGTGGCGCTCGAGTGGGCGTTCCAGGAAGAACCCGACGTTCCCGAAGGTCTGCTGCAGCGCTACGCGGAACACGCGGTGATGGTTCTCGCGCACAACCGCAAGGTCAACCTGACCGCGATCCTCGATCCGAAGGAAGTCGCGGCCAAGCACTACTTGGACTCCTACCGCGTCACGCGCCTCTTCAGTCTGCTCGGACGACGCGTCGTCGACATGGGCTGCGGCGGAGGATTCCCCGGCGTGCCGATCGCGATGGCGGAGCCGAACTGCTCGATGATGCTCGTCGACTCGACCAAGAAGAAGACGGACTTCGTCGAGCAATCGATCGCGAAGCTCAAGGTGAAGAACGCGCACTCCCACTGGGGTCGCGTCGAAGACTATCTCGCGCGTGAACGCTGCGACGTCGTCGTGGTGCGTGCGGTCAGCTCCGTGCGTGAGAACGTGCGCACGCTGCGTAAGGTCCGGCACTCGCTGAAGGATCTGATCATGCTCAAGGGCTCGTCCTGGTCGCGCGAAGTGCGCGCCGCGGAACGTGAGGCGGAACGCCTCGGCTTCCACCTCGACACCGTGCTCGAGCACCAGCTGCCCGAAGAACTCGGTGCCCGCGCCGTGCTCGTCTATCGGGCGCCCGGCGGCCAGGGACTTTGAGCGCGATCGTCATCGCGGCCTGCGTGCTCGCGCTGATCGTGGTGGTCGTCGCGATCGCGGCATACCCGCGCGATAACTCGTTCTGAGCGGAGCGCGCCCTCGAACTGCTCGGAGCGCCTGACCGGGTCGAAATGCCCTGACCGGGTCGAGACGCATGAAGTGCCGGCGATGCGGCACTCTCGGTTCTCACCCTGGGATCTCGCTCGAACCTTCGCGCGAGTGGATGGTGCCCGGGGGGGGAGTCGAACCCCCACTCCCTTAACGGGAACATGGACCTGAACCATGCGCGTCTGCCAATTCCGCCACCCGGGCCGGGTGAGGCGAGGAACATACGGCGCGCTGAGGGACCGGTCAACGGTCCGCGCCGAAGTTCCGTCCGCTCTGCGGCTCAGCCCGCGGTGACCGAGACTCCATCCACCAGGGCCCAGGGAGCGCGAGCCGCAGCGTTCAAGGTCGGCGCTTCGGTCGACATGGCGACGAAGCGGCGCAGCAGCTCGAAGGCGTTGCCCGAGATCAGCGTCTCGCGCACCGAGCGCACGACGCGGCCGTTCTCGACCCAACGCGCTGACTTCGCGACGCCGGAGAAGTCTCCGGAAGCCGGATCGATCGTGCCCGAGAAGCGCATCACGTAGAGGCCTTTGGCGAGCGCGCCGAGCAAAGCATCGCGATCGCCGCCGCTGCCCCCGGCCATGCTCACCGCGTGCGGACCGAGTCCCGGCAAGCCGCGCGGGCCGCCGACGGCGTGTCCGGTCGAGGCCTTGCCTTCGACGGCGGCGGCGTAGCTGTTGTAGAGGTAGCTCTTCAGCACGCCGTCTTCGACGATCGGGAAGGCACCGATCGGTTGGCCTTCGCGGTCGAAGCTGGCAGCACCCGCGAGCAAGCGGTCGGTCGGATCGTCGAGCAGCTGAAAGTTCGCACCGGCGATCGCTTCGCCCAGCTTGCCCTTCAGCGCGGAGCGACCGCGTTGCACGGCGATCGCGGAGACGGCCGAGATGACGGGCGAGACGAACAACTCGAGCACGGCATCGGGCGCGAACAAGACCGGGCCGTTGTAGCTCTCGGCCGCACCGGTCTTCAGGTTGTCGATGCAGACCTCCGCGAACTCGTCGGCGCAGTGCGCGAAGGCGGCGTCGATCCGTTCGGCGTTTCGCACGTGATCGCCGGTGTAGTGGAAGCCGCCGACGTCGTCGCCGTCGACGGCCATGCCGAAGATGCTGGCGCTCAAGTTCGCGTCCGACTCGGACAGCTCAGCACCTTCCGAGTTGACGAAGCAGTGCGTGCCGATGCGCAAATCGACCGAAGCCTTGTCGATCGAGAGCCGCGCGTCGTGAGCCTGCGCGCGATCCATGAAGCGTTGACCGTGGTCGACGACCTCTTCGATTCCGAGCTCTTGGATCGCGGGGTCGACCAGGTTCAAGTCGGGAGCCGCGGGGCGCGTCTCCGGCAGGCGGTTGGCCTCATCGGGCGGATTCAGCGCGCAGAGCGTGAGCGCATCGCTCGCCGCCGTGGCCAGCGCCGCGTCAGAACTCTGGTTCGTCGACGCGAAGCCGAGCTTGCCGCCCTTGAAGACGCGAACGCCGAGCGTCGAACCGTCATCCACCTGCGAGAGCTTGAGGTCGCCCTTTTCGAAGCCCACGCCGACGCTCTGGGAGCGGACGGCGTAGACCTCGGCTTGGTCGGCTCCGGCGTCGAGCGCGTTCCGGCAGAGGCGATCGGCACGCGTCATCAGCTCAGCGGCGACGCGCTTCAGGTCTTGGGGGTGTGCGCTGGCGCTGGAGCTCATGCCTGACGTCCTCCGACCAGCACTTCGCAGGAGACCCACGGTCCGCCGGCGTCGACCTTCGCGGGTTGTCCTTTTCCGCAGTAACCGGAACCGAGGTCCCAGCGGAACTCGCTCGAGACACCATCGACGCTGCCGAGCACGTCGAAGGCCTGGCCCGAGATGTTGACGCCGCGTTGCAGTTCACCGAGCTTGCCGTTCTTGATCGGTCGTGCGATCAGCGTTCCGAACATGAACTCACCGTTCGCATCGGCTTGGCCGTTCGCCGCGCCGTCGAGCAGCAGTCCGTCGTCGATGCCCGCGATCAGCTCGTCGTACGACTGCTCGCCCGGTGCGATGTAGGTGTTGCGCATGCGAATCAGGGGTTCGTCGTCGTACTCCCAAGCGCGCGCGTTGCCGGTCGGCTCGACGCCGAACGCCGCCGCTGACTCACGATCGTGCAGGTAGCTGACGAGCTTGCCGTTCTCGATGATCGTCGTGCGCTGCGTCGGAACGCCTTCATCGTCGACCGGCAGGCTGCCGCCGGCGCCTTCGTGGAATTCGGAGATACCGGAGTCACAGAGCGTGACGAGGTCGGATCCGACGCGCGTGCCGAGCTTGCCGCGTGCGCACGATCCCGAGGCGACGAAGTCCGCCTCGACGGTGTGCCCGATCGCTTCGTGCGTCAGGATGCCCACGAGCTGCGGCGAGAGCAGCACGCGCTTGCGTCCGCCGGTCGGGTACCCGGCCTTGAGCAGGTCGACGGCCGTCTTGGCGGCGCGATCGGTCATGGCTTCGGCGGTGTTGTGGTGAAAGAGGCAGTCCCAGTTGCCGGTGGCACCGACGGACTCGCGGCCGCGTTGGATCTCACCGGCGTCGCCGGCGATCGCCACGATGCGGAACTCGGGTCGCACCAGGCGGGTCCAGGCCTTCGCGCCGTCGGAGGTGACGATGCCCTTCTCCTCGTACAGCTCGGTGTAGCTGGAGGACGCGGACTGGATCGCCGTGGAGGACTTGCGGGCGTTTTCTTCGAGGCGCAGGACCATCGCGAGCGCTTCGTCGATCGGCTTGTCGATCAGCTCGAGCCCCGGCGCGTCGAAGCGACCGCGCGCGAGCTCGACGTGCGGCAGGTCCGGAGTGCGCTGCTTGCGCCGCGCCGCAGAGGCGCGCGCGGCGCGCCGTGCGTTGTCGATCGCTTGTTCGATCGTGCCCGACTCGATGCGGTCCGTCGAGGCGAAGCCCCAGGTGCCGTCTTCGAGGACGCGCACGCCGACGCCGGTGTGTTCGGAGATCTTGGACGAGTCGACGCGCCCTTTCTCGACGGCGACGGAGCGCGTCCGACGCCGATGGAAGCGCAGCTCGACGAAGCCGCCGGCTTTCTTGGCGAGGGCCTCGGCGAGGAGGTCGGTGGGGTCTTGTGTCTGCATGGCTGAGCGTGAGTTCCGGGCGGGGGAGGAGGGGCAGCTTAGACGGAATGGATGGAGCGGTCTGCCTTCAGACCGTGGGTTACGGTCCTGTGAGTTCTCTCCACACGAACCGCAGAGCCACATGAAGGAGCCGCTCCATGCACCAGCATACCCGTTTCGTCGGACT
>Ga0316208_1000337_pt1 | contig 60723 bp, 52 predicted proteins | sample 3monopyrite_MG_FD_204944 | JGI IMG/M metagenome (GOLD analysis project Ga0316208, IMG submission 204944) | Microbial mat bacterial communities from mineral coupon in-situ incubated in ocean water Damariscotta River, Maine, United States -... | ecosystem: Environmental > Aquatic > Marine >... | reverse complement strand
TCAATCAACTGCTTCAACTCCGTACGTAGGTTAATGGCTTTCATGCAATCAAAGATACAAATTGTCGGTGTCGAGATTATTCCTCTGCTAACCCCAGCATTTCGCGCATTTCATCCAACGATTGAATGGAGTCATCAAACTCCGTGATGTGCATGATGCGCTGCGCGGCCTTACCACGATTCATGGCAATCACTTCGGTTTCGTTAAGCTGGTAAATGTTACCGTTTTGGTCGGTTACAACCATCATCTTAATCGAACTCGGATTAAGCCCAATCTCGTTTCGTTCTGCTGCACCATACGTCACCACAGAGTTGATGTTTTCGTCAAACACATAGCACGTTTTCCATTGTACAGCCTTGCCGTTAGCTAGCACAAAACGTGGCGTTACTTGCTCAAATTGGCTTTGATTAATCGGACGCGCGCAGTTGTAAATCCCCATTCTGTCTAGCACTACGGTGCGTATAATGGAGTTGCCGCCATCCTGCCGCGCATAGTACTCTTCCAGCTTATTAGAAATGCCGTTGCAGTACGAAACCCAATTCTCTTGGCTCATCAATTGCTCCGCTTCGGTCATGGTCAACTTGGCCTGTTTCCAAGCAAGGTTCAATTCCTTCTCATACACACGCTGCGAACGCCTGTCAAACCTGTCGGCCTTTCTGCGAATGAGGTTTTCTTGGGCCTCCAATAAGTCTGCGTACACGGCATACCTATTCTCAAACCCGTGGTTGTCTTTTCGCTCTCTCCAAGCCTGAAACGCAGGTGCAAATTCTCCAAGCATGCGTTTTTGCAACTCGGTACTCAAGTTTTCGATGGTAATCTTCTTTACCGGAAGCTTCACAATGCCGTCAAGGTCTTTCAGTTCAACAGAAACCGAATCGTTTTGGGCATTGTAGCGCACGCGAATGTCGTGGAATCGCTTGTCGTTCAGCATTTCGTTTACGTCTGCGCGATTCAGGTCTCCCGCATATTCCCACACGTGAAAATTGAAGAAGAAATACTCTGGTTGCTGCCCAAATTTAGATTGCTTCTGAACCGTAAAATGCACTGTTTCCTTGCTGTTATTCTTGTTCAGTGGTAGCACTTTTGCTTTGAATGAGGCTGCCTTTTTCCATTCTTTGGCAAACTGCTCTCTCTCGTTTTCATCGCCATCTCGCAAAAAGCGGTAATAGCTGGCAATGGGTCCATCAGCCAAATATTCATTGTTCTGAAAACGCGCTTCCAATGTGGTGCGGCTTGCAACTGCCGGAGAGAGGTAATCGGTCTGATTCAAATACGCCTCAACCGTAGGAGAAATGTTCTCAGCAATAGAAAGGAGTTCGGCATCATGTTGGTTGATGGTTGCGTCACCAAGCTTATCCCACACTTCAGAAGATGGATTCATAAACAGGAAATCGAAATCAGTATCCATGCTAGAAGAAGCCAGTTCAACCTGAACTGGGCGGTCGTGGCGAATTTCCACAGGTTTACCACGATGCGTGGCGTTAATGCTGAACATGCCACTTGTCTCCAAGTGTGAGTTTGCATGGCATTCGTCACCCTTCATTTCTATTCCGCTCAAGAAAATTCCGAAGGGATCGTTGATTTCCTCGTAGGTTAATTCAACCTTCCCACCAATCGGCCTACCGTACGCATCTATAAACGCCATGGACGGAATATCAATCGTAGAGCCACTTGCCGTTTCAATACAATTCGACTCCTGAATCTCGATAACGAAAACCTCCTTGTCTGGAACAATTTCGGTCAGCGGTCGCTTAAACATTTCGGGACGATAACGCCCTGCAAAACCAGGCTCATCCAATTCTCCAATGTTTGAAATGAGCACTTCTACACGCCTGTTTTCTGCACGTGAAACTTCGTCTTCATTCTCATTCACAGGGCAATCCTCGCCATGATGCTCAAACAAGATGTTGTAAGGTTTAATGCCAGAAAGCAAAAGATGATAAGCTACCATCCGCGTTCGCTCTTTAGATAGTTCCACGTTGAATTTGTCGGAACCTTTATTGTCTGTATGGCCAACAATCCAAAACCTAAGTTGCTCTGAATTTGGGTGCTGCGCAATTTCATCCAGCATAGCCATTTGTGGCATGGATGGCACATCGCTGCCGTCTTCAAAGTAAATAGTCAACTCAACAGAATCCTGAGCAAAAGCGTGCTGTGAGAGTAGAATCAAAACAACAATTAGCTTTTTTCCCGATACTAATCGGGATTTCAAGAATGAACTCATTTCTTTCAACATGGCGGTAGGTTTTGGTGGTTCGGATTTCGACATCCATCATTAAAACCCCGCTTGTTAGCTGGTATTGTTGAGGGTAAGAAATTGAGACATAGTTTGAAATGAACTGTTCTGCTGTTGTATTCAACTCTTGTAGTGTTGGATTGAACAGTGCTGCTTTTGAGTTCTGCACCAATTCTGTAGAAATCAGCAGTGCTGGTGTAGAGCTTTGCAGCGGGAGTGTTGGGCTCTGATGTTGTCGTGGGCAGGTGTGCTGCTGTCCTTAAGTGAATAAAACCAGTTGGAAACGGATGGCGTTATAAACACACAAGTATCCTGCGGAACATTTAGGTTGGCAGGAGCTTAGGTTTGAACTGCATACCTGCTCAAGGCTTATCTGAAAATAAGGTGGGTTGCTGGAGATAGTTCTGGTTCAAACGATAGGCTTTCTTTTCAACCCTCACCAAGATTCCCTCCGCTTCAAGCCGTGCACAGTGCTTCCGAACCTGTCGTCCTAGTGATTCGTATTTTTTTGGGTTAATATGCTTGCCGTGCAACCTTCTATAAATCTCTGGGGTTAGCTCTGCGGCCTTCAATCCGCTGTTGTTGAAAACGGTGTATTGGTAGATGAGATTAAGTATGTGCAATGCAGCCTTATCGAGGTTGTTAAACACGAGTTCACCTATCAGTTCTTGCAGTTCCTTATGGAACTCGGTGCGCATTAGTATTCTATCCAATACAAACACAGGTGCTTCATCAGTAGATGCTCCTTCATGTTCTAGAAGTAGCCCTGCTTTTCGCAGAGATTCAATAGCCTGTAGATGATTGTTGCTTTCATGCAACAGAATGGTGAATAATCGTTTTCGATTAAGAAGTTCTGACTTATAAAAGTATGCTAGTACGCTACGGTGGTCGTCTGTTAGAGGCGATTCAAGCTTAGACTGTATGTATCCGTGGAAGCCTACAAGCCATACTTCTACACTCTCATCAAGTAATTTGCCTTGAGGAATAATAAGTGTGACATAATTGTCCTGAATCTTGTAATAAGGTAGGTCGGTTAGATTGTCTAGAGCGGCATTAAGAAGTGACGACATTCCCCTGCTTTGCCCTTCCAATTTATCGAAGACCTTCAGTACACCCGCAAGTTTCGGATTCTTGCTTTCGGGGATGCCGTGTATAAGCCTCCAGACGGGAATATCCGATTCGTTGTGAACCAACTTCATCTTCTCCTTAAAGGAGCCAGGATTTCGAACTTCTAAGTGAGTTCCAGGTTCTACCGATATACTCACGAATCCATCAATAGTGTAATCACGGTGAGCTAGGGCATTATTAATTACCTCTCGGACGAGCTTTTCAGGATACTCTGGCTCACTCCTTCCTCCATCTGTTACAGTGCGACCAATACGAATATGACCCCAAACGAACCGAAACGATTCCTCCATTAAGGTTATTACATCGTTCCTGAATAGTTTCTTATCCCGCCCAATCTCAGAACTCGTGTCGAAATAGGCGTTTACTTCCGCTCTAGCACCAAGAAAGTGATATGGATCTGCTCCGCAAACCAACATGCCTAGTGTGGTTACTTTGTCTCTTCGTAAAAAATGTTGGTTAACTAGAAATGGTTTGGCTTTAACAAGCGTTGGTTTTAGTGTTTCATTGCGAATCTCACGATTCAAAAGATTCACGTAGCTATTAACTTTATCCAAACTAAAATCTTTAAGAGTGGCTTCATCAATAAGCACCAGCTCTTTCGCATATTCTAGTTCAGTTTTGTACTCCTTTTGGTGCTGCAATTTAGCCGCAGGGATTCTCTTGTCTTGGGTCAGCTTTCGCTCATAGCATACACCATCAAATGAAACGTATTTGCGGTCTTCCGTCAGAGGCAAGACCGCTATTACAGCAATATCTATGTCCAGCAATCGGTCGAAATCGAAAAAGATGTTACTGTCAAGTGACTCTTTGAGCCCATTATCATTTTCGAAATACTTTGATTGTAGGTCGATAAGGTTATTTTCATTTTTTCGATCGAACCCACTAACCGAATAAGCTCTGTTTCGTTCACGAACACCGCAAATTACGATTCCTCCATCTGTATTTAAAAATGCACAGATAGTTTCTTTTAGAGACTTCCAATCATTACCAGTAGAAAGATCTTTGAGCTCAACTTTACTTCTTTCAACGTCTATGAATTCGCGGCTTGAAAGCGATTGTTTAATTCGAGCCAGTGTGTCTTCGATTAGTTCAGACTTCATCATTAGTAGGCGTTCATCGCGGTTGTGTCGGCTAAGTTAGGCTTTCTTGATTCCTGCGATATTATCTCCTAATCTCTATCTAATCAGTTTCAATTAAAAATACGTCTCACGCAAGTTCTCTTTGGCGAAGAAGTGATTCCACGGCTAAAAGCTGCCAGGCCTAAAAAAGGTAATTGAGGGCCGAAGTGTATCGGTATTAACATGGTATGATCCAGTTTTATCGATTCCTATTCTCAAGAAATATCGACTGATGCTTAGCCTCCATTTCTTCGGTTTTAACACACCTTGGCTTTTCAATTGAGGTGATGTTGACTTGCTGAAATAGATTTGTTCCTTTGAATGGCAAACCAACCAACGCAACATGAACAAACTAATTATCCAAAACCTATCTAAGACTTACCCAAACGGAGTAAAAGCCTTGGACAACGTTTCAATTGAAATTGAGAACGGAATGTTCGGTCTGTTAGGACCAAATGGTGCAGGAAAGTCTTCGCTCATGCGAACCTTGGCTACTTTGCAGGAGGCCGATGCGGGAACTGCAACGCTGAATGAGATTGACATTTTCAATCAGCCGCATGAATTGCGAAAAGTGCTGGGCTATTTGCCACAGGAGTTTGGAGTGTATCCAAAGATTACGGCCGAACAGCTGTTAGACCATATTGCCATCCTGAAAGGGATTACCAAATCATCAGAACGAAAAGAGTTGGTGAGTTATTTGCTTGAGAAAGTGAATCTCTACAATGAGCGAAAGAAAAGCGTGAAAGGCTTTTCGGGCGGAATGAAACAGCGCGTTGGTATTGCGCAGGCGCTAATTGGAAGACCGAAATTGATTATTGTTGATGAACCGACTGCAGGATTGGATCCGGGAGAACGGAACCGTTTTTACAACCTGCTGGCCGATGTGGGCAAGGATGTAATTATAATCCTTTCTACGCATATCGTGGATGATGTGCGCGAACTCTGTACCAAAATGGCGATTATGAATACCGGGCAATTGGTCTTTCATGGTGCGCCTCAATCGGCTATTGATGAGCTGGAAGGCAAGGTGTATCAAAAAGTGGTGGAGCGTGAAGAACTGGAACAATATGCCTCCAACTACTCAGTAATATCTAACAAAATGGTTGGTGGTAAACCATTCATTCATGTATTTAGCGATACGGATCCACAAAACGGGTTTGAACCCGTGAAACCAAACTTGGAAGATGTATTCTTTTCGAAGATAAACACGACTAATGTGCTCGTTTAATTCACTAAAAAGACCTCCGCTATGTTTAAAGATTTCTTTTTAGCCGAACTACGGCACGCCTTCAAGCAGCCGATGATTTACATTTTCCTGAGCCTAATGGCCTTGATGGTTTTCGGGGCCACGGCCAGCGACAACATCGTTATTGGCGGTTCGGTGGGGAATGTATTCAAGAATGCACCACACGTGATTACGCAGTTCACCGTCATCATGACCATTTTCGGACTATTGATGGCAACGGCCTATTTCAATAACGCTGCGCTGAAGGACCATAATAATCAGTTCAACGAAATTCTTTTTAGCACACCTCTCAGCAAGGCTGGTTATTTCTTCGGAAGGTTTTTCGGGGCGTTGCTGCTTTCAACCGTTCCAATGTTGGGTGTTTTTCTGGGCGTTTTTATCGGTAGTGTGCTGGGCCCAGCACTTGGTTGGGTTGATGCCGACCGTTTCGGCCCTTTCTACCTAGAGACCTTTGTCAACAACTACTTCCTATTCATTCTTCCCAACATGTTTTTCGCAGGCGCCATCGTTTTCGCGTTAGCAAACAAATGGAAAAGCACAGTTATTTCGTTCGTTGGGACGCTTGTAATTATAATCGGTTACATCGTGGCCGGAACACTGATGTCAGACATTGACAACGAAACGCTTGGTGCGCTCACAGATACCTTCGGTATTCGTGCTTACGGCCTTTCTGCCAAGTATTTCACACCTATTGAAAAGAACACGTTGAGCCCAGCATTTTCGGGCATATTGCTCTTGAACCGATTGATTTGGATTGGGATTGGAGCTTTGATTCTGGGGCTTTCCTATTTCACGTTCTCCTTTCAGGAAAAGAACAAAAAGGTGAAGGCGGAGAAGGACGAGAAGCGAGAAATGCAGGCGTTGAAAGGAAAACCAGTAGTTCAAATGATTTTCGGTTCTGGAAGTACTTGGGCACAGTTCACGAGTTTCTTTTACACCAATTTCCTGAGCATTTCGAAGAGCGTGACTTTCATTACACTGTTCCTGTTCAGCCTCATTATTCTTATTGCCAATCTGGCGGGAGGCTTTGAATATTACGGGCTACAATCGTATCCGCTTACGTACAAAATGATGGATGTGATTGCGGGAGCATCCAACATTTTCGTCATTATCATTCTGGTATTCTTTAGTGGCGAGCTGGTTTGGCGCGACCGCGATTCGAAGATTAATGAAGTAGTAGATGCTACGCCCCATGCTTCGGCCACTTCGCTTTCGGCCAAGGTGCTTTCGCTTATCACGCTTACATCAATGCTGAATATCTTCTTCATCTTTTGTGCGGTCATCTATCAATTATTGAAAGGCTACACGCGCATTGAACTAGACGTTTATTTCACTGATTTCTTATTGAGCACCCTTCCCCTTTACATAGTATGGAGTGGCGTTATGATCATGGTTCAGGTGTTGGTGAATAATAAGTATGTGGGCTATTTCGTGTCCATACTGGTCATCTTCTTGTGGAGTTTAGTAATGCTTGCGCTTGACCTGCAGACCAATATGCTGGCCATCGGTTCTGGGCCTTCTATTACTTATTCTGACATGAATGGCTTTGGTTCTGGAGTTGAAGGCCGATTATGGTTCAATTTATACTGGTTCTTATTCTCGCTTATCTGCATTATGATTGCCGCTGTGTTATGGTCGCGCGGGTCAGCCAGTTCATTTAAAGACCGATTGTTGCACGCCCATAACAAAGTGAGTGGTGGGGCGAAGGTTTTTACTTTGACGTTGGTGGTTGCATTTGTTGGGGTTGCTGGTTTCGTGTATTACAACACGCAGGTGCTGAACCCGTACAAGACTTCCGATGAAATGGAAGAATTGACGGCCGATTTTGAGAAGAAATACAAGAAGTATGAAGGTGCCGCGCTGCCAAAGGTGAAGGATGTGAAGTACAACATCGAGGTGTTTCCAGAGGAGCACTCGGTGTATGTGAAGGCCGAGGTTTGGCTCAAGAATGAGACCGATGTGACGATTGATTCGCTGCATTTGAATTACGACAAGAAGTGGAATCCGAAGTTTGAGATGCCTACTGCCAGCCTTCTTTCTGATGATGAGGAAATGGGTTGGAGAATGTACAAGCTGAGCCCGGCTATGAAGCCTAGCGATTCGCTTTTGGCGCACATCGAAACCTCTTACGTTCCGAACGGATTTGAGAACGAGGTAGGGAGCACAAGTGTGATTGAAAATGGGACATTCCTCAATAACTTCCAGATTCTTCCATCGCTCGGTTACGACCCAAACAGCGAGTTAAGCGACAAGAATACGCGGAAAAAATACGGACTACCTCAAAAAGATCGGATGCCCAAATTACAGGAGAACTGCGGCCGGGCCTGCGACATTAATTACCTCACCAATGGTCGAGCCGATTTTGTGATGGTTGAGACCACAATTTCCACTTCGGGAGATCAGATAGCCATCTCTCCAGGAACACTCCGAAAACAATGGCAAGAGAACGGACGAAACTATTTCCATTACAAATTGGATCATCCGTCTCAGAATTTCTATTCGTTCATTTCGGCACGTTTTGAAGTGGCGCGGAAGAAATGGAATGGAGTTGACTTAGAAGTCTATTACGATGCCAAGCACCCGATGAATGTGGAAATGATGCTGGAAGCCATGGAGCGTTCACTATCCTATTATACAGAACACTTCGGGCCATATTATCACAAGCAGTGTCGCATTATTGAGTTTCCACGCTATGCCTCGTTTGCGCAAGCTTTCCCAGGCACAATGCCTTATTCAGAATCAATTGGGTTTGTAACAAACTTGGAGGACGAAGAAGGCAACAACATTATTGATGCGGTAATTGCTCACGAAATGGCGCACCAATGGTGGGCGCATCAAGTAGTAGGCGCAAATATGCAAGGCGGTACCATGATGAGCGAAAGCTTTGCAGAATACTCTTCTCTAATGACCATGAAGAAGATGAATGACGACCCAATGAAAATGCGGGAATTCTTGAAATATAATCACGACAGATACCTACGTGGTCGAAGTCAAGAAGTTGATAAAGAAGTGCCTTTATATAAAGTGGAGAATCAGGGCCACATACATTACGGAAAGGGCAGTCTCATCTTATTTGCCTTGCAAGACTATATCGGTGAAGAGAAGGTGAACATGGCAATGAAAAACTATTTGGATGAATACAAATACCTTGACTCTCCCTACTCTACTTCCTTGGATTTCCTCAAGCATTTGGAGCCCCAAGTTCCCGATAGTTTGAAACACCTCATTGCTGATTGGTTTAAGGAGATTACGCTGTATGACAACCGAATGAAGGAAGCAACGTACAAGAAATTAGAGAACGGTAAGTATAAGTTAACAACGAAGATTGTATCAGTTAAAATGCATGCCGATACGATGGGCAATGAAACCCAAGTAGACATCAACGATTGGATTGATATTGGCGTGCTCGATAAGGATGAGGAGAGCCTAATCCATATTGAGCGTGTGAAGATTGACCAACCTGAAATGACGTTCACTTTTTCCTTGGATACGATTCCGGCCAAAGCGGCAATTGACCCACGCAGGTTATTGATAGATAGAGTTTATGACGATAATGTGAAGGTGGTGGATGCGGAATAGGAAACCGAATAGTGGTAAAGGGCAAAACGCTAACAAAAAAGCCCCGCCAATTGGCGAGGCTTTTCTTTTATGATTGCAACGCTTTATCTCAGTGTCAGAGAAGCAGTTCCAATCAGTGCTTTGTCCACATAAATTTCAACTGTGTTTTTTCCTGACTGGAACTTGGTAGTTGGCGCAGGGTAGAATACGCAAACATCTTGCTGCTGACCATCATATTCAACATCCTTTGTAAGACTGTATGTCATTGAACCTCCTTCAAAAGCAAATTCTTCTCCTCGGCCTTTCGTCAATACTTTTCCGTCTGGACCAACAATTCTAACATAGATTGATTTAGCTCCTTTCGCTGTAATAGGGTTCTCGCTTAGTGTGAAGCACATTCTCAATTTTTCAATTTTACTTGCTTTGGTGTTCACCTTATCTTTCTTGCCTCTAACACCTTCTACAGTAATTTTGTAAGCGGTTAGAACCGAACCCATGGCAACTTTATTTGCCAAGTTCATATTCTCACTAGTTAACTCTTGGTTGAGCCCAGTTTGCTTGGAAAACTCACCTTCAAGACTACCAAATTCACCCTGAAGAGAATCATGGGCAACCGTTAAGCTGTCAAATTTTGCCTCCATTATCTCGTACTTGCCATTCATTGCTTTTAATTGCGATCGATACCAAGCTAATTTCCCAGCATCACCTTTGTATTTTTCTACATCGGCTTTCAAAGCGAGAATCTCATCGCGCTGAACTTGTAACTCTTCAGAAAGCTGACCGTTTTCTTCCTCCAACCCAGTATACTTCCCGAGAAGATCGTCTAATTCAGCGGTTAACTCATCTTTCTCCACCGTCAATTGCACTTTTTCTGCGGCAAGCTGATCGTTTGCAGCCTTTTGCTCAAACAATTGCCAGCCTAAAACACCTGATAAAAGGAGTAGAATAACAGCGAGGATGAGAAATACGCGGTTACTCTGAGTTTTTTCTTTGTCTTCCATTATTGGTTGATGGGTTAAGCGGCAAAATTATAAATTTAGACTGACTAGAAACTCAGCTGTAACAAGGGTTTGAGGCTTTGCAACATTTATCAGACATGAGGATTTCTATCGTAAACGATGTGATAGGGTTATTTTATCCAAGAGTGTGCAACGGATGCGATGCGCACTTAATGAAGCATGAGCAGAATTTATGCCTAAATTGTTTACACGGTTTACCTAAAACCTACTATTGGGATTACGACCTCAACCCAATTGAAAAATTGTTTTGGGGGAAACTCGAACTCAATTCCGCTTGTGCATTCCTCCATTTCGAACGGGATAGTCGAGTGCAACTACTGATGCATAGGTTCAAGTATCAAGGTAAGTCGCACATTGGGTTTGAATTGGGACGAGTATTTGCAACAATTCTAAAGGAGAAAAAGTGGTTTTCTGATGTGGACCTAATCGTTCCAATTCCGTTGCACGTAACCAAAGAGCTAAGGAGAGGATACAATCAAAGCGCCTTTATTGCGGATGGTTTTGGAGAGGCTTATAATGTAGCGGTTAGATTACATGCACTTGAACGTATAACAGCCTCTGAAAGTCAGACTAGAAAGTCGCGCTTCGACAGATCAAAAAATGTAAGTCGCGTGTTCGAACCGACCCACACCAGTATGTTCCGAGGAAAAAACGTTTTACTTGTAGATGATGTGGTAACCACCGGAGCAACACTTGAAGCTGCTGGCAAGGTCATTCTAGAAGCTGGAGCATCGAAGCTTTACATCGCCACATTGGCTACGGCTTGAGTTTTTATCTGGTTCTTAGATTCAATTGCTAGTGCAAAAGTGGTGCACGGGTTAAAATTATCTGATTCCCCGTAATCGTACCGGTAAACGCTTGTTATGGTTCTAAACTCCCTGTTCTCACAGGGTTTACTAAATCCTCTGTTTCGTTCTTCGGGGTGTATCGAAGAGTGTGCCCGGGCTTCGATACAATCTCCCCCCGCATCATGCCTCGCGGGATCACTCAGCCTGACCAATCTTCTCCCGAACATCAGATTGCCTTTTGCTAGGCAATTACCTAATAAAGGAGGGTGGCCGAAGGCCGGGTTTTTTTGCTGGCATCCATTAGGAACTCTTAGAACCTATGCAGTAGCAATTACTTTTAGCTCGATTGCGATTGGAGTTGGTAGGCAGTTTATCTCCACCGTAGTTCTGCACGGCAGGTTATCTTTAAAAAACTCGGCATAAATCTTATTGTAGATTTTGAAGTCGTCTTTCATGTTCGTAAGAAAAACCGTTACATCAACAATTCTATCCCAACTTGATTCAGAATCTTCCAAAATCATTTTCACATTATTGAAAACTGAGCGGCACTGAGCTTCTATATCGTAGGAAATAATATTTCCAGCATCATCCAATTCAACACCCGGAATCCTTTTTGTCCCACGCTCTCGCGGACCAACACCAGATAAGAACAAGAGATTGCCAACTTTTCTAGCATGTGGGTAAAGACCAACTGGCTCAGGCGCACGGTTAGATTCAAATTTTGGAGCACTCATCTTTTCATCAAATTTTTTCAAATATAGCTACCCTGAAATAGTCAATTGCAACCCGAACTGTTCGGTTTCGACATGCTAAAAATGATACATTTGCCCATCTCCTCAAGTATAGTTTATGGCGTTAAAAACGGGTGTTTTAGTAATTGGTGCCTCGGGTCAGATTGGAACCGAGTTGGTTATGGCGTTACGTGCACAATACGGCAACGATAACGTTATTGCCTCCGATTTAAAAACTGCTTCAAAAGAAGTGATAGAAAGTGGTCCGTTCCAACAATTGGACGTAATGGACAGAGACCGCCTCCAACAGATTGTAGTACAATACAATATTGGTCAAGTATATCTTCTTGCTGCCCTTCTATCGGCCACCGCAGAGCAAAAAGTGATGCCTGCTTGGAACCTGAATACCTATGGTCTTTTTTACGTGCTCGAGCTTGCTAAAGAAGGCCTAATTGATAAAGTGTATTGGCCAAGTTCCATTGCAGTTTTTGGTCCCAATACGCCAACTTTAAATACTCCACAATCAACCATTACTGAGCCAACAACTGTTTACGGAATTAGCAAACTTGCAGGAGAACGGTGGTGTGCTTATTACAACCAACGCTATGGTGTTGATGTGAGGAGTCTCAGATATCCTGGCTTAATCGGGTATAAGGGCAATCCGGGTGGTGGAACAACGGATTATGCCGTAGATATTTTTCACAAGGCGGTTTCTGGCACGCCTTTCAGCTGCTTTCTTCACAAGCACACTCGTTTACCAATGATGTACATGCCAGATGCAATTAGGGCTACAATTAATCTAATGGAAGCACCTAGTGAGCAAATTTTAATTCGCTCTAGTTATAATGTGTCAGCTTTTAGCTTCACTCCAGAGGAACTGGCTATGGAAATTCGAAAACATATCCCTGAATTTGAGATAACTTATAACCCAGATTTTAGACAGAAAATTGCGGATGGCTGGCCCAGTTCAATAGATGATTCAAGCGCAGCAGCTGACTGGGGTTGGAAGAATGAGTATTCGCTAGAAGACATGACCGCTGACATGCTAAATCACCTTTCGCCAGCAATTAGGTAAACTCAGTATACCGAATATCAAAGGGGAGATTGAAACTTTCGACAAACATGTCGATATCTTCCTGAATCCCGTCATCGTCCTCCTCGTATTCCCAAATCACGTTCACTTCATGACCTCGAGTTTTTGCATTAACCAACGCGTTCAATATCTCGGCAATGGCCTTGCTAGTGGCAGAATTATAATACTCTAGGCGTATGTGTACAATGCGAATCGGCATATCCGTTTCCTGAAGACTTTTGACCCTTAAAATAATAGGGTCAAAAAAGTCCATTCCCTCCTCAGGATAGGAACGCCCCTCAATTTTTAGAAATGACTCTTGTCTATCAAGAATCACACTTGGACTACGGTCCGATGCTTCTATACTCCACTTTTCCATCCGAAACAAAGATATAATTCCCTGTTTATAATGCACCTAGTTGCAAATCGACCAACGACATGGAACAAAAAGTCGTTTGAGACAGTATAAAACCCGTAAACGTGTACATAGACATGAAAGCGAAAAGCATTTTAACATACGTTTTTGTAGTGACGGCATTCGTAGTCACTTCGGCACAATCATCCGAGCCTCAGAATGGTGATAGCCTTAACATTCGGGATGCTAGCAACCAGAAACAAGGTTGGTGGAAAATTCAGAATAATGATGGTAAGTACAAGGGTTATGAGTACAATCAGCTTGTAGAGCAGGGCGAATATGTAAACAACAAAAAGACCGGTGTTTGGACCAAATATTATCCAAATGGGAACAAGAAACATGAACTCACATTTGCCAACAACATAGCCAACGGCTATGCTAAGATTTACTATCGGTCAGGACAACTACAGGAAGAAGGAATTTGGAAATTGAACAAATGGCAAGGGCAGTACAAATATTACTATGAGAATGGCTCTATGAAATATGATTGGACATACAATGCTTCGGGTAAGCGAGAAGGTCAGCAGAAATACTTCCACGAAAATGGTGTGCTGCAATATTTAGGCGATTGGAAAGGAGGAAAAGAGGCTGGCGAGTTGATAGAATATTATGAAGACGGATCTATTAAGACCAAACGTTTCTTCAATGAAGGAAATGTTATTCCTGAAAAGACGCAAAATTTGGTTGCTGGAAAAGCGTTTGACGATAACGTAAAGAAATATTCAGGTAAGCCAGCACCAAAGAAAATAGCTCGTGGTCAGTTTATAGATGGCTACAACAAGCTTATGAACTCCGATGGCACGGTTGATAAAGAAGGAACGTTTAAGGACAAAAAACTCATTGACGGTAAAGTTTACGTTTATGAGAACGGTCAAGTAGTGAAAACCATCGTTTACGAAGGCGGAAAAAGAAAGGGAGAGGAAGGCATTCACTAATTGCGTAAGCCTACGGAGCAATCCCTTACTAAAACAGCGAAGTCGGAACCATTGGATTTGCGATAGACGATTATCGATCAGCGAACTGTGATTGTATAGCTCAACAGTTATCATCTTTCGTGTAATCCAAACGATGGAATCTTTCAAACCGATTAATGTTCTAGAGGTTGGGCAGGCATCATAAATCGCCAATCGCAGTTCGTCAATCGTTTTTCGCTAATCAAACTATTAAGGATTGCCTTCGCTAAGCCTATCTTTGCAGCTTACGCGAGAACAAGAATGAGTACCAAGCTGCACTTTTACAACACAATTACCAGAAAAAAAGAAGAGTTCATTCCTGCAAACCCACCGTTTGTGGGAATGTACGTTTGCGGTCCAACCGTTTATGGAGATGCTCATTTGGGTCATGCCCGATCAGCCATCACTTTCGACATTGTTTTTCGATACCTGAAACACCTAGGCTATAAGGTTAGATACGTACGCAACATTACAGATGTTGGGCACTTAGAAAATGATGCTGATTACGGTGAAGATAAAATTGCCAAGAAAGCACGCCTAGAACAATTGGAGCCGATGGAGGTGGTTCAATACTACAAAGACCGCTATCACAAGGAGATGGACGCTTTGAACAACAACCGTCCGTCTATTGAACCGCAGGCTTCCGGCCACATTATTGAGCAGATTGCCATGACGGAAAAGATTCTGGAAAATGGCTTTGCATACATCTCTGAAGGTTCGGTCTATTTTGATGTGGAGAAATATGCGGCAGCACACCATTACGGAAAACTATCTGGGCGCAAGATTGAAGATTTGCAATCAAACTCACGAGAACTTGACGGCCAATCCGAAAAACGTAGCCCGCTTGATTTTGCATTGTGGAAAAAAGCATCGCCCGAGCACATCATGCGTTGGCCTTCGCCTTGGAGCGAGGGTTTTCCTGGTTGGCACATTGAATGCTCGGTTATGAGCAGTAAATACCTCGGCAATTCGTTTGACATCCACGGTGGCGGACTGGATTTGCTTTTCCCTCATCACGAGTGCGAAATCGCCCAATCGGTTGGGGCTAATGGAGAAGAACCTGTTCGTTACTGGTTGCACAATAATATGATAACACTCAATGGTCAGAAAATGGCCAAGTCGTTGGGCAATACCATTATGTTGCATGAGTTCTTTTCTGGAGATAACGAACTACTCGACCAAGCTTATGACCCATTAACGATTCGTTTCTTCATTCTTCAGGCACACTATCGAAGCACACTCGATTTTGGAAATGAACCATTGATTGCGGCACAAAAAGGTTATTCCAAGCTTAAAACAGCTCTGGAAAATGCCAAAACCCTTTCGGTGAATTGGGCCGATGGTAGCGAAATGTCTGTTCAAATTGCAAAGTGGACAGAAGAATGCGCGGCCGCAATGAATGATGACATGAACACAGCTTTGACCATTGCCGCATTGTTCGATATGTCCTCGTATATCAATGGGTTGAAAAATGGTCAGGAAAAACGAATTCCTAGTAAGGATGAATTTGAAGAGGTCATCAATCTCTTTTCTGCCTATTTTGAAGACGTTCTCGGTTTGGGAAGTGACTCATCTGGCAATCAAAATGCTGACGTGCTGGATGATGTAATGAATGTTCTTCTAGAATTGAGAAGCTCCGCAAAGGAGAATAAGGATTACGGAACGGCCGATGCCATTCGCAATAAGTTAAAGGCTATTGGCGTAACCATTATGGACGGAAAAGATGGTGCCGACTGGCAGGTGGATGCATAATCTTCTAGCAACAACACTTGTCGGATTGCTTCTGTTTGGTTGTAATGCAAACCGAAACTCAGACTCAAGCCTCATTTTAGAAGTTGCTCCGTTGTTCAATGCAGATTCAGCGTACGGTTACATTCAGCATCAAGTTGATTTTGGACCGAGAGTCCCAAATTCTCAGGCACATAACCAATGCGGAGACTATTTAATTAATGCGTTAAAACGATTTGGCGCAGCCGTAGCTGAACAAAAAGATAGCGTTGCGGCATACAATGGGTCGTTGCTCCCAATCCGAAATATCATTGCCTCTTTCAATCCCAAAAAAGAGAAACGAATTCTGCTCGCTAGTAACTGGGACACACGTGCTTATGCTGATAGAAGCGATACGCTTGCAACGCAACCTGCTGACGGTGCAAATGATGGCGCCAGCGGAATTGGTGTCCTCCTAGAAATAGCAAGGCTAATTGGTCAAGATTCGCTTTCTATTGGAGTGGACATTATCTTTTTTGACATGGAAGACCAAGACCGTCCAGCTTATGACATCAACCCAAACCAAACCGAACATTTTGGTTGTTTGGGAACAAGATATTGGGCAAGTAATTTAGGAGAATACAAAGCGGAATACGCTATTTTTCTTGATATGGTGGGAGCTAAAAACGCCAAGTTTTCTATGGAAGGCAATTCCATGAAATATGCTGAACCGATAGTTAGGAAGGTTTGGAACGTTGGCAACAAACTAGGCTATACCAATTACTTCAAGTACAACCGAACGCCTTATATTCAAGATGACCATGCATACGTGAATGAAATTGCGGGAATTCCAAGCATTGATATCATCCAGTATGACCCAAATGGTATTGGTCCGTTTTGGGAACATTGGCACACCCATGGAGATAACATGGACGCGATAAACAATGAAACGTTGAAGGCAGTTGGACAAACCCTTTTGCAGGTAATCTATAACGAAAAGTCAGAGTGATGTCTGAAACACCGTTTTTCTCCATCATCACCCCAACCTATAATCGGGCTTCCTTTTTGGAGGAGATGGCTGCAAGCGTATTTGGTCAGTCGTTTAAAGATTACGAGCATATCATTGTGGATGATGGTTCGACTGATGATACAGAAGACCTAGTGGGCCGATTGATGGAAGCCAATCCGAAGATTGTTTATATCAAACAGGAAAATATGGGACGAAGTGTTGCACGAAACGTTGGTATTGAACACGCAAAAGGTGAGTATCTCTGTTTTTTGGATAGCGATGACGTTTGGAGTCCCAGTTACCTAAGTGGTCTTTACGATAAGGCCTCGGAAGCCGATTTTTTGGCCGCCAAAATGGTATGGGTAAATGGTGCAACCAAGGACAAGACACCTCGACCAATTGAGGGATTCGTTCACACAAATCCTCAGCGCATAATTGAACTACAGATTGGTATGAATACCTGCGTTAAGCGAGCCCTATTTATCAATAACCTTTTTAATACGGACTTGAGTATTAATGAGGATTTTGAGCTATGGACGAGAATCATATGCGCTGAAAATGTCGATGTTGTTGCGGTTCCAGAAAGTCTTTATTTGGTAACTACTCCCGAAGTAGTTGGCGAGACAACCATCGAATTGCTGAATCAAACAATGCACGTTCAGCAAATTATGAAGAGAAACCCGCTCATCTCCCAACGGGTGCCGTCTTCATTCTGGACACAACGAGAAAAAGGACTCTTATTTCAGAAAATCAGGCTTTATGAAAAACATGAAGACCGCAGAAATCTCGTCCATTCCATCCTGAAGTATCTTTCCTCATACCCTACCGAACTAGTCAATAAAAGCCTATTGGTATCGTTGCTCTACAACCTTCCTGGTGGACGATTGTTAAAAAGGCTTGTTGCAAAGACCAAGAGCCAAGGCGTTCAGTAATTTAGCCGATAGCGTGCAAGACTGTTTAGTAATCATACCGACCTACAACGAGAAGGAGAACATCCAACGGATGATCCGCAAGGTGATGTCGTTGGATAAGAAGTTCGACCTGCTCATTATTGACGATGGCTCGCCAGATGGAACGGCAGCCCTCATTAAGGAATTAATGGACGAATGCGAAGGACGATTGTTCATTGAAGAGCGTTCAGGCAAGCTCGGTCTTGGGACCGCTTATATCCATGGATTCAAGTGGGCTTTGGCGCGGCATTATGAGTTCATATTTGAGATGGATTGCGACTTTTCGCACAATCCAGAAGACCTGATAAAACTCTATGATGCTGCCGTAAACGAACCTGCCGATCTTGTAATTGGTTCGCGCTACATTAATGGTGTTAATGTGGTGAATTGGCCAATGAGCCGTGTGCTCATGTCCTATTACGCATCGGCCTACGTACGTTTTATTACCCGACTACCTATTAGAGACACAACTGCAGGGTTCAAATGTTACCGCAGAATAGTGCTAGAAACTATTCGGCTTGATAAGATTAAATTCTATGGTTATGCATTCCAGATTGAGATGAAATTCATTACATGGAAATTTGGTTTCACCATTAAAGAAGTACCAATCATATTTACGGATAGAACAGCCGGGGAATCGAAAATGAGCGGAGGCATATTCAAAGAAGCCATATTCGGAGTGCTGGAAATGAAGTGGAAAAGCTTTTTTAGAAGCTACAAACGTTAATGCTGATACGAATTGTCGCTGATACGAATGACGAATAAGAAACGAATATACGAATGGCTCGTTCTGGTAGATTCGTAAATGTTCGCCAATATTGTTGCTATCTGCAAGTACCGTATTCGTCATAACTTGTCCCGATTATTTCGGGATTCGTAATTCGTATCAGCCCAAAAATCTACAATTATGAAATATCTCATTAAAGGAGCAACCATTGTAAACGAAGGAAAACAAGAGGTAAAAGACCTTTTGATTGAGGATGGTTTGATTGCCAAAATTGGCAGTAACATCAGCGTTGATGGAAGCGTGAATGAGGTCAATGCCGATGGCCTATTTCTTATCCCAGGAATTATTGATGACCAAGTGCATTTTCGTGAACCAGGATTGACTCATAAAGGTGAATTATTCACCGAATCTCGCGCAGCGGTGGCTGGCGGAATTACCAGCTACATGGAAATGCCAAACACCGTTCCGAATGCGTTGACGCAAGAACTGTTACAAGACAAATACCACCGCGCTGCGGAAGTGTCTTTAGCCAACTATTCCTTCTTTATGGGAGCATCTAACGATAACATGGATGAGGTTTTGAAGACGGATGAAAAGAACGTCTGTGGCGTCAAGATTTTCATGGGTTCATCTACCGGAAACATGTTGGTTGACAATGAAAAAACGCTTGACGGAATTTTTTCGCAATGCCCAATGCTGATTGCAACGCATTGTGAAGATGAAGCTACTGTTCGTGCAAATACAGCTTTAGCCATCGAACGATTTGGCGATGATATTCCCATTTCAGAACATCCAATAATTCGAAATGTTGAGGCCTGTTATCTATCCTCGTCCAAGGCCGTTGAGTTGGCGAAAAAGCACAATACACGGCTGCATATTCTGCATATCTCCACCGAAAAAGAAACACACCTTTTCGACAATTCAATTTCCTTGGAACAGAAACGAATTACTGCCGAAGCGTGTATTCATCATCTTACCTTTAACGATGCGATGTATGAAACCAAAGGGACTCTTTTGAAGTGGAACCCAGCGGTAAAAACAGAAGAAGACAGAAAAGGTATTTTTCAAGCACTGCTTGATGACCGAATAGACATCATTGCTACAGATCATGCTCCACATACGTGGGATGAAAAGCAGAACACTTATCTGAAAGCACCATCTGGCGGGCCACTCGTGCAACATGCCTTGCCTGCTATGATGGAACACGTGAAAAACGGAGCCATTTCCATCGAAAGAATGGTGGAGAAAATGTGTCATGCACCTGCTACCTGTTTTCAATTAGAGAACCGTGGTTTTATTCGAGAAGGCTATGCGGCCGACCTTGTGCTTGTCAATCCAAATAACAATTGGACGGTTTCAAAGGAAAACATCCTTTATAAATGTGGTTGGTCCATTTTTGAAGGGACGACTTTTTCATCTTCCATCATGCACACATTTGTAAATGGGAACTTGACCTATTCAAACGGGAAGATCAACGATTCAATCCTCGGCCAACGCCTAACATTCAACCGATGAGAATTCTAACGTTTACCCTTCTTTCCTTTTCACTTTTTCTCTTTTCGTGTGCACAGGAAAAAAAGGCAGAAAAGCCCGATTATCTGATTGATGAAAATAAGATGGTCGGCATTATGGTCGATATGCACATCGTGGAAACGGCCGCAAACCTCAAAGTGTTTCCACCAGATACTGCACGGCAGATGTACGAGGATTATTTTGCTTCCATCTTCCTTACAAATGAGGTTACCAAGGCCGAGTTTGACAGCAGTCTCTATTACTATTCTACACAGACGAATCAGATGAATGTAATCTATGATAGGGTTTTAGAGAACCTCTCCGAATTGGAAAGTGAGGTCAATTCTGACCAGTAGCAGTTTTCTCCTTCACATATTGTTCGCAGACAAAAGCAAAGGTTTCGTTCATATCGCGGAACGAGAAATCTGCAAGTTGGGCTAGTACCTTGGAGTTGTCATAACGGTTTAACTGAAGCGCATGATGCGCCACTTCCTTGGTGATGAAAGGCCTAGCTCCAGTAATAGCGCAGCGTAGTTTTTCCATACGCCAAACAATCTCTGTCATCCAAGGTTTCGCTTCCAGCCTAGGAGGTTTCTTATGCATGTTTGCGGCCAATCGGCCAAACACGTCCTTGTGCAAACGGTTCTCAGCTCCCACAATAAAGCGGTCGTTCTTCACCTCCGAAGCCATCATCCTCACCATCACCTCCGCCACATCGCGTGCATCTACAAAGCAGTTTCCTCCCCGTGTATAAAACGGCAACCCTTTCCATGTATTCTTAAAAAGTACACCCGTGCTTTGCTCCCAATCTCCTGGGCCAATAATAAGTGTTGGGTTTATCATGAATGCATTAAGTCCTTCTACTGTACCACGCCATACTTCAATTTCTGCATTGTGTTTACTCACGGCATAGGCCGCATTGTGGTTGCTGTCCTTCCATTCATTAGCCTCGCTAATCACCTGTTCTGAGCCATCTCGACCAATAGCAGCAACCGAGCTTACGTGGCACAGCCGCATATTCGGCACCTCCAAACAAGCATTCACCACATTGGCTGTCCCTTCTGTATTCACCTTATGCATGTAGGGCTCGTCCTTTGGAACAAAAGTGACCGCAGCCGCGCAATGGTAAACTTGCGTTACACCAGCCATCGCATCAGTCAGGCTCGGCACATCCAACACATCACCTTTCACCCAATCAATTCGCTGCCAAAGCTCGTTTGCGTTCTGATGATAATACCCAAAAAACTTCGCCACCGCATCACGCTTCTTCTCCGTTCTGTAAATTGCCCGAACCTCCGCTCCATCTTCCAAGAGTCGCATCAACAAATGCGAGCCCAATAAACCCGTACCTCCAGTTACCAAAATCATGGCGTAAATGTATTGCTTTGGGCGTGTTGCTCTCTTCGCAAAGGTCAATTCAGATTTGGTTCGAGCGCTTTATGAGGAGCAGAGAACCTACTTAACGTATAGCACCTCTTTTACGGCTGCAACCGTATCCTTCACATTCGGCAGCCACTCCTCCACAAAAGCAGGAGCATAAGCCAACGGAGTATCCTTACACGTAATCCGTTTTACAGGTGCATCCATAAAATCAAATGCATCTTTCTGAACGTTATAAGCCAACTCTGCAGAAATAGATGCCAACGGCCACGCTTCTTCAACCACCACCATTCTATTGGTCTTTTTCACCGACTCAATAATGGTAGCGTAATCAATCGGGCGAACAGTTCTAAGGTCGATAATCTCTGCTTCAATGCCATCCTTTGCCAGTTCCTCAGCCGCAGCCAAGGCCACCTTCATGATCTTCCCGAAGGAAACGATGGTCACGTCCTTTCCTTTTCTCACCACGTCCGCTTTCCCAATCGGAATCAAATATTCCCCTTCCGGAACCATTCCTTTATCGCCATACATCTGTTCACTCTCCATAAAAATGACAGGGTCATTATCTCGGATAGCAGATTTTAAAAGTCCTTTTGCATCCGCAGGATTGGAAGGAACGACCACTTTCAGTCCAGGACAGTTGGCATACCAGCTTTCAAAGGCCTGCGAGTGCTGTGCACCGAGTTGTCCGGCAGAGCCCGTTGCACCGCGGAAAACCATCGGGGCACCGAATTGCCCGGCAGACATGTGCAGCATTTTAGCCGCTGAGTTTATCACCTGGTCAATCGCAACAAGTGAGAAGTTGAAGGTCATGAACTCAACTATCGGTCGCAGTCCGTTCATGGCCGCGCCAACTGCAATCCCCGAAAAACCGAGTTCAGAAATGGGCGTGTCAATAACGCGCTTATCCCCGAATTCGTCCAACATGCCTTGGCTCACTTTGTAAGCGCCATTGTATTCGGCCACTTCCTCACCCATCAAAAAGACGGTTTCGTCTCTTCGCATTTCTTCGCTCATCGCTTCGCGGAGCGCTTCTCTGAACTGTACTTCTTTCATGGTTTCTTCCTTGGTTCAAATATACGTAGAGACGCAATGCATTGCGTCTTCACAACACACCAGGAGACACGAACATCGCGTCTCTACAGGTCATTCACAATCAACTTTGCTGCTCGTTCAGAAGCACCACCGCCTCCAAGCGTCTTCCAAAGATTATCATAATCCTGTTGCATGGCTTCTTGGGCGTTCTCATCGTCCAGCACCCTTTTCAATTCAGAAACGATTGCTTCCGTGTTCAATTCTGATTGTATCAACTCTTTCACAGCAGGCTTATCAAGGATTAAATTCACCAACGAGATGTACGGAACCTTAATAAGAGAACGAGCAATTCGCACAGAAACACCATTCGCCTTATAGCAAACCACTTGCGGCACCTTTAAAAGGGCCGTTTCTAACGTTGCTGTACCTGAACCAACCAACGCGGCCTTTGATCGCGATAGCAACTTGTAAGTTCCTTCCTCAGAAACCAACGCATTTCCTAAATTGAACCTAGCTTGATAGAATGCTTTGGTTCGTCCGGGTGCTTTGCCAATAATGAAATGATAATCAGAAAATTGCTCCTGAATAGCTAGCATTTCGGGCAAAATGTGTTTGATTTCTTGTTCTCTTGATCCAGGTAATAAAGCGACTATCTTTTCCTTTCGAATTTCGAATTTCTGATTTCGAATTTCAATCTCATCAATTAACGGATGACCTACAAAGTCAACTTCCATTCCGTGTTTGGCGAAGAATTCCTTCTCAAACGGAAGAATCACCATCAAACGGTCGATGTACTTTTTCATCTTCACCACACGGCTTTCCTTCCAGGCCCAGACCTGTGGAGATATGTAATAGAACACCTTAATTCCGCGCTGCTTTGCCCACTTGGCCATCCGCAGATTGAACCCTGGGTAATCAATAAGAATGATGGCATCAGGTTTATTTTCCGTCAGCGCTTTTTTACAGATTTTGAAGTTCTCTCGAACTGTCCCGAGGTTTTTGACCACCTCTACAAAACCCATGAAGTTTAGCTTGTCCAACGGACGAAGGACTTTCATGCCTTCCGTTTGCAATCGCTGTCCGCCAAAACCCTCAAACTGCGCGTTTGGTTGCAACGACTTTATCGCCTTCAGAAGATTTGCTCCATGCATATCGCCTGAAGCTTCGCCTGCTATGATGAAAAATTTCATAGAACGAAGAATTTCAGAATAACGATAACTAGGCCGTACATGAACGTGGCCATGATGACGCCTCGTGCCGAAACATCCAATTTCAGTTTATAGAACAAAAAGAAACCCGCAAGGTTTCCCAACAATCCGATAGAGATTAACCCAGGAAGGTTGTTGCTTTGCACCATCACTTCATAGAACCCGATCAGGCTCGTGTGCCCGAACTGGATTTTCCAGAAGCCGAGCATTACAAGGAGCGGGGCGATCAGTCCGAGTATCAATCCTAGTATGGTGCTGTCTTTTTTCATTGTTCTGAGCATCCGTCATTGCGAGCGAAGCGCGGCAATCTTTATCGGGAGATTGCTTCAGTCCCCGAAAGTATCGGGGCGGGCTGTTCCTCCTTCGCAATGACGAATTAATTGCATTTCACTCCAAATCCCAATCATTCAAACGCGGCATGGCGTGATGTGCGGTTAAATCGAATTGAACAGGAACGGCAGAAACGTATCCGTTTTCGAGAGCCCATACATCGGTATCAGCACCTTTATCATAGTTGGCGAATGCACCCGTGAGCCAAAAATATTTTCTCCCGTGTGGATCTTTTCGCTGGTCAAACTCCTCTTCCCATTTAGCGTTCGCCTGTCGGCAGATTTTTACGCCTTTTATTTCATCTAGCGGAAGGTCGGGAATGTTCACATTCAGTAGCGTTCCGGTAGGCATTCCGAAATGCAGCATGTTCTTGATTATCATCTTCACAAAATGCTTTGAAGCCGTGAAGTCAGCCTTCAACGAATAATTCAAAAGTGAAAAACCTACAGACGGAATGCCTTCAATGGCGCCTTCCATGGCAGCCGACATGGTTCCGCTATAGATCACATTAATAGAGTGATTTGCTCCATGATTGATGCCAGAAATAACCAAGTCAGGCTTTCGGTGCAGAATCTTATCAATGGCAATCTTAACACAATCAACTGGCGTTCCACTACACTGATAACCAAGACTCTCTCCGTGGTATTCAACCTTATCCAACCGCAACGGTTTGTTCAGCGTAATGGCATGTCCCATCCCGCTTTGCGGACTGTCTGGAGCTACAACAACAACCTCGGCCAGTTCTTGAGCGGCTTCAACCATAGCCTGAATTCCAGGAGCGGTTATTCCATCATCGTTAACGGCAAGTATCAGCGGTCTTTTCTTCGGCATCTGTTCAAAAATTTGAAGCAAAGCTAATTATCTGAAATAGCTATTGCTTGATCTGATAGTATGATAACACAACGAGCCGCAAAAAGTGCGGCCCGTGCTGATGGTTATGAAGAAAGGAGCAGGGGATTATCCCACTTTAATCTCCTTGAGTTTCTTCACTTCGTTTTCAACCTTTGGAAGGTCGATTCTCAAAATGCCATCTTCGTACTTGGCATCAATCTTTTCCAAATTCACCATTCCGTTAAGGTTGAAACTTCGTTTGAAATTCCCACTTCTGAACTCACGTTTCACGTAGTTGTCTTGCTTCTCTTCATTTTCAATTTTCACTTCGCCAACTATGGTCAAGGTGTCGTCTTCTACAGAAACTTTGATGTCTTCACGCTTGTATCCGGGCGCAGAAAGCTCAACGTGATACTTGTGTCTTCTTCTTTGATGTTGGCGGCTGGAACCCAATCGGTGTTGTTGTTCTCGCCTTGCCAATCCTTCCAGAATTCATCAAACATGGATGGAAATACTGTGTTTGGTTTTCTAACTTTTACTAGTGTCATGATATGTAGTTTTAGGGTTATCGTTTCCATACCCTTTTCGAATTTTGTGCCAACGCCTGAAAACGCCTGTATCGCTGTCATAATGGCGCACACAGAAGGTTTTGCATGTCAATATTTCCGACTATTTTGGAAGAATTAACAGAAACAACCGCACAATTGTCAGCACTAATGGTTGTACTATTGTATTCTGTGGTTGGTACATCATTTGACTATGCGTTACCGATATTGAAAACAACTAAAAACAAGGAAGTATGATGTTTGGATTTGACCCAGTTTTGCTGGTATTAGTAATAGGATTCGCGATTCTTGGTTTCGCGGTTAGTAGAAGACTAAAAAGTGTATTTGCTAAGTATGAGAAAATGCCGCTTAGCTCTGGATTAACTGGAGCTCAGGTTGCTCAAAAAATGCTAACCGATAGTAATATTTATGATGTGACTGTAGAAAGTACCCCTGGAAAATTGACGGACCATTACAACCCAGCGAATAAGACTGTAAACCTTAGTCCAGAAGTTTTTAATGGTCGGAATGTATCTGCTGCAGCGGTTGCCGCTCATGAATGTGGCCATGCTGTACAACATGCCGTTGAATATCCTTGGTTACAGATGCGTTCGAGTTTGGTGCCGATTGTAAACTTCAGTTCAAGAGCTTTGAACTTCGTTTATATCGCTATGATATTCTTGGCTTGGTTCTCTAACCTTTGGGCAGAGATGTTGCTCGTTATCATTGTGCTGCAATCGGCAATTACCCTGTTCACAGTAATTACACTACCGGTAGAAATGGATGCCAGTAATCGAGCATTAGCTTGGTTGGATAACAGCGGACTGACAAGAGGCGCAGAGCATGAAGGCGCGAAAACGGCACTTAATTGGGCAGGTAGAACTTACATCGTTGCAGCATTAGCATCGGTAACCACATTGCTTTACTACGTAATGCGGTATATGGGGAGTAGGAATTAACCCCCTTACTTAGATTTAGTTAGGATTTGGTTGCATACCAAATTATACGATTTGGTTATCTTTGCGGCTCACCCGTTTGCATCTTATATGCAGGAAAAGAGTTACATTCTCGGAGAACTATTGTCTAAGGTTAACCTTCCGGCCGACCTAAGAGAGTTGAAGGAAGAGCAACTTGAGCAGTTTTGCGATGAGTTGCGCCAGTACATTATAGATGTTGTTTCTGTCAATGGCGGACACTTTGGGGCAAGCCTCGGGGTGGTTGAAATGACAGCGGCCATTCATTATGTATTCAATACCCCTAAAGACCAATTGGTTTGGGATGTTGGACATCAGGCCTACGGACACAAAATCATCACGGGACGGAGAGAGATATTTCATACAAACAGGAAGTATAGAGGATTGAGCGGTTTTCCGAAACGTAAGGAAAGTGAGTTTGATACGTTTGGCGTAGGCCATTCAAGCACCTCCATTTCAGCGGCACTTGGTATGGCAGTTGGCTCTCGGCACAAAGGCGATTTGCAAAAGCAACACATTGCCGTTATAGGTGATGGTGCGATGACGGGCGGAATGGCATTTGAAGGCCTGAATCACGCTGGTGTAGAGAATACCAATCTGTTGGTTATTCTCAACGATAACTGCATGAGCATTGACCCAAACGTTGGGGCGCTAAAAGAGTATTTGACAGACATTACCACCTCACCTACCTATAATAAGGTGAGAGACGAGGTTTGGAACCTGCTTGGAATGGTTAGCAAGTTTGGGCCAAATGCGCAAGAAATAGCTTCTAAAATTGAGAACGGAATCAAAAGCACGCTTTTAAAACAGAGTAATCTGTTTGAGTCGTTGAACTTCCGCTATTTCGGCCCTATTGATGGGCATGATGTGAACCACATGGTTCGAGTTATGCAAGATTTGAAAGACATTCCTGGTCCCAAGATTTTGCATTGTCTTACCACCAAAGGAAAAGGCTACCAACCAGCCGAAGATGGCGACACCACCAAATGGCATGCGCCAGGCCTTTTTAATAAGGATACGGGAGAGATAAAGGTTGTAAAACCAGAAGAACCGCAACCGCCAAAATATCAAGATGTGTTTGGACACACCATGGTGGAATTGGCCAAGAAAAATGATAACGTTGTAGGCGTAACGCCCGCAATGCCATCAGGCTGCTCGCTCAATATTATGATGAAAGCGATGCCTGATCGTGCTTTTGATGTGGGTATTGCCGAACAGCATGCCGTAACCTTCTCGGCCGGAATGGCAACACAAGGTTTGGTTCCATTTTGCAATATTTATTCATCATTTATGCAGCGTGCATACGATCAGGTTATCCATGACGTGGCGCTGCAAAACCTAAATGTGGTCTTCTGTTTAGATAGAGGTGGATTAGTTGGTGCAGACGGTGCCACACATCATGGAGCTTACGATATTGCTTTTATGCGCTGTATTCCAAACATCAAAATTGCATCCCCAATGAATGAGGAGGAACTGCGGAACTTGATGTACACAGCTCAGCTAAAGGATAAAGGCGTTTGGTCTATCCGTTATCCAAGAGGAACGGGAGTTATGCCAAATTGGGAAACCAAATTCAAAGAAATTGAAATTGGAACTGGTAGAAATATCTCTAATGGTTCTGATGTTGCCATTCTCAGCCTTGGCCATGTTGGTAATTATGCCGTTGAAGCAAGCTCCGAACTTAATTCTAGAGGAATTTCAGTCGGGCATTACGATATGCGTTTCGCCAAGCCGTTGGATGAAAAGATGCTTCACCAAGTGTTCAAGAAATTTGATAAGGTGATTACCATTGAAGACGGCTGCTTAACTGGTGGTTTCGGAAGTGCTATTATTGAATTCATGTCGGATAATGGTTACTTTGCTCAAGTGCAACGTTTGGGAATTCCAGATCGATTTGTAGATCATGGCTCGCAAAAAGAATTGCATCTCGAATGCGGATATTACAAAGATGATATTGTTGAAGCAGCCACCAAACTTGTTGGAATTAGTGAGAAGGCGGCTGCAAGCTAGTTTCTACTCCTTTTTTCTTTGTTGTGTATTCTGTTTTATCGGAACGGGTAAAGCATTTGCTCAGAAATTGGCAGTGGGTGCAGCAAAGGGCACAAACAATCATGTATTGTATTTGGAGCTTGGTGGAGCCGCGTACTATTATAGTGTCAACTACGAACGGCTGTTACTTCACAGAAGCAAACTAGGTGTATTTGCAAGGGTAGGGTTGGAGTACATTCCATTTGGAAGGGCTGACAAACTTCTTCACTTCCCAGTCGGACTCAACGTAACTTGGGGCGAGAAAAAACACCGAATCGAAGCAGGTCTTTCTGCACTCTTTAGAATGGATTTCGATCCTGGGGTTGGTTTTGGTGACGGGTTTTATCTCACCGACCCGCCTACAAGAATCTTTCTGGCTCCTTCGGTCGGATGGCGGTTTCACGCAAAACCAAACGAGTGGGGCGAATCATTTTTTCTTCGCGTTACCTTCACGCCAATAATTGGTCTTGACGTGTTTTCTGACAGACCGTACTTTCTGCCACATGCTGGTGTAAGCATTGGCCGAACTTGGAGCAATCAGAATAGGAAAGGACGAAAGTCGCGCTGAGTTTTGGCTTACGTTTGCCCAGTTAAGTGAAGTGATTTGCTATATGCAATTGGTTTAGACCCGATGCTGTAGTCGCTTTTGTTAGACTCATTTTGCTTTGATTTGACGGGACGACAATTACCTATTGAATCGGCATTCCCAATAAATCGAAAATTGTATATCGCCAATCGTCTATTGTAAATTTTTTGAGCCGAATTTAGCGTTGGCTGCGTACATTCAATTAGTATTTTTGACCGTACATGTCACAACCAAAACACATTGCAATTGCTGGGAATATCGGTGCAGGAAAAACCACTCTCACGCGCCTTCTTTCCAAACATTATAAGTGGGAAGCACAATACGAAGCTGCTGACGACAACCCGTATCTCAACGATTTCTACGAGGAAATGCAGCGTTGGTCTTTCAATCTTCAAGTGTATTTCCTTAACTCCCGATTCCGTCAGGTGATGGATATAAAGAATGGGAGCAAGACCGTAATTCAGGATCGAACCATTTTTGAGGATGCGCACATTTTTGCGCCTAACCTCCATGCGATGGGGCTTATGACAAGTCGCGACTTTGAGAATTATCAGTCTCTTTTTGAATTGATGAACGAGTTTGTTGGGCCGCCTGATGTGATGATTTATTTACGGGCTTCTATTCCAACCTTGGTTAATCAAATTCAGAAGAGAGGCCGTGCATATGAAGAAACCATTCGTTTGGATTACCTGACACGTTTGAACGAGCGTTATGAAGCTTGGATTAGCACTTACGATAAGGGCAAACTCCTAGTTGTGGAGGTTGATGAAAACAATTTCCCTGAAAATCCCGAAGATCTTGGGAAGATTATCAACCTAATTGATGCCGAAATAAACGGTCTCTTTTAAACCTGATTTCGATTATTATTTGAAAACTCCGATTTTAAGGAATCAACAGCTTAACCGTTTCACGCATGTTATTGCTTTTTAATCTAAGCGCATAAATTCCTGCACTTAAACTGTTGTGCGATACATTTACAATACCTACATCTGCACCAGCGCCAACCATGCGGCCGTTGATGTCAAACAACTGCCATTCGATTAAAAGGTTTTCTGAAATTCTGATAACGTGATGCCCTGCATGCGTTTCTACCAATATGTTGCTTTCCGAATACAGTTCTTCAACCGAAGTGGCTCCGTATGAGACCGCATTATACGCATTGATTCTACCATATCCCAGTTCTTCAGACCAGGCTCCCGCAGATTTCCAAGTGGAGTAATCATAGCCGCCAACTTTATCGCTTGTTGTGCTCAAAACTTTTCGTGCTAACCATTCTGGTAGCGTTGGGGTATGCGAAAGCATCAGCGCCATTACGCCAGCAGCATTGGGACAAGCGGCCGAAGTGCCATTGAAATTATCATAATACTCTGTGTTGTTAAAACCATTGGCACCAAGCATATCAATGGTTGCAATGCGAACCCCTGGGGCACTCACATCCAACCCTTCGCCCCAATTTCCGGCCCACCAGCTTTCTCCATCGCAGGAGGATTGAGTTTTATGCTCATCACACATGCTGGTTGCTCCAACAGCGATAGTTCCTTCATATCGTGCAGGCCAAATTGGGATGGTATCACTAATGCCATCATTTCCGCTAGAGAACAGCATCGGAATTCCCAACCCTCCCCTACCTTGGTCAAGCGCATTGTCAATGATGGCATTCACAAGTGTGTCTGCACCCGGAAAAACGACCAAAAGATTATCTGGTACTCCCCACGAGTTGGAAGAAACATCTGCATCGCCTTCTTGCCACATCCAGCTCATACCGTCAATAAAAACTTGTGTTTCAGACCAAGGTTGTACGGAACCTAAAATATCCACATACTCGAAAATCCGAATAGGAATAACCTGACAGTTTTGGCAAACCCCAGCAATTCCTTCAGCATTGTTTGTATTGGCGGCAGCAATTCCGGCACACGCGGTTCCGTGGCCATCACTCGGATAAGTCGGAATTGGGTAGCCGTTTGTTCCAGCACCGAAGGCATCAAAACCAGGTCTCAGCTTTCCTAAAAGTTCGGGGTGAAGCGTATCAACACCACTGTCTAGAATAGCAATCTTGACGTTTGAACTTCCCGTTGTCAGCTCCCAGGCTGCTTCTACATTTATATCTGCACCGATGATTCCGTTGCCCTGAATACCCGTTCCTTCGTTTTTCAGATGCCATTGCTTGTTGTAACGCGGATCATTTACCGCGCAATCGCTTACGGTGTGCATTACGTTCGGACTTACGATGGCAAAAAGACCCGAAGCTTTGAGGAGTTTCACTGCCTCCATAGCATCAATGCCGAACTTAGTTGTCTGGAGTTCAATAATGTCTGCGTTGAATCGGTTAGCACCTACCACTTCAATACCAATTTTAGCGGCTTGTAGAGTGGCTAATGGCAAGTCATTTTCTGTTTTCAATTTTACAAAAAAGGACGAGGTGTATGTAACAAACTCGCGCTGGGAATTGGTAAAAACAGGGGCGAAATATTCAACCGACTCGTCATTTTTTAGTGCGATTTTGCTCACCGCACCTTTTGGAATAAAAACCACCTCGCGACTACCGAATTGTACGATTTCATCTTTGGTAACTCCAAGCTTTTTTAGCACATGAATTTGCTCTTTTTTTGAGATGCCACGATTAAAGAAAATAGCCTCATGCGTCTCCGTTAAATCGCCTTGAGCGTGGGTTAAAAGAGGAAATAACAGCAGGAGCAGAAAGTATCTCATGGTTTGGTTTTAGGGTCTCGAAAATAAACAAACACGATTGACTTACGGCTGTAGAACGATACGGAGTCAAGGCAATCGCTTACTAAAATTGTGAACCCATAACCCACTGAATTTTACGTTCAAATATTTGCGAATAACGATTATCGAATTGCGATTGTCGCGCCAATATCCTCCAGGAGGAACCATGTCTAGAACTTTTTTCTTGTGTTCGGGGTAACTTGAGCCCTTAGACTTGGGCACATCAGTGGGAAAAAGGTCGCCCGCCTTCAGAGCATCCTTAAGGGTGTAAATCTTTTGGAATGGTTTTGGGAAAAGAAAATCAACGTCAATATCTTTCCTTATTCCAACCAGAATCAGTCGTTCACGCTTCTGTGGCACATTGTAGAAAATAGCCTTCAGAATTTTGGGGTCTAGCACTCGGTAGCCAATCTCATCCAGAATGGATTGCATGCCTTTAAGCGTTCTTCCGTCATCGTGATTAAGTAACCCCTTCACATTCTCTCCCATGCATATGAGTGGTCTGGTATTTTGAACTACGCGAGCAAACTCGTAAAAGAGAGTTCCACGAGCGTCTTTCAGTCCAAGCTTATTTCCGGCATAGCTGAACGCCTGACACGGAAACCCGCCTGTAACTACATCCACCTTTCCCTCAAATTCCGTAAAGTCCATATTCCGAACGTCTCCTTCCATCACATTCCAGTTCGGGCGATTCTTCCTCAGAGTCTCAGCCGCCCAATGGTCAATCTCGTTAAGCCCAATACATTTTAATCCTGCTTGCTCCATTCCAATTGCAAGTCCACCTGCCCCAGCAAATAGCTCAAGCACAGAATATTCAAGTTTGGGTTTGGTTTCATTTTCCGCTTCATTCTCATTAAAAAGAAATGCAAGCTCATCGAAAATGCGCAATTGCTCCTTGCGATAGAATCGGTAATTGCTCATTGGTTCTCGCACGGCAATTAGTTTCCCGTTGTTGTCCCAGCGTCTAAGGGTTTCCTTGCTTTTACCTAACAGATCGGCAACTTCCGATATGCTGTAAATATCCTTCAATTTATAACCATCTTACACAACCTTATACATGGTTACAAATATATCTTCTTTTTTACCTGACAATTTCTTGGCTAACTAATAAAAAAGGTGCTTCCCAATTCTGGAAGCACCTTTTTTACTAATCGCTAAATCCTAATGCCTAGAGGCTACTCCGAATCAGGGTTCTTCAAAACCTTCGGAACCTTGAAGTAATCTGAGTCTGCTTTAGGTGCATTTTTCAATGCTTGTTTCTGCGTGATGGTCTTTTTCTTCTCATCGTTCCGCATCACGTTCAGTTCTTCCGACATGTAAATAAGCGGCTCCACGCCCTCGGTATCGAGTTCGTTAAGCTTATCCATGAACGCCAAAATCTTGTTCAGGTCCTTTTTGATGCGCTCTTTTTCCTCGCCTTTAAATTCAAGTCGAGCCAAGTGCGCCAATTCATCAACCGTTTTATCCGTTATGTCCATGTCGTTTCAATTCTTTTCGGATTACATCTTGTGCGGCATCTCTCAGTTCAACAACATCTTTTACAGTCATTCCTTTTGAAGGAATTGGCTTGTGAATTTTGATGAATGTTTTGCCCGGTCTGCCGCCTTTCCAAACATGTGGTTTGGCAGGTAGAATGTTCCATCCATTGACAAAAGTAACGGGAACTACGGGAACTTGTGCTTCAATGGCAATTTTGAAGGGTGAGTTCTTGAACGGCAGCATCTTGGGCGGGTTATCGGGAATGATTGCTTCTGGATAAACGCCAATGGAAATTCCCTTTTTCAAATCATCCGCAGCGCGTTGATATGAGTTGTACGAAGCGCGCAAATTCGTTCTGTCAATGAGGATATTCATCTTGTGAAAGAAGATATTGAAGAACCACCATTTGCCCAATTGCACCTTTCCCATGTAATGGAAATAGATGGGAAACGCGATATACGATTGCACAATATCAACAAACGAAACGTGATTAGGAACAATAATGTAAGGACCATCAGTGAGTGGTTCTTCAATCTCAACCGTGGTTCCAACGCCCGTTACAAAACAAATCATGCGTGCCCAAATCCGCTTTAGGAACATCGCTTTTTTAAAATGCTGTTCGCGATGCACGAAATAGTAGAAGAATGGAAAAAGCGGCATTAGTGTAATGAAACACGATGCGAAAAACCATCCTCGCCAGAGCATTTTGAAGGGCCAAAAAATCTTAGACATGCAGCAAATTTAACAGGATGTTTTTGCGGTATGCTGATACGTATTCCGAAAAATATATGGAGACCCTTCCTTCCCTTCGACCGTGCTCAGGGCAGGCTGGGAAGCAAACGGCTACCTACAAAACCTACGGCTTGTTTCGCTGAGGAACTGCCTGCCCTGAGTTTTTATCGAAGGGAAGCGTCTCGGGTAGAATGATTGGGGAAAAATAACTCTTTACCTATTTCTACTTTTGTCTCATAAGTTCAAACACACAAAATGGCAAGAATACTCACAGGAATACAAAGTTCGGGACGGCAGCATTTGGGAAATATTCTTGGTGCTATTCGTCCTGCGATTAAACTTAGTCGCGATTCCAAAAACGAAGCTTATCTCTTTATTGCGGATATGCATTCGCTTACAACGATAAAGGATGCTGCAACTCGAAAAGCGAATGTTTTGGCTACCGCAGCAGCTTGGTTGGCTTGTGGATTAGACACGGAAAAAGCTGTTTTCTACCGCCAGTCAGATATTCCGCAAGTGGCCGAAATGACATGGTATTTGAGCTGTTTTACGCCTTTTCCGATGTTGGCAAATGCGCATTCATTCAAGGATAAGTCAGAAAATTTGGCGGATGTGAATGCTGGCCTTTTCATTTATCCTGTGTTGATGGCTTGTGATATTTTGATGTACGATGCGAATGTTGTTCCCGTTGGTAAAGACCAAAAACAACATGTGGAAATGACGCGTGACATGGCTCGCTCGGTCAATCACCAAATGAAAGAAGATCTCTTTGTCATTCCGGAATCAAAAATCAGCGAAGACCTCATGACGATTCCTGGAACTGATGGCCGGAAAATGAGCAAGTCGTACGGCAACGTTATCGACATCTTCCTTCCTGAAAAGAAATTGCGCAAGCAAATTATGGGAATTGTTACGGACAGCACTCCGATGGAAGAGCCAAAAAATCCAGATACATGTAATGCTTTTGCACTGTATTCGCTTTTAGCAGCTGATGGGCAAGTGGCTGAAATGCGCCAAAATTATGTGGGAGGGAATTACGGTTATGGGCATGCCAAACAGGCTTTGTTTGAACTCATTATTGAAGAATTCAAGGAGGAACGAATGCGGTTTGATTCCTTGATGGAAAACCCTGCAGAAATAGAACGGCTATTGTTGGCTGGTGCCGAAAAAGCCAAGCCTGTGGCTGATGAAGTTCTCAATCGGTTTAAAGTTGCAATCGGTTATTAGGGCGTTTCAAGCACCTTACCAAGATTGTTACCCATAAAAAAGCAGGAACCATTGCGCCTGAGACCCTTCCCTTCGATAAAAACTCAGGGTAGGCGGTTCCTCAGGGAAGCAAACGGGAAATTCTGCGTTACCTGCCTGTTTCGCTGAGGAACGAAGCGTCTCGCTATTTCAATTGGTTCGTTATGTCACTTACTGGCCAATTGCCCTGACAAAAGGCGCGGCTATCAGTGCCAGCACCAACAGATCTGCAATCCACCAACGTTTGATAGATTCCAAGGTCTTACTGATAAAAACACTAAGTGGAAAAGCTGCGAAAATGATTCCGTTCTGCCATCCCAGTCCAAGAATCAAAACCATAAATAATACGCCAACTAACCAACCCGCATTTGCAAGAGCGATGTTCCGATTAGCTACGGTTCCAGCGGTAATGCTTCTGAACATTGCTGCTAAACCAGCAAGAATTGCAGGAAGAATTAGCGCATGACCAAGATTAAGGTTTGCTAGATTCATGTTTCCAGACCACGAAGACTGAATGACTCTTTGGAATGCTAGAACAGGATTGTCATTCCATATTGTGACCATTGTAACGAATACAACAACCATTGCTAAACCCAAAACAAGAACTACCCACTCTTTCGCTTTTCCACTCCGAAAAATGAGAATGGAAAACAGCACGGCTACAATTAAGAAAACGCATTGTCCTACAAAAAGAGAGGCCAAGCCAATAAGTAATGAGACATGAAAAAGTTCGGATAATACAGACTCCTGTTTGTGCGTTGAAAACAGCAACATGAATGATGCGCTAGACAGAAAGGTGGCCGCCAATACATCGGGACGTATTAATGCGTTTGATTGAACCATAACTAGACTGATGAGGGCAATCATGGCGAGATTCCGATTGCCGAATGTCTTCTTAGCCTCATGACTACGTACCCGCGAAAAAACTGCCATTACGGAGATTATTATAATGCAGAGATATGGCATAAAACCACTACTCTTCTCCAGCCAACCAAACGCCCAATGTGAATAAAGCAAGTCATACCCCAATGCGTTTAATGGCACAGAAACCGCCCCGTAAACCAACATTCCAATACCAAGCAAATAGCTAAGGACAAATGAGACAATGGTTTTCGATTTCAGTATTGCTGTGAGCATCAAAAAGTGTCTTTATTCGAATTCAAATATTTAAGTTGTTTAAAGTCCCCTCAGCGAGTTAAAAAATGATTCTTTTTTCGAATGACTTTACTTCGACAGGCTCAGTACAGGCCGTTGTTTTTTCCAACCGTAACTTCGGCTATGCTTCTCAAAATGCCTCGTCCTCCGAAAAAATAATTCATTTTCACTTTTCACCGAAGGACTTTAAACAACTTCATTGGATATATTTGCGGCAACAAATCACCAAGCAATGAACTTACAAGAATTTCTAGCACCAATCGAAGATCTTTTTCTGTGGACATTTGGTCTTTTAGAAGCGGGCGAAAACATGGTCAACTATTTGTTAATCATTACTATCGCTTCGGCCTTGGTTTATTGGATTATTAAACTAGCTGGCTTCCAAAAGCATGAGATGCTGAATCGTTAAGATTTCAGGTCAAATCCAATATCTGTTCTAAAATACTTGCCTTCGTAGTTCACCACATCCGCGTTGGCATAAGATTGCTCCAAGGCTTCGTTCATACTTTCTCCGTAAGAAGTAATGGCCAGCACACGGCCGCCATTGGTCAGCACATTTCCTTCGCTGTCTTTTGTCCCAGCATGAAAAACTACGCTATCATTCACCTTGTCGAGACCAGAAATTTGGCGCCCTTTTTCATACGTGCCCGGATAGCCATCTGACACCAACATTACCGTACAGGTTGTACGTGGGTCAACGGTCAATTGAACCTTATCAAGCGTTTGGTCAGCAACTGCCTCAAAAAGATCTACCAAATCTGTCTGAATTCGTGGAATGACCACCTCCGTTTCTGGATCTCCCATTCTCACGTTGTATTCGATTACTTGTGGATCGCCATTTACGTTCATCAACCCAATAAATACGAAACCACGATAATCGATATTGTCTTTGGCCAATCCGTTTATCGTTGGTTTCACGATGCGTTCCTCCACCTTATTCATAAACTCTTGGTCTGCAAATGGAACCGGAGAAATTGCTCCCATGCCGCCCGTATTCAGCCCGGTATCTCCTTCGCCAATACGTTTGTAATCTTTAGCCGAAGGAAGAATCTTATAGTTCTTTCCATCTGTAAGAACAAAAACCGAAAGCTCAATTCCACGAAGGAATTCTTCAATTACAACCTTATCTGAGGCAGAACCAAATTTGTGTTCCACCAACATTGATGTAAGCTCAATTCTAGCTTCAACCAGCTCATCACAGATTAGTACACCTTTTCCGCCTGCCAAACCATCAGCTTTAAGTACGTATGGCGAACTGAGTGTTTCTAAAAACTTGAAGCCTTCTTCGAGTGAATCAGACGTAAACGACCCGTAACTCGCGGTTGGAATGTTGTGACGCACCATAAATTCCTTAGAGAATTCCTTGCTTCCTTCAAGCATCGCACCCAGCTTGGATGGGCCAATGACTGGAATATATTTCAGCGATTGCTCGTTCTGGAAATAATCGACAATTCCTGCAACCAACGGGGCTTCTGGCCCAACAATTACCATGTGAATTCCGTTACCACGAACAAAATCGCGAACTGCGGGGAAATCAAGCGGATCCAAATCCACGTTTGTCCCAACAGTCTGGGTTCCAGCATTGCCCGGAGCAATGTAAAGTTTGGTCAACCGCTTGCTCTGGCTCAGTTTCCAAGCCATGGCATGTTCTCTTCCTCCCGATCCGATCAACAATACATTCATTCCTTGCGTCATATTTGGTGGCTCAAAGGTCTCAATTTCATTCAGAATTCATATCGGTAAAACACTTAGATGAAGTCTTCTGTATTCGCATTTCGCTAGCGGTTTTTCTCTTCGGTGGAGGTCGGTTCAGAGTCGTCAACTTTTTGAAAGTTGACGACTCTACGTATGCTGTCGCGAGCGTCCTCGCTCGTGAAGATGCTCTACTGATTGAGAAACATTCTGTGATGGCACCGGGCATAAAGTCGGTTGGCAAGAAGTGATAAGCTGACAGTCAAAATTCTTAGGCGCTGTTCTATATTTTGCCGGGACGGCAATGAAAAAACATTCACGAGCGAGGACGCTCGCGATAGCAATATGCCAGATACGTGCGTATGGGCAAGCCCTCTGTTTTCCTACTTTTGGATTTCTCAAAAACCAAACAAATGACTTACGAAAACATCCTCACTTCCCTAGACAACGGAATCTTCACAATCACGATTAATAAGCCAAAAAAACTAAATGCGTTGAGCAAAGGCGTGTTTGATGATTTGGATGCTGCCGTGAAAGAGGTGTATGCCAATGATGAGATTACAGGTGTTATCGTTACAGGAAGTGGCGACAAGGCTTTTGTTGCAGGTGCAGATATTTCGGAGTTTGGTGGTTTGACCAAAGAAGAAGGGAAAAGGCTCGCTTCGCGCGGTCAGGATGTCTTCAATGCAATTGAAATTGCTCCTAAGCCATTCATAGCTGCAGTTAATGGCTTTGCACTTGGTGGCGGATGCGAATTAGCCATGGCCTGTCACATGCGCGTGGCAAGTGAAACTGCCCGCTTCGGCCAACCAGAGGTAAACTTAGGATTGATTCCTGGCTATGGAGGAACACAGCGATTGATTCAGTTAATTGGAAAGGGCAAAGCCATGGAGCTGCTTATGACTGCCGATATGATAAAAGCCGATGAAGCGCTGAGATTGGGCTTGGTAAACCACGTAGTTTCTGCTGATGAACTGATTGCTAAATCCACAGAGATTCTATTAAAAATTGCCTCAAAAGCTCCCCTTGCTATTGCTAAAGTGATTGAATGCGGCAATGCCTATTTCACAGACGGGATGAATGGTTTGCAATTCGAAATAGACAAGTTTGGTGAGTGCTGCGAAACGGAAGATTTTGTTGAGGGTGCCTCTGCCTTTGTTGAGAAGCGAAAAGCGGCATTTAAAGGCCGCTGATTAACGAGAGAAATAGACAATAATATTTAGGACGACCAAAATGATGGCCAACCCGATCATGATGTTGTTTCTGATCTTTTCCCGTTTCTTATGCTTGTGCCAGCTATCCACTTTACCTTCTTGCCGCTAAACTAATCAATATTGAGGTTCATCTGAGGTTTCCAAAACCGCAAAATTGTACCCTTTTTCCTTCAGGCTAGTGATGATTTCATTCATCGAGTCGGAAATGTTGCTCATCGCCTTTTTGCTGTCGTGCATTACAATAACGCTTCCATCTCGAACATTGTTTAATACATTCTTAACAACGATAGACGCATCAATTTTTTGGTCAAAGTCTCCAGAGATGACATCCCAAAAAACAATTTCCTCCGTTTCCTTCAATCTATTATACTGCGGCAAAGTTAGCTTTCCGTAAGGCGGACGGAAAAGGCTAGAACCTGTAACCGCCTTGCCTAACATCACATCAGTAATGTAATCGTCCGTTGACGTTCTCCATCCGTTAGGGTGGTTCATGCCGTGGTTTCCAATTTGATGTCCTTCTTTTTTCAATTGATTGAAAAGCTCTGGATGCTTCTTTACATTCTTTCCAAGCACAAAAAACGTGGCTTTAATTCCATGTGTATTTAAGACGCTGAGCACATACGGAGTTGCTTCTGGGTGCGGTCCATCATCAAAAGTCAGATAGATTGTTTTCTGTTCGGTATTTTTCCTAAAAACAGCGTCTTTAAATAACCATCTGTAAAGCTTTGGTGGACGAATTAGATACATTGATTATTGGTGTTCAAGACCTTCAAGGTTTTGGAAACCTTTAAGGACTTCATAAATCTAAATCGGCCACCTATTTGGTTGAAAGAGGCGACTGAATGTATTTCGATTCTATTTCGTCAAATCGTGTTTCAATCGTTTCCAATACTTCATCCTGCTTATTCACCCTAGCCAAAATCAACAGCTTTTGTAGAACAGACATCGCAATTTCAGGCTCATTGCCTAAGCGTGCCACTTGGCTTCTATCTAGGCGTGTGTAATACTCAATCTCTTGAGAATACACGTCCATCAACTGCAAGGCAATTGCATTTCCTTTTTCAAACTCTCCAAGTTTATAGTAACCTTCCACAATTCCTGCGGCAGAGAAGTTCAAGAGGATTGATTCGTGCGGTATAGCTTCCATACAGCGATCAAGCGTTTTCAAAGCTTCTTCCTTTTTACCATCGGCTATTAAACTGTTTGCCAACCGAGCAAACATACTTCGATAATTCAAGCTCATGCGCTCCGTTTCCGTACCGTGGTAAACCTCAGGCATGTGCATGTTTCCCCATTTAAACTTGTTGACCATGTTCTCGTACATCGCCTCATTATTCACCTCACCCGTCTGCCCGTCTTTGTTTGCCCGCTCAATGGGCACTAGGCGATAGGCTAACCCTTCGATTTGGAAATACTTTTCCAGTCCTAGATAGTTATCTCCCCCAACCGTTACAGCGAAATAGATGGGGCGTTCCCAGTTTGTATTTGCAATAAGATCTAGTACCATCAGGTGGTTTCTTGTAATGGAAGAGCCTTTCAGTTTCCAGGTCATTTCCTTCACAATTCGATTTGCCTGGTCCGGCCTTACCGTTCCTGTGCTCATTACTTTGGCTGAATCAACGGTTATCTTCAGATTGGCAGTTGGCATATAGTTGAAGTCTCCAACACGCGTTTGAAGCATGTATTGCTTGTCGTCTTTCGCAACAAAATCAAGCACTTCTTTCAGTTCCACATTTCCCGGAATCTTTCTGTCATAGATTGGAATTTGAAGTCGTTTTTCTCCAAGCAAGTCTTCTTCACTAAACGTGAAAGGAATTGGCGCTGCGTCATACGCGGCTCTTCTCAATTGGTCGATATACCAATTAGTGTTGAACAAGCTCAAGTTCACCACACGAACATCGGTTCGCACGCCTTCCACTTCCTGCGCATACCATAAAGGGAATGTGTCGTTATCGCCATTCGTGAACAGAATTGCATTTGGAGCGCAACTTTCGAGATAATTTACGGCAATATCGCGTGCAGCATATCTGTCAGAACGGTCGTGGTCGTCCCAGCCGTCTTTTGCCATCACACCAGGAACAGCAACCAAGCATACCGCAGTTGCCAGTCCAGCAGCAACCACTTTTGGAGTCTTGTCTTTTAAGCCATCATATATGGCAGCAACGCCAAGGCCAATCCACATCGCAAAGGCATAGAATGAGCCCACGTAGGCATAATCCCGCTCACGCGGCTGAATTGGATATTGGTTCAAGTAGAATACAATGGCCAATCCTGTCATTAGGAACATCAGTCCTACCAGCCAAGCACTTTCCTTATCGCGGTAGTATTGGAACACAAAGCCAATCAGCCCCAAAATCAGCGGAAGCATATAAAACTTGTTGTGCGCCTTATTCTTGGTAATAGAAATAGGCAGGTTGTCTTGCGGACCTAATCGTGCATCATCAATAAATGGAATTCCTGAAATCCAGTTTCCCTTGTTGATTTCTCCATGACCTTGAATATCATTCTGGCGTCCCGAGAAATTCCACATGAAATAACGCAGATACATGTGCCCAATCTGATACTTGAAAAGGAAGGTCATGTTTTGTCCGAATGTCGGCTTCACTTTTCCACCTTTGGCACCAGACCAACTCTTATACTCGGCTACGTGATGTGCCTGATTACTGTACATCCGAGGGAAAAGCCCGCTCAGTTTGCCATCATATTTAGCGACTGATTTTTCTCCAATCACATCATACGAATCCTCCCCTTGATGGTAAATCTTTGCGCCATCTTCCTTGCCTGTGTATTCTGCATTGAAAAACGGACCATAAAATAATGGCCGGTCTCCGTATTGTTCACGATTCAGGTATGATTGAAGCGCAAAAACGTTATCTGGATTGCTTTCATCCATTGGAGGGTTTGCCATAGAACGAACAACCGTAAGCGTGTAGGAAGAGTAGCCCACCAACAACATCATCAAGCTTAATATAACGGTGTTTGCGCTTACCATTTTCTGCTTTTTGGTGTAGTACAATCCAAATGCAATGGCTCCTACAAGAAGAATGAGGTAGAGAAAAAGCCCTGAATTGAACGGTAATCCAGCACCGTTCACAAACGCCAACTCAAACCAAGAAGCCACTTTAATTACATACGGAATGATGCCGTACTGAACAAAAACCAGGATGGCCAATGAGGCAACACCAGCCATTAAAAAGCCGGGTGTGGTGGTTTTGAAACGCTTGAAATAATACACGAATGTGATGGCAGGAATGGCAAGCAGGTTCAGAAGGTGAACACCAATTGACATACCGAAAAGCAAAGCGATAAGCACGATATATCTATCGGCATGCGGTTCGTCTGCAACGCTTTCCCACTTTAGAATGACCCAAAAAACCAGCGCGGTAAACATGGATGAAAGTGCATAAACCTCGCCCTCAACTGCCGAGAACCAGAACGAATCTGAGAATGTGAACGCCAATGCACCAACTGCACCGCTGCCCATCACGGCAAGAATTTTCCCGAAATCATTCTCATCTCCACCCTTTCCAATAACCAATTTCTTGGCAAAATGTGTGATAGACCAGAACAAGAATAGAATGGTAAATGCACTTGCCATAGCCGACATGGTGTTTACCCACTTGGCAACCTGCGTTACATCATCCCCGGCAAAAAGGGAGAAGAAACGCGCCAACATCTGAAACATTGGAGACCCAGGTTCGTGACCGACCATCAATTTATAGGAGGCAGAAATGTATTCTCCGCAGTCCCACCAACTTGCTGTTGGTTCAATGGTTGAAACGTAAACGAACGATGCGATGAAGAACACTAACCATCCCGTTACATTGTTTATCAATTTGTACTTACTCATTAAGGCTATTTTTTAGCGTTGCCGAATTTAGGAATATTACCCACAAGAGACTGTGAAATGTGCGCGAAAGTTGTTTGTGTCGGTGTTAAATATTCTTATTTTTGCCGCCCAATTTGGCCCATGGTGTAACTGGCAACACGTCTGTTTTTGGTACAGAAGAGTCCAGGTTCGAGCCCTGGTGGGCCAACAGAAGCAAGAAAAGCACTTCCCGATGGAGGTGCTTTTTTTGTGTTAGGATAAGTGTGAAAAGTTTGTGCTGAGCCAAAGTAAGCGATGGTGTTTCAACAAGAAGCCCCTCTAATGAAAGTGCTTTGTTGTTTTGCCGCCCCAATTATGGATTAACAACAAAACCCCAGTTGATTTCTTCGCGTAAGCCTACGCTCAATGAAATCCCTAATTACGCTCTTCTTGCTGATTGTATTGTTCTCGGTAACAAATGAGGTTAATGCACAATCATTGACTTCTGAGGTTACGTTGGATACTGATTTCAACTTCTCTGAGAAGGTTGGGTTCGTTCCGGAAACAACCGTTTCAACTCTTCATCTGAAAAAGAAGACCTCGAAGCTTCTGACTTTAGCTGACTTCACACTTGAACCCAAAAGCGTATTTCTGTGCTGCACCAAAAACGGATATGGGTTTTACTTCAAGTTCTGAGAACGTGTATTGGCTAGTTGTTCAATGATAAATCCAATTCGGAATCAGTAGCACCTGATTATCAATACCTGCTACCTGAATCCATCCCTCAGAAAGCAGGTACGGAATAGCCAGTTTACCCTTTCCTGTAAATTGATTATCAAAGTTGTCATCAAATAATACTAGCGCACCATAGCTGAGTTTGGGCATGGCAGACTTCACAAATTTCAACGTTTCGACCTCACTTTCGCGCTCATTACCCAAGTGATAATCCCACCCATCTACATACAGCAGATTGATTTGACGGTCTTCCGCCTTTAGAATCCATGTGTGAGCATTTTCGCAAACTACATCGGCATAAGACAAAAGTCCATAACTCTCCAAGACTGACCTTGAAATAGAACAAGCTTGTTCTGAAATATCGATGCTGAAAAAACGAAATTTGCTTTTCTTGTCCGTTTCAAAATACTGGCAAAATGCAGCAAACGCGAGTGTGCTCCATCCGTTTGAGTGTGCTTCGTCTTTGCCTCGAATTGTTCCTATTTCTACAATGGTGAGATTGGAGTTTGGGTTAGCTTGAGATGAGAGGATGGACAAAGTAAGGTCAAGAGAATTCTTACGTCCGTATGGAGGTGGGGTTGGAGATTTGGTCATGATGTGGTTTTTAGGGCTGTTGTGATTGCTCATGATAGGCAAAACGCGTTCCACGATTCGGAACAGAAGAGGAGATTAGCCCGAAAACATGCTCAACACTTACCTTCTTCAACGCACCTTGCTGTGCATTAAGAGACGTTTGTTTCCTGAAAAATGGAGAAGGAGCTAAACGGTTGATAGGAACGGAGGCGGTTTTAACACTGGTCATCGAGAAAAGATGATGGGGTGTGAACTCAACAGAAGTAACAGCCACAACTGGAGCTTTGTACATTCCTCCTAAATGAGCCATGCCGCTGTCGTTAGTAACAATACAGGATGCCTCCAGTATCATATCGATAACCTCTACTGCAGATAAACCAATTTTGCAAACTGACTTGAACGGAGTTAAAAGGTCAGCTTTACTGGAGACTCCTAGCACAATTACTTCATGGTTAGCATTCCGAAGTCGGTTCTCTAATTCAAGCCACTTTTCGATTGGCCACTCTCTATAAGGCCAGGCCGTAAATGGAAACATAAGAACGGGCGCTGCTTGCTTACCTGAGTGATATCGTTTTAATTTAGGATGGGAGGGAAGGAGCCCTGGGATTTCCAACCTATCAGTGTAAATACTCTTTCTACACTTTTGAATCGACCTGTATGCTGCCGTTGCCGAATCAAAATAGAGGTCGATTCCCGCAGGTGGCGATTGGATGTAGTGTTTATACGGTAAACAAACAATCTCTTTCACATCTATCGCCCAGTCTGGATGACGACAATAATATTCTACTGTGTCAGATGGATTCTGATTTTTTAGAGCTTGGCACGCATACAGCCCTGTAATTTGGTCTCCAATACCAAGGCCGCTATTACGAACCTTTATAACCACTATTTAACCGCTATTTCTGACCTTTCGGATGGTGATAACGGATTAAATGCAAGTAATTGAACCGACCAATTTTCTTCTGGTTCTGATGAGACTTGTGCAAATAACCTCATGTAAACTACAGGTGCTACATCGTTAAGGAGTGTTACTCCAGCGGCTGAGGTGTCTGAAGGTGCATTAAGCAGTGTGAGCACACCAATGTCAAACGTGTCGGTAGCATCTCTGCCTATTAGCTGAGCATGAACTCTTCCTCCAGATAGTTGGTTTTCACCAACAACACCTTCCAGCAAAATATTTGATAGACTATAAAAATCGGCTTCTAATGAGTCTGGTTCGGGTAAAGGCATAATGTTGCCAATTGAAAGTAAATTGGCTGGGCTTGATTCAACGAAATATGTATTCGAAGATGCCACCCCACTACCACTGCCAGAACCTGAATCGGCTTCTTTTTTCTCAAGAGTAATATAACTACATGCTTCTTGCCCAGAGTTATGATTAATGAGTTTATACTGAATCATATCCGCAGCTTCTGGGTTATCCCAATAACCAGATTCTAGGTTGAATTGATACCTGACCGTGTTCATTGGATGGTCAATGAAAACAGTACCCCTTTCGGATGGTGTATTAGTGTCAACATCCAAGAGCCCAACATTGGCAAACGTCTGGTTATAATCCAATACGTTTATATACTGATCTGATGGTGTTGGATTCCCTACACTAAGTTCAATGAATTCTGCTTGAAAGGATTTAGTAAAGAAGTCAAAAATGACCTTTGCTTTTGAAACGCTTTTTTCACCGTTTACTTCAGCTTCAATGGCGTACTCAATTTCTGTGGTTCTACCAACATTAAAGTTGGTGCATCCCGAAGCAAATTCCACAACCAGTTCTGACTGCTTATCAATGTTTATGGCCACACTTTTGAATATTTTCTCGTTGTAATCACCTACCTCAATGATTTTTACAGAGTCTTGCTTATTGACCCAAGCCAAATCCATTTGCATTGGAGGAAAACCGAACCAGCCCTCCATACTGAAGCTATCTACAGGAATAGACACACAAACATCCTGAGCCTTGAAAGCTCCGTGCTCAATCCGCTCAATAATGATGCTGCCAGTTGAAGTTTGGCCTGTATTCACGTCTCTAATAACATATTGGACGGTGTCTGTGGCTCCTACGTTTGACCAAAGCTCAAACTCATCAGTCCATGCTTTTTCTGCATCAAACGTTTTGTAGATGATTCTTCGTTTGTCATATGTGATGAAGATCCCTTCGGTTTTCATCGACATTCGAGATTCAACAGCCACTACCTCGAAACAGCATAGCCCGTCATAATAAACATCCAGGTCTATTACGAGCTGCCCCTTTTCTAACGGGAAATAAGACTTAATGGTAATATCCTTGGCCACCAATTGGCCTTCTTCGTATAGTGTCTCGTCTGTTATCATGGCTGCTTTGTTCTGTGGTTATCGTATTCAATTCAATGATCCTGTGCGTGCGGAACTATTCATATTGTGCTAAAAATTCTTTCACTTTGGGGTTAACGGCCAAATCGTAGGCCGTTTTATCATCATTGTTTTTAAGGTCGGTCTCCGCCCCGTTATCGATGAGGAATTGTAAGATTGTTATCAGCTCATCGCTCGTGGAATCCGCAAAGCATTTAGCATGTAACATCAGTAGACTATTTCCGTCTTCATTTTGCCAATTAAAGTCATAGCCCGCCTTTGCCAACACTTCGTATTCCTTTTGCTCCCAGTACCTTTCTAGGCAGTTTGATGCCACATTCGATACATGCGCATCCTCTTCAACCAAAAGTTGCGTCAAATCAGCATCTTCTCTACCAACGAACTGTTCTAGCATTTCATCCTTCAAATTCTCTTGAAGAGGATATGACAAATAATACCGAACCAATTCAACGGAAGAATTCGCTGAAACAGCCGAATGTAAGTATCGCCACATTCCAAACCCTCGGCCTGGGCCATAAAAACATTTATAAACAGGGTCTCCATCATTTTCCAAGTAGCTTCTCAGAGCATCTAGATTACCCTCTTCTACGGCATTGAACAATGCAAGATCTTTTTCAGAGCACTCACAACAAATCGTATTGTAGATTGAATCACAGGATTCAAAAAGAACCACTGAAAAACATGCCAACCACCAGATACCCTTTCGCATTACTTTGAATCTTTTTTGTTGTTCCTCCACTTGAAATAGCTTGACCAGTTATTTATTAAATAGTCCGTTGATTCCTTAAGATACTCTCCTGTTTCCTTCAAAGCATGCCCTGTACGAGTAGCATTTTCCGATTTTCTAATGGCGTCTGGATTCTCTTTCGCCCATTTAATCACATCTTCATCCATCCAATCAACTTGGCAAGGATGTGTAAAGTACTTTCCTTTAACAAGGTCACATACATCGTCAACCGAAAAATGATTGGTTTCCCAAACCGACTTCATTATAATTCCAACCTCGTTTACCGCTTTAATCGCCAATATTCCAGCAAGTGGGTTGAACTCGTGATGAGCATCGTCTTTCGCAACTTGCGTATGGCTGGGGTTATGACCACTAGCTGACTTCATCAACCCTTGGTATTCCTTTATGAGGCCATCTGCTGGGGTACTAGCCATATACATAAGGATATTGAATGAAATTCCAAATGTCTCCGCTGCGTAGTGCATTGATTCCAGACCATCTTCAATTATTTCGTCAGCAGTTTCCGATTCATTGTCTCTTGCATAAACCACACTATCTCTTGCACGTAAATAATCTAATTCTAAATTTCTTGCATCCTCAATCGGACCGACATCTTGCTTTGGTTCAAACGCCCACTCCCATGCTTCTCTTAAAAAACCTTTTTCCTCCTGCTGCTCTTGCCTAAATTCCTCTTCATTTATCTCAATTTCCTTTTCCGACAAATCATCGAGAATCAATTCCGTCACCTTTTCACTTATAGTTCGTTGTTTGTACTTCATTTCTTGGTACGGGGTCCTCTCAGCATCGAACACCTCAGAACGCAACTTTGGAACAATACTAGCAATGGTATCAAGATTGCCAAACGTACCTGTAACTACGGGTATTCTTTTTGCTTTTTCTAACCCATCGGTTTCTTCTTTGACATCATCAGGAAGGTCAACCCAGGGAAAAACATTAATGGTACCCCGAACCTTGACTTTTTCTTTTTCTTGCGATTCGTTAGTTGGAGGTGACTCGGAATTTTCATTTTCTTCTTCCGATTCTTCAGCTTCATTGGAACCCTGAGGACTTATTTGTGCATCCAATTTTATCAATGCAATCTCAACGAAGTTTGTATGTGCAAAATAATCCTCGAGAACGTGGAGGGCCGCCCCAAAATACCTTAACCGATCCCTCTTTTTCTTGGCCTTTGCCGCCAAGAACATTTGATCCCTAAAAAACGTAAAGGATGACGGCCTGTCGTCATACTTCTTGGCTCTTAACTTTTCATCTGTCTGAAACTGATCCGGGTTGCTGGGGTCATCGTATCCCTTAATGAAGGGTTTAATTTCTAATTCCTTATTCAGATCAACCTGAAGCTGTTTTGGCTCATCACCAGCAAACAACCCCCGAACGTGTTCGTTTCCGTCAGCATCCGAGTAAACAAACCGAATTGGTTCCTCTAGCTCTTTGTCTGAAAAAACGCGTTGGTCGACAAGTAAATGAGGATTGTCTATATGTTCTTCGGGTCTGTAAATCCCTAACATATCTATTGTTAGATGGCCGTACGTCTCCTTGAATTCATCGTGGTACGGTTTGTAATGTGGTGCAAGTTTTTGTCCTGTTTCCTCTTTGCGGTTGTAAACAAACTCTTTTGTTGCTAGGAATTCTAGAATCCCGACCCAAGTGTCAATACTTGGCCGCTTATGCATAGAACCAAAGTATTCTTTTATCAGGGCTTTAACCTCTTCACTACTATATTCGGGTTGATTGCCAGCATTGGTGAAAAATTCTCTATCACTCATTTTAAAGCCAACCATGCCAGGAACCAAAACCTGCGAATAGTCCCTCAGCCAGTTACCGTAGTAAATCATCATAATCTCATCTTCTGAGAAAATGCTACCTAGTGCACGAAGTTCAATATCCAAGTGAGCAACAGCCGTTCCATGCTCATTCTGCTCGCTTTCTTTTACCCTCCCCGCAGAAAACGGGGGAATCCATGTTGTAATAGAGGAGGCCGCCTTCACACGTTTTGCATCCACCCCGATAGATTCAAGCACAAAGTTCATCATATTCTCGTGTGTCACCTTCATTTCTTGCTTCGGAATTGTGCCAAAAATGCCTTTACTTTCGGGTTAACCGCTATATCATAGGCGGTTTTTCCGTTATCATTTTTTATGTTGGTACTTGCTCCATGCTCTATTAAGAATTGGAGGATGGCAATCAATTCGTCACTGGTATCATCCGCCCTACATTTGGCATGTAACATGAGTAACGTGTTTCCATTATCATCTTGCCAATTAAAATCATACCCCACACTAACAAGAACTTCATATTGTATTTTCTCCCAGTATTCCTCCAGACAATTGGATGCAACGCTGGATATATGGGCATCCACATCAACTAAAAGTCGTGCCAACTCAATTTCTTCCCGACCAACGAACGTTTCTAGCATCTCATCTTTAATATTCTGAGGAAGGTCATATCCTATATAGTATTGTACCATTTCGACAGAAGACGATTCTTCGACCTTCCAATACAAATGACTCCACGCGCCAAATCCCCGGCCTCTACCATCGAAACATTTAAACTCTGGGTCTCCGCCATTCTCCAAGTAGGTCTTCAGTGCTTCCAAGTCATCGTCTGCAACCGAAACGAAAAGCGCAAAATCCTCTTCACTGCAACCACAACAGATGAAGTTGTAGATAGAATCACAGCTACTCAGTGAAAACATTAAAGCAACTACTAGAAAGATATTTTGATGATTAAGTTTCATCAGGCAAGCTGCTTTTGAACGATATAGGCGAACTGTTTTTGAACCGCATCCAAAGAAAACCTATAGGTCTTCGTCTCCAACGCTCCAACATTCAGTTTCTGCTCTCTCAACCACTTTTTAAAATCACTTCCAAAGCGATAGGTAATCTCAACTGTGTCGTCTTGCATCACTTCCATAAAAACCAATAATTCATCCTCAGAAGCTCTTACTGCGTTCTTCTTTGTTTCGGCCAAAACGCCTTTCGGGTAGGTGAACACAATGAGGGTTGTCAGCTTTCCATTGCTGTTCAACGGCAGGGAGGCCGGGGCAGCACTTTCTACCGAAGGAAACACATTGGCGCCATCATACACCCAAAGCGCGGTTTTCCCTTTTATCAGAGATGCCTTTGGCAAAAAGGCATCTGCAAACTGATGCGGGTAATACATGCGCCAACCCTTACGCAGCACCGGATGGGGTGCGTTGGTTTCAAGCAGTATGTCAAATTCGTGCTGGGTCATGTTTGCGAATGTATTCTGGTCTCACCTAAGCCTTATTTGTTTTATGCCGTTTTTCAGTTGTTAAGAAGCTAAGTATCAGTCCTCCGTCACATAATCTAATTCACCTTTGTAATACCCTTCAATGGTTTCGCCATTGGCGGTGGTCAGATTATACGTAAGCGTATATTCGCTTCCGCTTTTTCCAACAATTAGGCTGCCGCCAACAATGTTGGGGTTTTCTTCACAGTCGTTCCAGCAAAAGCTTTCATATCCTCCGTATATGGTTCCCGGGGTGAGGGCTGTTGCTGAATGGAAATAGTCTCCGACTCCCAGCAGATTTCCGTCCACGTATGAAACAGTATTCAACGATATGGTACTGACTCCTACACCCTCTAGGTCACCTGTGTTTTCATTCCACGTGCCTGTAGAGATGATCACGCGCATGTCGTAATCATCAGGTATGAAAACAAAAATCCCAAAACTTTCGGCAGCGTAAAACGTGCCTTTGTACGTAAAGCCGTTCGCTTGTGGATTGTCGTCATCGTCATCATCCTTGTCTTGATTGCAGCCGTTGAGAAATAAGCTTCCAACTGCGAAAAGACCGATTAGTAAGAGATTGTTTTTCATGATTTATTGATTTAAGTTGATTTATTTAAAGTTCGTATTCGTGTTGACATATCGGCTTCAAAGCCAAGGACTTTTCACGTCCAAAATTCTTTAATCATCACCTATTAAGCCTTCCTTTTTTCATTCTTCTAAACCCATGGGTGAGGAAAGATAGATAAGACATGCGCATTACCGTAACTTCCATTCCTGATGTGTTAATGGCAATGCCCACAAATTGGTTTCTGTATGTATTGACGAAATGCGAGTCAATCATATCTTCATAGGCCAACTCGGCAGGTTTTATCTAATTCGTATCCGCTGTTAAACAGTTCGTGAGATACAGAGAAGGCGCCTTCAAGTGTGTATGTTTCAACCAACTCACTACTAATTAGGGCTTCCTCAGATAGCTATAAAGTGTTGATATGAAAGGGTTTAAGTCATAATTATACGATTACAAATGCAAGGTTAATTGGCCTTTTGTGCAACCTTTAGTCCATTTGGCACTCGAACAGTTCGAAAATTATGCGAATTTTCAACATAAGGGGGAATACCTCACAAATTCAAAAATCGCTTAACTGGTCTGAAAATGCTTCAGAGAGCATGTTGTAATTCACAAAATTTACGATCATTCGATATCCTGACTTTCTGAGGAAGCCCTAGTTAAGCTTTTGAAGAGTGCTCCCCCGAAGCGCCCCATCACGGTCTGCGCTCAGAAAGTAGCAGCAACGTTTTCGCCTCCTTAATTTACAACAGAACCCCCAAAGCCGCTAGAGCCTGCTTGCCACATCGCTTGCTTGGCGTACTTTTGCCGCCTGATGAAAAACATCCGAAACTTCTGCATCATTGCTCACATCGACCACGGTAAAAGCACCTTGGCTGACCGTCTTTTGCAAGTAACTGGTACCGTAACTGACCGTGAGGCGCAAGCTCAGGTGTTAGACGACATGGACTTAGAGCGCGAACGCGGTATTACTATAAAAAGTCATGCAATTCAAATGGATTACCATTTGAACGGAGAGGATTATGTTCTCAATTTGATTGACACGCCTGGGCACGTGGATTTCTCGTATGAGGTTTCGCGTGCTATTGCCGCTTGCGAAGGCGCGCTACTGATTGTAGATGCCGCACAAGGAATTCAAGCACAAACCATTTCCAACCTTTATTTGGCATTGGAACATGATTTGGAAATTATTCCTGTTCTGAACAAGATTGACCTTGATAGCGCCAACCCCGAAGAAGTAAAAGATCAGATAGTTGACCTTTTGGGTTGTGATAGAGATGATATTCTTGCTGCGAGTGGCAAAACGGGTGTTGGTGTTCCAGAAATGTTGGAAGCCATTGTGGATCGAATTCCTGCTCCAGTTGGTGACCCTGAAGCTCCATTGGAAGCCTTGATTTTTGATTCTGTTTTCAACTCGTTCAGAGGAATCATTGCCTATTTCAAAGTTGTAAATGGAACTATGTCTAAGGGTGAGCAGGTAAAGTTCGTTGCTACGGAAAAAGAGTATGGCGCTGAAGAAATTGGAGTTCTGAGGCTAAAGCCATCGCCACAAAAAGAACTTAGGGCTGGAAATGTTGGCTACATTATTTCAGGAATTAAAACGGCCAAAGAAGTTAAGGTTGGAGATACGATTACTTCAGTCGCGCGTCAATGTGATAGTGCCATTCAAGGGTTTGAAGAGGTTAAGCCAATGGTATTTGCGGGTATCTACCCAGTTGATACAGAGGATTACGAAGAACTGCGTAACAGCATGGACAAGCTTCAGCTTAACGATGCCTCGTTGACCTACGAGCCAGAAAGTTCTGCTGCTCTAGGTTTCGGATTCCGTTGTGGTTTCTTGGGTATGTTGCATATGGAAATCATCCAAGAGCGATTGGAGCGTGAGTTTGATATGACGGTAATTACCACCGTTCCAAACGTATCTTACATTGCCCACACCAAAAAGGGTGAGCGCCTGATTGTCAACAACCCATCCGACCTTCCAGAACCGAATTACATAGAAACGGTTGAAGAACCATATATCGCTGCGCAGATAATTACCAAGTCAGATTATGTTGGTGTAATTATGACTCTTTGCATAGAGAAACGAGGAATTCTCAAGAATCAAATTTACCTAACAAGTGACCGAGTTGAACTTCAGTTTGAGCTGCCGTTGGGCGAAATTGTGTTCGACTTTTACGATAAACTAAAGTCGGTTTCTCGTGGTTATGCATCCTTTGATTATCAACCTTTAGATTACAAAACCAGTAGTCTGGTGAGGATTGATATTCTACTGAATGGAGACCCTGTGGATGCGCTTTCTGCTCTGATTCATAAAGACAATGCGGCTATTCTTGGTAAGAAAATCTGCTCTAAACTTAGAGAGTTAATCCCGAGACAACAGTTTGATATTGCAATTCAAGCGGCAATTGGTGCGAAAATCATTTCTAGGGAAACTGTTAAGGCATTGAGGAAGGACGTTACTGCCAAGTGTTACGGTGGTGATATTAGTCGTAAACGAAAACTTCTCGAAAAGCAGAAGAAGGGAAAGAAACGTATGCGTCAGGTAGGAAACGTAGAGGTCCCACAGTCCGCTTTTATGGCTGTTCTGAAGTTGGATTAGGCTGCTGCTAACGAGCCTTTACGAAGCTCACCTCCACATCATCAAAATAAATGGTCGCTCCATCTGACTTCATTGGGTAAACAACCACTCGGTCTGAAGGGTCTTGCGGAAACCCACATTTAAAAATGGCTGAAACCTGAGACCACTCTTCTCTTCCATTAAATTGCACTCGTAGTGGACGACTCTGCCAAAAATAGGCTGCTCCCGTACTGTCTTCCAGAGCGCAGACGAAAGATAGGTCTGTGGTTCTCGAATTGGCATTTACCATAGCACTAACCCTTACTAGATTTGGAGAAGTAGTAAGTTCCGATACTTGTCGCGCAAAGGTGAGGCCATACAGCTGATCTGATCTCATTACGCTTGCGTAAGTCCCCACAAAAACCTCCTCGGTTGAACGTTGATTTTCGTTTCCCCAGCCTCTTTCTGTTTCCAAACCGTGGGTAAAAAGGACACTGTCTGTGCCCACGTATTTATCCTGATTGGGGTCTGCCAAATAATACCACTTAAGGTCGTCTCCTGTTCTGAGAAACAGATTCCAATACCGCGTTTCGTTCATGTTATCGAACGGAATGATGCTAGCCTTATACTGATAGGTCTGAACAAGCTGCAAGGCAAAAAGACCAATTCCCACAACGCCAAAAAACTTGGGTCCAATAAACCACCAACCACGCTGCAGCAGATACGCCAGCCCAATAGCGAATAGTGGATAATATTCTATAAAGGCTCGGTGCCCATAACAACCGCCATAGTACCACATCCACCAAGAGGCAATAACCCACGCCACTGCAAACAAGGCGGTCATCAGCCACGCATACCTTGCTTTTTCCTTAGTTAGCCCAGCAAACATGCCCAATACAGCTAATAACAGAACAGGGCAATAGACGAACAACCCTTTTCGGTAACTAAAAAGCACTTTATACAATTCGGGCGAAAGAAAATGGAATCCTTCTTCTTGATACGACCAAACCAATGGCGCGCCTGTTTGAAGGAAATAAATGAGCGGTTGAATGAGCACAATCAACAAGCCAATTACGATGGCGGAAAGAAGATACTTGCGTTGTCTAACGAAGGTTTCGAGCCCACTTACTGTGCCAAATAGGCCAGATGTAATGGCGGGTATTCCTAAAATTACCAACCCGTTTATTGGACGAATAAGCACCGTAATTCCCAATGCAACAGCGGCCAAAACCAATGACTTTGCGTGCTGTTTGGTAAATGCTTTCCATACGTAGTAAAGGAATGCCGAAACAGTAAAAAATGAATACACGTGCGACATGCTTGGCTCGTAAAGCGTATAATAAAGCAAGTTGGTGCCAAAAGAGACGAGCACTAGGGTTGAATTGACAGAAAAGCTGTTGAAACCGAGACCAAAAAGCAACTTTCCGAGATACCACAATCCAAAACAGAGACTGAAAATGGCCGCCACTCCACTCATTAACTGAAACGGCCACGAATAGCCATCAACCGGAACTCCTGCGACCCAACTTACGGCACAGCCAACAAGGAAAAATGGCGCTTGAACAATGGCCGTTCCTACAAAGTATTTGTTGACGTTTCCTGCCTCGGAAGAAACAACAAAATTGGCCCGCTTGCTTTCTGGGTAGTAGCTAGGAATAACTGAGTCTATAAACGAAAACTGGAGATCATGATAGATGAAAACCGCTGGTAAATAAGCGTGGTAGCCTTGGCCATCAGTTTGTATAAGTGGGTTTTCAGAAAGGTTCTGCCAGCGAGTGAGGCCAGCGAAACAAATCAGCCCAAACAAAATTAGAGAAATGGTCGTTCTCAGTCTCAATTCATTGGGGCCTACTTACTGAGGATGTTGTATTTCAGAATGCAATAAATGGCTCTGAAACCGTCTGCCGCTCCAATCTTTTTACCGTCCTCGTATGTTCTTCCGTAATAAGAAATCCCTACTTCATAAATTCTAATATTAGAAATGCGGCTAATCTTGGCGGTTACTTCTGGCTCAAACCCAAAACGATTTTCCTTCAATTTCAAGCTTTGCACCATTTTGGTGTTAAACAGCTTGTAGCACGTTTCCATATCTGAGAGGTTCAGGTTGGTAAACATATTTGAGAGGAAAGTGAGAAATTGATTTCCGAGGGTATGCCAGAAAAACAAGATTCGGTGGGGGTTTCCGCCCAAAAAACGAGAGCCATAAACAACGTCTGCATTGCCCTCAACAATAGGCTTTAGTAAATCGTTGTACTCGCGTGGGTCGTACTCAAGGTCGGCATCCTGTATAAGCAAATATTCGCCTGTTGCAAGTTCAATTCCTTTGTGCAATGCTGCACCCTTGCCCATGTTTTTGGGCTGCGAAAACAGGCGTATGTCCATTTCTGGGTTCTCGGCCTGATACTTTTCTACCGCTTCTACAGTATTATCCGAAGAACAATCGTTTACAATTATCAGCTCCTTCTCAATGCCGTTTACAAGTTCTACCGCCTTAATGCGGTCCAGAATCATGTGAATAGTCTTCCCCTCGTTGTATGCGGGAATTACTAGGGATAGTTTCTTGAAAGTCACTCTTCTTCGGCTTTATTGCACTCCTTAATCAGATAAAGAGGGCGCTGTTTCACATTATTACTAATTCTGCCAATATATTCTCCAATAATACCGATGGAGAATAGCTGAATGCCTCCGATAAAGAGTACGCTGAGTATCAGCGAAGTCCATCCCGGCTCATACACCTTTAAGACAAAGCGCGAATATAAAGCATATAACATCAGAAAGAAGGAGATGAACGATACCACAAAGCCCGATATGGTTGCCACTTTTAGCGGAAAGTTGGAGAAGGAGGTGATGCCATCCAAAGCCAATGCTGTCATTTTACGCCACGTATATCCTGTTGCTCCTGCGCTACGTTCTTCGCGTTCGTATTCTACAAACGTTTGATTAAAACCCAGCCAAGCAATTTGTCCTCGGAGGAATTTTTCGCGCTCTGGCATTTGCTTTAACGCTTCCACAACTCTTCTAGAAATAATCCTGAAATCGCCTGTGTCAATCGGAATGTGAACACTCGTAATTGAATCGAGCAAGCGATAGTAAAAACTAGCAGTTGCGGTCTTCATTAACGATTCGCCTTTTCGTTTGATGCGCTGCGCATAAACCACATCAAAACCTTCGTCCATTTTGGCATTCAAGGTTTTGATGAGTTCGGGCGGATCCTGAAGATCAGCATCAATAATAACTACGCGGTTGCCTGTGCAATAATCTAGCCCTGCAGTCACCGCAATCTGGTGACCAAAGTTTCGGCTTAGGTCAATAAACCGAATGTGAGTTTTTGTTGATGGGAGCGCTTTAATAACCTCCATGGTTCGATCTGTGCTTCCATCATTTACAAACAGAAGCTCAACGTGCTCAAGCCCCATTTCGGCAACCGCTTTGGTAAGTCGTTCAAAGATGACGGGAACGTTTTCTTCCTCGTTGTAAACTGGAATTATGACCGACAGCGTCATGTCAAATTTGCATTTCAGGAATTTCTCCTTCAATATCCAATTTGCCTGCTGTTGCCTTCTTTATTTCTTCTACCGAAACACCCGGAGCACGCTCAATCAGCTTAAAGCCATCAGGGGTTATATCAAGAACCGCCAAGTTTGTAACAACTCGTTTCACGCATCCAACACCGGTTATCGGGAGTGAGCATTTTTCCAACAATTTAGATTCTCCAGCCTTGTTGGTGTGCATCATCGCTACAATAATATTCTCGGCAGATGCCACTAAATCCATTGCACCGCCCATTCCTTTCACCATTCTTCCGGGAATTTTCCAATTAGCGATATCACCTGTTTCAGAAACTTCCATCGCGCCCAAAACGGTAAGCTGCACATGCTGGCCGCGAATCATGGCAAAGCTTGTGGCTGAATCAAAATAAACGGCTCCAGATCGCGCGGTGATAGTTTGCTTTCCTGCGTTGATAAGATCCGCGTCTTCTTCTCCATCAAATGGAAACGGCCCCATTCCTAGGATTCCATTCTCCGATTGAAATTCGACCTCAATTCCTTCGGGAATGTAGTTTGCCACCAAGGTTGGAATGCCAATTCCTAGGTTGACGTAATATCCATCGCGCAGCTCTTGCGCAATCCGTTTTGCTATGCCTGTTTTATCTATTGCCATCTGTCAATTCTTCTTTCAGTCGCGTTGCCTTACCGTCCGTTGCTCAATCCGCTTCTCAAATTTTTCTCCTTGAAAAATGCGATTAACAAAGATTCCTGGTGTGTGGATTGCATTCGGGTCTAACTCGCCAGGTTCTACCAATTCTTCCACTTCCGCAATGGTAATCTTGCCTGCCATGGCCATCAATGGGTTGAAATTACGTGCCGTTCCTTTATAAATGAGGTTTCCGTTAGTATCGCCTTTCCAAGCTTTTACAATGGCAAAATCGGCTGTAAGTGCTGATTCAAGAATGTGCGGTTTTCCGTTGAATAGGCGTACTTCTTTACCTTCTGCTACTTCTGTTCCATAACCGGCAGGCGTGAAAAATGCTGGAATTCCTGCACCGCCAGCGCGACATCTTTCTGCCAACGAGCCTTGGGGAATAAGATCAACCTCCAATTCGCCACTCAACATCAGTTTTTCAAACAAGTCGTTCTCGCCTACGTAAGAAGAAATCATCTTTCTGATCTGACGTTTCTGAAGTAGCAGTCCTAGTCCAAAATCATCTACCCCTGCATTGTTTGATATGCAGGTCAAATCCATCACTTCGAGCTTTACCAACTCAGCAATACTGTTTTCGGGAATGCCACAAAGACCGAAACCACCTAGCATCAGTGTCATTCCGTTTTCAATTCCTTCAAGTGCCGCTTTCGGGCCGTAAACAACTTTATCCATCGTAATTATTCAAATCCAGGGTCGTACCGTCCACCCTGTGTATTGCTGTTCAATTTATCGTATTTATCACAATCAAGTTCTACAGATAGTTCTCCTTCGGGTCGCTCAAACGCACCGGTAGAAATATTGATGTCCTTATCGGCATAAACCTGCTGCATGTATAAGCCAAAAATAGGAAGTGCCATGGATGCGCCCTGCCCTTCCACAATGGTTCGAAAGTGCGCAGCTCTGTCTTCGCATCCCACCCAAACTCCTGTTACCAAATCTGGGGTCTGACCAATAAACCAGCCGTCCGATTGGTTCTGTGTAGTTCCTGTTTTTCCCGCAATTGGATGCTCCAATTTGTAGCGAAAACGCAACCTACGACCAGAGCCATGGTTTACCACTGCTTCCATTAAATTGAGCATGGTGTAAGCCGTTTGTTCGTTCATCACTTCGTGCGTTTTCGGAACAAATTCTTCCAGCACGTTTCCGCTTTTATCCTCAATTCGGGTTATAACAACTGGTTGTGTGTAAACCCCCTTGTTGGTGAACGTGCAATGCGCAGCCGTCATTTCGTAAACCGAAATACTTGGTGTTCCTAAACAAATGGCTGGAAAGGGGTCTATGGGCGCAGTTATGCCGAGTTTTCGGGCAAGGTCAATAACAGCTTGTGGGCCAAATTTCTTCATGACGTAGGCCGTGATGGTGTTGATGGAATTTGCCAAGGCGATTTTCAACGGTACTTCCTCATTCTCGAATTTATCATCTGAGTTTTTCGGTGTCCAATCCTCGGGTAATCCCCAACGGTCTTTCTCAAACGTAACAGGAATATTGAGCACTTTTTCGCAAGGCGACCAGCCTTCTTGCATAGCCAAGGCGTAAACAAAGGGCTTAAATGTGGATCCAACCTGACGAGAGCCCTGCTTAACGTTATCGTACTTGAAGTGTTTATAGTTGATGCCGCCAACCCATGCTCGAACGAAGCCCGTATGTGGGTCCATCGACATCATTCCTGTTTGCAGAAAGTGCTTGTAATACCGAATAGAATCCCTCGGAGTAAGTACCGTGTCAATTTCTCCTGCCCAAGAGAAGATTGACATCTCTACAGGTTGGTCAAACACCACTTTTAACGAATCGTCAAATGGTTTCCAGATTTCCTGATAATAATCCCATGTTCTGTCTAAGTCTGGTTGAAGCTTCTTTGACTTCTTGCGCAGCTTTTCAATTTTCTTTTGAATGGCTTCTTGATCCTCCTCTTTCTTCATCCGCTCTGCACGCTGAAACTGCTTATACAATTCTGCAATCTCAGAATTAAAGGAATTCCTTTGCTTTTTGTACTTGAAATAGCCCCGATATCGCTTACGAATATCAGGTCGCAAATCCAATCGTTCGTTATAGCGCGTTGAGCGCCTCATGGATTGTAGCATGATACTTTCAATCTCATCATCTGTCACTCCTCGGAATGGCGCTTTCTTGTTTCCTTTTTGGTCTTTCCAAAACTTGGCCTGATGCTCTTTGATATGGTCCGAAACGGCCTTTTCTGCATAGCCTTGTAAACGAGAATCGATGGTTGTGTGAATTCTCAGCCCATCTCTGTAGAGGTCGTAATTCGTACCATCTGGCTTTTTATGAGTGGTGCACCATTGGCGTAGCTTATTCCGTAAAAACTCACGGAAATACGTTGCTTGCCCTTGATTATGATCGGCTGTTTGATAGTCGAGTTCAATCGGAATTTTGGCAAGAGAATCAAATTCCGTTTGAGAGATGATTTCATTTTTGAGCATTTGCCCAAAAACTACGTTTCTACGGTGCTGGGTAGTGTCTAACCTTCTTCTTGGATTGAATAGTGCTGGATTTTTCAGCATGCCAATAAACATGGCCGCTTGCTCAATTCTAAGCGAATCTGTGCTTGTGTTGAAATAGACCTTGGCGGCTGACTTTATTCCAAC
>Ga0316208_1000336_pt1 | contig 60769 bp, 48 predicted proteins | sample 3monopyrite_MG_FD_204944 | JGI IMG/M metagenome (GOLD analysis project Ga0316208, IMG submission 204944) | Microbial mat bacterial communities from mineral coupon in-situ incubated in ocean water Damariscotta River, Maine, United States -... | ecosystem: Environmental > Aquatic > Marine >... | reverse complement strand
TAAACACCACCCCAGTTATAAGCAACTTTTTTGTAAACGTATTGCATCCTCTCACGAACAACAGTAATTTGAGTAATTATGCGATTCTCTTCTTCAATAATTTCTTCAGCACGAGAAACTACACTCCCAGCGTCCTTAATAGATAGGCTTTTACGCTCTTCTTCCATTTTGGCCACAGCTTCTGAACGATTTCTTGTTTGCGCTTCGCTAACAGACTTAGACTGAGCTTTGGCGCGCTGCTCAACCTCATAAGCTGCTTTCGCTTTTTGTTTTCGCTCTTCTTCAAATGCAGCTTTAGATTTGGCCTGCTTATTCAGCTCTACCTCATTTTTAGCTGCTTCCAGTTTTTTTCTTTTTTCTTCTTGTTGCGCACGAGCAATTGCTAATCTTTCTTCTTCAGCTCTCCGTTCATCAGCTTCTTGCTGTCTGCGTTCAATCTCTTCTTTTTCTATCTGGGCACGTCTTTTTTCCTCTTCAGCAGCTTCCAATTTGGCAGCACGCATTTCTTCCTCTAATTCCGCTTTTTTGCGAGCACGTTCTTCGTCTTCAGCCTTGGCTTTGTTAGCAGCTTTCGCATCCTCTGCTGCTTTCATTTCAGTCGCCTTTCGCTGATCTTCTTCTGTTTTCAAATCAGCTTGACGCTCCTCTTCCTCTGTTTTTGCTTTGGCAAGTCTCTTTTCCTCTTCGGCTTTAGCTTCTAGTATTTTACGATTCTCCTCCTCAGATTTGAGTTTAGCTTGTCGTTGTTCTTCTTCAAATTTGGCCGCTGCCTCCATTGCCTTTCGTTCTTCTGCAAGCTGCTTTTTCCGTTCAGCCTCTTCTTTCTGTTTGGCAATTTCAGACAAGATCTGTTCTTCTTCTAGTCTATCCTTTTCTTCTTTTGCTGCCTTTGCCTCAGCAAGTATTCGTTTTTCTTCTTCCAATTTGGCCTTTGCCTCTTCTGCCTTTTTAGCTTCTTCTGCTTGCTTTGCTGCTCGTGCTGCAGTATCAACTTTTGGCGCGGCCTTTTTAACCTCTTCATATTCTTTTTCAAAGCTGATAAGTGCCGATTGGATGCTTTTCGTGTAGTCAGTATCATATGTGAATTCGTCTTCCTGTGTATCGTAAAACCACTTGGCAACAGGTTGGTTGAAGATGACCGTATTTACTCCTTCGTATTGCTCGAAAATCTCTACGGCAAAGTCAAAATCTAAATTGTCTTGCCTGATGTCTTCTGGAACTTTTTTAGTGTTGATTTCTACCTTTTTGGTAATGTATCCCGGTTTCTCGAATGTGATAAGATAGTTTTTGTCGAACTCAAGCTTTGGAATCATTTTAGACTTAGCAGGGTCAAACACTTCTTTTTCCGTACCGTTTTCAGTCACAATAACCTTGGCTTCATTGAAGTTCCCGTCATCAACCTTAAATTTAATGAGGATGGATATGTCTTGAGCGGCTGCAGCAAATGAAACAAAAGCAAGTAGGAAGAGTAAGAGTTTTGAACAAATATTTTGCATTGGCTGCATCTTGTATGCTGGACAAATCTAAAAGTAGAAAATCATTGAACCTGACCAGTTTCCTTTCAGTTTTATCTATCACGTGTTTATCAGCAATGGTATCCGAAGCATTTGGCCAAGACGTACTTTCCGAAATCAAAACGTTTAACGAAGTAATTGGAGGTGATTATGTGGTTTCAAATAAGAAAAAAATTCTGATTGTAAAGGGGTTTAGAGAAGGAAAGCAGGTTAAAGTGGATAAGGTGAATGTGTTTGATTTGGACATGAAGTCACTAAAGTTTTCTGAGGTGGATAATGCAGTATCTATCAAATGTTATTCCGACCTTGAAGGATGTGTCGAAAAAACCTTAACAAGGGAACGAAACAAGAAAAGTTACAGAAACAGAGTGGTAATAGGATTAGGCGATAATGTAGTTGGTAGTGAAGTGAAGGGTAAGCTAAAGCTAGTACTGGAAGAAATGTTTGAAAAATATTAGCATGCGATTTCTAATGTTATCTGCGAATGTGTTTTTTGGAACCAGTTTTGGTCTTGCTCAAAATGTGGATTACATTTTTAACAAGGCGGAGAAGGAGTTTGTCTCGGGGAACTATAAGGAAGCATCTGTATTTTATACTCAGGTTATTGCTTCGGATGCTGAAAATGTAAATGCGTATTTGAGAAGAGGTTTTTGTTATTCTGTTCAGAAAAAGTACAATAAGGCTATTGAAGATTTTAGTCATGTGATTGAATTACACAACACTCATTCTTTTGCTTACATCAGCCGCGGAAGCGCTTACAATAAAATAGACGATTACAATTCTGCGTTAGCAGACTTTGACCAAGCCATATCGCTCGACCCAAAAAATCAGGAAGCGTATAATAACAGGGGTTGGGCAAAAACAGGGTTAGGTCTGCCTAAAGAAGCTTGTGCAGACTGGAAAAAGTCTAGAAAACTTGGTAACGAAGAAGCCAAGTTAATTCTCAAGAATAATCATTGTAAATAAGGTTCTATGAAAAGTACAGCGATAATAATTTTGTCCGTTTTAGGTTTGTTGGTTCATAGCGTTTCTGCATTTGCCCAGGCAGATGCAATGAGCTATAGCGATTGCGTTGAGAAATATCGTTCTGGTTGGGGTGAGGACTGTTCTCAATGTGCAAACTGGAATGATAGTTACGTGGTTTATTTGAAAAATACGTGCGATAAGGCAATTGATGTTATGGTATGCGTACAAGAACAAAACAAAGAATGGAAACGATTTCAGCACACGAGTATGGCATCAGGAGATTCCTTGAGGGCATATGCGTGTATTGGAACTGGCAAATATTTGGCTTGGGCAAGAAGAGCTGGAGATGAAAGTGTTGTTTTTCCGTCTATTGAACAGGTGAATGACGAGTACTAGAATTTTGTTACCTCGGAATTGATTAGCACTTTTTATAGCGCATACTCAAGGTCATTTTAAACTTGGCAACTGGCTCGTTTTGATACTTAGACGGAACCGTGGCTACTACTTGCAGCTCAATGTTTTTGCGTTCTCCATCTGCAATTGTGTCATTGAAAGCCTGCAAAACTTTAGGGCCATCCAAACAAGTGAAATAGACGTCTGCATCTGCTCGCTTTATAAACTCAGCAGAAAAATTCTTGAAAATGATGGAGACTTTCTTCTTTGTTCTCGCCAAGTGGTCAAAGGCAATCCAAGCGCCAGTTACATCTGCGCCTGTAGCCAGCGCCCCAACATACATGCTACCTAGATGATTTCGTGTTCTTCGGTTAAGAGGAATTTTAATGACTGTTTTTTCACCTAAACATTCAACCAGTCTTGCGCGCACAAAACCAATCATGCGTATTTTAAAAAGACCAACCAAAATAAAATTCAGGTTGGCCTTTTGAATAGGGGAGAGTAGTGACACTATTTTTTCAGGTCTTCTGCATCAATACGATACTTGTGTACCCACGCATCCGGAACGTCTTTCTTACGTGTCTTCTTCATTTCTTTCAACGCAGGTTTCAGTTTGTCAAACTTGGTTGAATAAACGTAGAACCACTTACGTTCTTCATTGTAAACAATGATTGCATTGCGTCCTTTTTTCTTCCAGATTTCAATTGCTTTCCAAGCGTTTTCCACTTTTCTGAACGACTCTATAACTACATAATAACCACTTTCAAGCTCAGACTTGCTCATGCCGATTGAACCATCTTCATTCTCGTACGGAGTGATTTGCTGCAATATGCCTTTCAGCATGTTAGTGTCAATCATGCGGCTGTTTACATCTTCAATTTCCTTGTTCAAACCTTCAATTTCTTTTTGAAGTCGAATAAGGTCTTCGTCCTGCTCGTCAACTCGTGATTTCACGCCATCCACCTCGTTACCCAAAGAGTCCATTTTGGTATTGAGTTCGGTTTCAAGTGAATCCATTTTGTCGTAAAGCAGCTCATTATCTTGCTGCATTCCCGCCATGTCGTCTTCCAATTTTTTGATACGCTTCTTAAAGCCGTCCAAATGAAATCCAATCATAATTTCGTTAGACCATGGTGCACCCGGATTGCCATCAATTCCGTTCAAGGTGAAATCATACGCATAACCAACGGTGAATTTATCAGCAACTTTAAAACCAATTCCGGCAACAGGTCCGGTTTCGGCTCTCCAAGTAAAGGCAGCCCAAACAAGTTCCTTATATCCGAATTTAACCGTTCCATCGTAAGAGATGTTTGTTTTGTAAGGCAACCAGCGCACCATTGCTGAAGGGCCAATGAGCCACTTGTCTTTAATCCAAAAGTCGTACCCAACATATGCGCTAAAGTGACGGGAAAGGTCGTAAACAAACTCATCTTCCTTGCCTTTAGCTTTAATAACCGCAACAGATTCTAGCACACGAGGAGCAGCAATACCAATTTCCAAGAGCCCTTTCCAGCTATAACGCAAACCTGCATCAAGATCGAAAGAAGTACTGCCTATGTTTCCGTTAGCAAGAATGATGTCACTTGGGTCTTCTACAACCGCACTGCCAAAATCAAGCTGAACATGGTTAATTCCTACTCCAACACCTAAGGTAAGTTGATGGTCAGCAGCTAATTTAATATCGTGAGCGTAAGCTAGTTTTGCGTTTACCGTAGTGACGAAATTGGTCTTGTCATAAACCAAGTTGGTGCCAATATTGGTGTTTCTGCCCAAAGGTGTGTGTAAACTCAATATACCAGTCGTTGGGGAACCTTGAACGTTGCTCCATTGATTACGGTAGTTGAGAAAACCCATTAGTCCTTCACCATAGCCGGCATTTGCAGGGTTTATTAAAAATCGGTTTTCCTTGTAAAGGCTTGATAGGCGAGTCTGCTGCGCAAAGGCCGACCAGCTGTGGCTCAAAAGGCCAATAAGGAAAAGTGAAACGTATATCTTTCTCATTCGAGTAGGATTTCGTGTATTGTGCTTGGGTTTTTATTTCAAAATGGTTACTGCACCGTCAAAGCGGTCTTCTCTACCATCACATTCAATTATATAGTAATAGGTTCCATCAGGAAGAGGGTCATTGTTGAAAACCCCTTTCCAATCGTTTTGGTAAGAATTGGATGAATACACCTGAAGTCCCCAACGGTTGTAAACATTCAGTTGACAATCGGAATAGCACTCTATGTTTCCGATGTAGAATCGGTCGTTGGTGCCATCGCCATTAGGAGTGAAAAGATTAACTGGTTTTAGGTTGTAGTCAACCTCAACCTTGATAGTTACCGATGCATCGGATTGACAATCATTTACGTCCGTTCCAACAACAGAGTAGGTAATGGTTTCTTTAGGTGAAATGCTGTTTGGCATGTCACTAGAAGAATCATCTAGGTATGTAGATGGTTGCCAATCGTAAGTTAGTGCTCCTGTAACCCAAAGTGGAACATCTTCACCTAAGCTAATAGTGGTGTCATTACTTATGGTAAGTTCAGGTAACAACCAAGAATATATTAAAATGGATGTTTCGCCTTGGCAGCCATTGGCATCGGTAATGGTAACCTGATAATCTCCCGTTGTGTCAACTGTAATTGTTTGAGTTGTTTCGCCTGTGCTCCAGAAAGTTGGTGTTCCGTCAGGATTAACCGTAAGGTCAACATTTTCTCCCTCACAGAAAAAAACTGGGCCACTTGCAGTAATTTCTGGAGTAGGAAGTTCCCAAACCCTAACTGCATGTATAATCGTATCTCTACAGCCATCGGTAGTGTAGGCAATGAGTGTTACATCATACTCACCAGGTGCGTTATATTGATGGGTAGGATTAAAAGCAACGCTGACGTTACTATCACCAAAATCCCAGAAATAATTTTCTACAGTAGATCCTTTTGGATCCGTAATGTTTATGAAAGTGGTTGTTTCTCCATAGCACACACTATCGGCAGTAAACTCAGCTTCTGGAGAAGGATTAATATTAACAGTTTGTACAAGCGTATCTGCACACCCGTAGGATGTAAGTCCGATTAGTTCAACTTGGGCAAGACCAGCTCCTGAGAATGAGAATGAAGGGCTGATATCCGTAGATGTTCCTTCAACTCCAAAGCTCCATTCATAACCAATAGTTCCAACTACGTTACCTGTAAGGTTGGTGAACTGAACATTGGTGTTCTGACAAGCATTGTCAAAACTAAAATTAACGTAAGGAAAAGGTGCAATTGTTACCAATTGGAATGTGTCGTTTACACAACCTTGGTCAGAAGTAACCTGCAATCCAATCTGATAATTTCCATCAGAAATAAATTGGGTAGAACTAGTCAAACCAGAAGCATCGTCAAAAAAACCGTTGCCATTCAACTCCCAATCATAATCGGTTACTAGCCCCGAACTAACAGTGCTAATGGCTGTAAATTGGGTCTCGTCTCCTAAACAAACATCTGCAACCGAAAACTCCACGGTAGGCATTGGGTCAACCGTTATACCTTGAGATGTGGTGGATTGACAACCCGCATCGCTGGTGACTTGAATTCCAACAACATAACTTCCTGCAGCTCCAAAATCGTTGGTGATGCTGCTTCCAGTTCCGTTATCATACAATCCGTCATTATCCAAATCCCATTGCCAGATTACAACAGAACCGCTAGAAATTGTTGACTGGTCTTCGAGAAGTGTTGAAGAACCTTCACAAACATCGGCTGCAGTAAAGTTGGCCGCAGGTACGGCATTCACCGTAATCAGTTTGTAAGCCGCTGCTGTTTCGCTTTGGTCTGTGATAATCTGAAGACCTACGTTAAATGTTCCGGCAGCATTGAACTGATAGTTGATGCTTGGCCCGAAAGCATCATCAAATTGCCCATCTGCATCTAAATCCCAGTTCCAAGCGATAATGCTGGATCCACCGGATACTACAGACGTACTAGAAAAAGTGGTTTGCGAGCCTTCGCATACTAAGGTTGGCGTAAAGTCAACAGCATCGATGGTTGCATTAGCCTTAAATGTGATAAGGGCCAATATTGAAAACAGGATTCTCATCTTCTTCATCCTTGATTATTCTTATTTGATAATGTCAAAGCGTAGAACAGACTGGTTAGTCTCAGAAACAACCCGAAGGAAATAAATCCCTTGAGCCAATCCGTTCACGTTGATTTTTGTTCTGTTATTCGATTGTAGTGAATTCAATTTGTCTGCCAGCATTACTTGACCTGAAATAGATACGACTTCAATTCCCACTACTTCTTCGATGTCCTTAGAACTAGTAAGGAACAGTTCGGTAGAAGCGGGGTTCGGGTACAATCCGAAAGTCATCTCTTCGTTTGTTTCAATTCCAGTAGCTGTAGTAGAAACATTTAAGGTAATACTGCTGCTACCACAATCGTTAGTCACGGTCAAGGTTACATCATATTCTCCAGGTTGGTCATAAATATGAATTGGTGCTGCTTCGGTACTGGTTGAATCATCTCCAAATTCCCAAGAATAAGACGTTCCAAACGAAGAGTTGTTTTGGAACAGAACAGCTTCGCCACTTGTTGTGAAACTGAAACCAGAAATAGGCTGCATTTGCGCAGCAGTCACGCTAAAAGACTCAGCATACGTACATCCGTTCACATCCATTATCGCAATCTGATAGATTCCATCAGTAAGATTTGAAAAATCTCCATTTGTTTGAAGATTACCTCCATTTAATCTGTAGGAAAAAGAAGGCGTACCACCTGAAGCAGTAACGCGAATCTCACCATTAACGTCTCCTTCACAGTCAACACCAACGATTGTGTCAATGGCGATGTCAATAATTGGTGGGCTTACAAGCGTAACCGTGTCAACATCGGTACATCCATTGGCATCTTGTACTACAATAAGATGGTTGCCACCACTTACGCCCGCAAGAATCTGACTTGTTTGATAAGTAGTTCCGTTGTTTGAAGAGTACATGTAGCCAGGAGTTCCGCCAGTAGCCTGTACTGTTACAAAACCCGAAGCTTGATTAGGGCATGCTGGATTTGCAAGCAATGTGTTTGTAATTGTAACCGCTGTAGCTGGCTGCCCCACAAAAAACTGAACGCTATCAACACAGCCATTCAAGTCTTGGCCATACAACGTGAAGTTTCCAGTAGGGAAATCACCCACCGTATTTGACGTAATAAAATCAACGTTGTTTTCAGAATACATGTAAGTAGGTGTTCCGCCTGAACCAACAAGTAAAACAGAACCAGTTGAGCCGCCTAAGCAAGCCACATTTGTAACGTTAGCGGCTAAATCAAACGCTGATGTTGGTTCAGAAATCACAACTCCTTCCGAAGCAGTACATCCGTTGGCATCTTTTACAATGGTCAAGTAATTAGCACCTTCCAAATCGGTGAATGATGATGTGGCTAGGAAAGTTACTCCATTGTCAATTGAATATTCATAAGAAGTAGTTCCTCCATCGGCAATAATCTGAATACTTCCAGTTGTATCTCCAAAACAAGAAACAGGGGATGAGTTGGTTTCAATGGTCAATTCACTCGGTTCAAAGATGCTTTCTGTAAGGTCATCCAAACATCCGTTGGCATCCTTTACAGTAATGGTATAAGTTCCAGCACCAAGGCCTTGGAACAAACCAGCACCTTGAAAACTAACGCCATCTAAGCTGTATTGGTAAGGGGCAGTTCCAGACGATGCCATCGTTTCTATAGAACCATTTAAAGCTTCGAAACACAACGCATCAGCGCTGGAGGTAAGCGATAGCATTAAAATACCAGGTTCATTCAACGTAACATGAAGCGTGTCTGTACATCCGTTAGCATCTAAAACACCAACGATGTGTGTTCCTGCTGGTAGGTTATCAAACATGGCCGAAGTGCCATACGCTCCTCCGTTTACGTTGTAATCGTAAGGAGCAACGCCACCTGTTCCGAGAACGGTCAAGTTTCCAGAGTTATCTCCGTTGCAAAGCAAATCGCTTGAGGCTACTGGTGTGAGAATTAACGTGTCAGGCTCGGTAAGTGTGATGATTGTATCGAAAACGCATAAGTTAAAATCTGTAATTTGAATATCGTGGTCTCCAGCCTCCAACAGGTTGAACGTTCCGAAAGGCTGTGCCGTATTTCCATCAACCGAATACATGTAAGGAGAACTTCCACCAGTTCCAGTTACTTGGATGGTACCTGTTTCGGCACCATGGCAAAGAATGTTTGTAATTGTACCGAGGTCTAGTCCGAGTGTATCTGAAGGTTGCGAAATTGTTCCTGAAACGGTGAATTCGCAACTATTGGCATCAAAGGCAGTGATGTCATACGTTCCTGCTTCGAGGCCACCAAACGTTACGCTTGCTTGTGGCGTATTGCCATCAATGCTCAACGTCCAAGGGCTTGCTGCTGGAGGAACGGCTACAGCAACTAGCTCCCCAGTTGCTTCTCCATAGCAGAGAACATCTGTTGCCGTAAGCGAAAAGTTTGGAAGGTCATAAACCTCAATTTGCTGAGTTGATGAACTGATACAGAAGTTAGCATCTGTTACTGTTAGCGTTACATCATACAATCCGAAAGTAGAGTAGGTGTGAGACGGATTGGTGAGCGTTGAATTTGTAAGGTCTCCAAATTCCCAACTGTTTGTGCCTGAAGTTGAGCTATTCACAAATGTGGCAGGAGTTCCTTCACATACATCAGAGAAAGAGAAATCTACTGTTGGAAGTGCATTTACAGTTACAGATACTGTGTGTACATCCTCACAAAGATTATCGTTTGTTACGGTAAGTTCTACGGTATAGGTGCCAAAAGCTGCATACGTGTAAGTTGGGTTTGCGTCAGTTGATAATGGACTTGAATCACCAAAATCCCAGCTATAAGAAAGTGTTCCATCGCCAGAGCTTAAGTTGGTGAATTCGGTAGCAAATCCTTCACATTCTGTAGATGCAGTAAAAAGCGCAGTTGGTGAATCGTCTACTGTTACAGATTGAGAAACAACATCATCACAGCCATCATCACTTGTTACAGTAAGTGTAACGGTGTAAGTTCCATCCAATGTGTAGGTATAAATTGGATTCTCATCAGTAGAAGCAGGGCTGCCATCTCCAAAATTCCAAGAATAATTTAGATTGCCAGCATCAATCGTTGAAGCATTTGTAAAAACGGTGGCATCGCCTTCACAAGCTTCTACAAACATGAAAGCCGCAGTTGGTACAGGCGTTACATGAACGGTGTAGCTAGAATCATCGAAACAACCTTCTGCAGATTCAACAGTAAGCATAGCGGAATACATGCCTGTATCAGCATATTGATGGATAGGGTCAACCAAGGTTATTGCTCCGCTACCATCATCCATATTCCATGTCCAGTTTACAATGCTAGATGAAGCATCAATGGTTGATAGGTCTGTAAAGAATGTTGATTCGCCTTCGCAAGCAGCAGAGAACGTGTAATCTGCAATAGGCGAAGCATCTACTGTAATATCAAAAGAACAAGAACCAGTGTTGGTTCCATCAGTTGCAGTCCATGTTTGGGTTGTGGTTCCAATAGGGAAAAGGCTACCGTTGGTAAGACCGCTTAAATCTGTTTGGTTGGTGGTAACCGAACAGTTATCTGTACCAACTGGTTCTGTGTAAGCTACAATGCTACCGCTGTTATCCGTTGAGCAAACAATTATGTCTGCTGGGCAAACAACAATTGGTGCTTGATTGTCTTCCACTGTTACTGTAGCGTTACACGTAGAAACGTTTGTATTTACATCTGTTATAGTAAGAACAACCGTGTTTGTTCCCAAATCTCCACATGTAAAAGATGTTTTGCTGATGCTTCTGGTGTCAACGCCACAATTATCTGACGATGCATTGTCAACATCTGCCACTACCAAAGTGGCACTTCCAGAACCATCTAATACAAGCGTTTTAGCTTGGCAGTTGGCAGAAGGAAGAGTGTTGTCGTTAACAGTTACCGTAGAAGTACAATCATCTGTGTTACTGTCTGGGTCTGTGACTGTAAGCGTTACCGTGTTTGTCCCAACATCACCGCAATCGAATGCAGTAATATCTGCCGAAAGTGTGACGGAGCAGTTGTCCGTGCTGCCACCATCAATATCTGCCGCAACAATGGTTGCATCTCCGTTTGCATCAAGGCTTACAGGAAAGTCTTGGCAGACAGCAACTGGCACTTGGTTGTCTTCAACCGTTACAGTAGATGTACAAGTGGTAGATCCCCCAAGGTTTTCAGTTACAGTAAGTGTAACGGTTACAGGAGTTCCAACATCAGAGCAGTCGAAAGCGGTAATGTCAACACCAAATGAAGCCAAGCCAATGCTAGCAGTTGAACCATTGTCAATTTCTGGCCGTTGAAGAACTTTGGTGCTGAAGGCGAGGTCATCTGCAGATGTAATGCTACCAACTCCGCCAGCTGTTCCTGCGTACGCGCCTCCCTTTCTTATTTGCATTATATCGCCATTGTCATCCACAATCTCAATTGTGTATTCATTTCCAGAAATGACATTTACTGTTTGATCAAGAATGAATTCTGCAGGTCCAGAAGCAAACGTAGTTGAGTAAGACATTGAAGCCAAAAGCGTGCCTCCGGTACCTTGCCCATCATATATGTTGACGGTGGTTGAAGTCGTTGGAGTATAAGTTGCTGAAAAAAGAATAATTCCGCTATAAAGAACTCCATCCGCTACAGGGAAAAAAGACTGCCATACACTGGTGCCATTGAAAATACCTGATGGTGTAACTTGGTTGACGTCAATCTGTGGCGTAGTACTACCAATTGGAAAAGTGTAGTTGCCCGTTCCGTCTAACTGTACGGTAATATCTTGACAAGTACTTGTGGGACCACCGCCAGCAAAAACGCTGGTAGAAATAAATGTGGCCGATATGAGTAGTAGAGGTAAAAGTCTTTTCATGAAAACAATTTCAGAACATGTACAACTTTAAAATAGTGTCGCAATTTAGCAAAATAGAAGACGAATGTTGAAACTGTTCTGATTAAATTGTTTGCGGAGTTCGATGAATGACGGAATCAAAAGACCTTCAAGGTTTTCAAAACCTTGAAGGTCTTAGCGAAAGGTTGGGTCAGTCTGAGTGCCCCGAATTTTCTTTCGGGGTATATCGAAGACCGAGGGTGGGCTTCGATACGATTCCATACCGCACAACTCCATGCCGTATCACTCAACCTGACCATGCCAGGAGGTGAAATGCGCAGGAAGTGGCCGGCTTGTAAAGCGAAAAAAGAGACCCTTCGTTCCTCAGGGAAACAAACGGGAAATGCCACAGTCTCTACTTGTTTCGTTGGAGCCTGCCCTGAGTTTTTGCCGAAGGGAAGCGTCTCACGTCTTTTTGATAGGAAATGAACTCCAATGAGAGAAACCCGCTCAATAACCGAATTGAACAAAATAACCAGCGTGGTTTCGTACGTTAAAAACAAACTGGTTGTCCAAAATCAGGTACTGTCCTTTAATGCCCGTAAGCACGCCTTCTAACTCGGGCTGCTTTTCGAGGCGGATGCTTTTTACTTTGGGTGGTGTATCGAGCGATGGGAATTCCAAGTTCCAAATTTTCGCGTCATCCGTAACGTATTGCTGTAATTCGGTTGGAAGAAAACTCTTTGCTTCTGCTTTCTTCTCTAGCAGGTCGGCTTCCAATACTTCGTTCTTCAGCATTCGTTGCCAGTTGGTCTTATCACTATAATGCGCTTTTAGGGCAACTTCAATTTCTCCGGATAATCTGCGGTAAGGAACTTCCGCTAGAATAATGGCTGATGACGCGCCTTGGTCAATCCAACGCGTTGGGATTTGCGTACCGCGCGTAATGCCCACTTTTAATCCGCTGCTAAGCGCGAGGTAAACGTAATGCGGTTGCACATGGTGTTTTTGTTCCCATTCTGGGTCGCGGCCACCGCCTAAATGCCCTTCGCATAATTCGGGACGAAGAATACACTCAGCATTATCTGGCGAATTGGCAAAACACGGGTAGCAGAACCCTTGTCCGAATGCCTTCTTGGTCAATCTACCGCACGAAACGCAGTTTATCTGTCCATCAAAGCTGATGGAAATCTTCTTTCCAAGCAGTTCGTTCATCACCACTTCGTCATCTCCAAGATGAAGTCGATACTGAATGGGAGAGCCGAATTCGACTGGCATTTTAAAGAGGTTTCCTTCGTGTTGCATTTTTTATTGAGTTAATGATTATTGAATCTCGTTTGATTTTAAGCCCTTTAAATTACCGCAACTTTGGCAAGTGCCCATTCCCCCTTTAAAAGGGGGGGGCGAGGTACGAGCCGGGGGATTTTTCTAACCAAACAGAGATTCAGTTCAGCTTCATGATTGTTGGTTATTTCAAACCCCGTTTTGGTGCGGGTTGAATAACTATTTTACGTTCGGGGCAAGATAGGAAAGAGTGATAACTTTGCCGCCCTTACAGAAAAAAGCATGACCCGAAAGCAGGAAATAGAGAGAAGGAGAACGTTTGCCATTATCAGCCACCCAGATGCTGGTAAAACCACCTTAACGGAGAAGCTTTTGCTATTTGGTGGAGCCATTCAGGTGGCGGGTGCGGTTAAGAGCAACAAGATTAAGAAAACGGCTACTTCCGATTTCTTGGAAATTGAGAAGCAACGTGGCATTTCGGTGGCTACCTCGGTAATGGGTTTCGAGTACCGAGGCAAGAAGGTGAACATTCTTGATACACCTGGTCACCAAGATTTTGCGGAGGACACTTACCGAACATTAACTGCGGTAGATAGTGTAATCGTAGTGATTGATGTGGCGAAAGGAGTGGAGGCGCAGACTGAAAAGCTGGCGGAGGTATGTCGTATGCGCAACACGCCTGTTATTGTGTTCATCAACAAGTTAGACAGAGAAGGAAAGGACGCTTTTGAACTACTAGATGAAGTAGAGGATAAGCTGAAGATTAATGTGCGTCCAATGAGTTGGCCCATTGGAATGGGAAAGCGCTTTAAAGGCGTTTATAATTTGTATGAAAACAATTTGAGTTTGTTTTCTGGTTCGGATAAGCAACGGAAAGAAGATACGGTTGATATAGCCGATGTAAACGATTTGCAAGTAGACAAACTTGTTGGAGAGGAAGCGGCTAAAACCTTGCGTGAAGAAGTGGAATTGGTTGAAGGCGTTTACGACCCACTTGACATGCAAGATTATTTGGATGCAAAAGTTGCTCCCGTGTTTTTCGGTAGCGCGCTAAACATGTTTGGAGTGCGCGAAATGCTCGACTGCTTTATCAATATTGCACCATCGCCTAGAGGTATGGAAACCGAGGAGCGTTCCATCGACCCGATGGATGAGAAGTTCACAGGATTCGTGTTCAAGATTCACGCCAATATTGATCCGAATCACCGTAATAGAATTGCCTTTTTAAGGATTACTTCAGGGACTTTTGAGAGGAATAAAGGATACAATCACGTAAGGCTTGGTAAGTTACTGAGATTCAGTAGTCCAACATCATTTATGGCTCAGAAAAAAGAAGTGATTGACGAGGCTTTTCCGGGTGATATTGTGGGGCTTCCTGATCCTGGTAATTTCAAGATTGGAGATGCTCTCTCAGAAGGTGAGCCGCTGCACTTTAAAGGCATTCCAAGCTTTGCTCCAGAGATGTTTCGTTACATCGAAAATGCGGATCCAATGAAGACCAAGCAGTTGCACAAAGGCATTGATATGCTGATGGATGAAGGCGTGGCGCAGCTATTCACTAGGAAGATAAACGGTCGTAAGATTGTTGGTTGTGTTGGTGCACTTCAGTTCGAAGTAATCGAGCACCGTTTAGAACATGAGTATGGTGCAAAATGCCGTTATGAAAATGTAAGCCTTCATAAGGCATGCTGGGTTAGCTCGGAGGATGATGCCGAAATGGCAAAATTCGTGGACATGAAACTCAACAACCTTGCGGATGATAAAGACGGAAAACTCGTATTTCTAGCCGATAGCGCTTGGGCGCTGCAAATGGCGCAGGGGCAATATCCTAAGATTGACTTTCACTTTAAGAGTGAGTTTTAGCATTGTCTAATTGGTCTTAATTTTCGATTGTGGTACTTCGCCAAGCAGGTTGTACTGCAATTTTCAGCAGTTCCATGCCTGGAGATGAAGCCTCTAACGCAACTCCAATGGTCATTCCGCTAACATTTGCTTTCATTCCTTTTCCTGATGCACTCGAACTGGTTATCAAATCACCTCTTACAACCTCTCCATTTGCGTGATCGAATTTCATGTAGGCAATTCCAGAAATAAGGATGTTTGGAAGGTTGCTGGATTGAGTTGATTCGTTATAGATTCCAACAATGTTGTCAGAATTCGCTTCGCTTACTATAGCAAGATTACCATCCATTCTTCCAGTATTAGAGGTTACAATGTCTCCATGCTGAAAATCTGGTCTCACACGTTGAGATGATTGTGCAAAGGCGTTTTGGGTAATTAGCGTGCTTGCAATAAACACAAATGCAAAGGTTCTCATTTAGAATTATTATTGGTTGATTTCCATTACGTTTAATCGTCTACTCCCAATTCGGATGTTTTCCGTGTAACTACCTGATTCATTTGGAAGCCAGTATTGAATTTTGTAGGTCTGGCTCCCAGATACAGATGTTTCGACAACATCCATGGCAAAATTTCCAGTTGTAAAATACCAGAAACTGCTTGGAACATAGCTAGCAGGAGTGAGAAACACAGCGGTTCGAGCTATTTCTGTTGTTCCTCTCATTAGCCTAAAATAAGCACTGCTAGGAGCAAAATAATTATAATTGTCTGCCTCAACAAGCGCGCTTGAAGTTATGTGAACCATATTTCCAGCAACAACTGTACGTGATAGGGTGAAACCAGACACGTCTTGCCAAGTACCAGGAGTCCAACCTGCTCCAGCACTATAACTAAATGAACCAGTATTGTTTCCGTTCAGGTTAATTTCAGTTGCATTAGAATACACCGATGCGCCTTGACCGAGGCTGGTAACATCTGGAACATCATCTGAATTTGTTAGTCCAGAAAGGGTGGTAGAAAAATCTGCGGTCCATCCATCGGCATACGAATCGCTGGATATGCCGTAATGCGCAGACATTTTTGTGACAGATACATTCGGGTAACTCCATGATGTGTTGGTTTCACCTATGACAATGGCAACCATACCTGTTGAAGAATTTCGCATAAAGCGAACACGCAAAATTTCGCCACCTTGTGAAGTGTATCCAAGGCCCTGAAACCCACCATTCCCTTCAGAAGACCAGTAACCAGAAGCAATAATCTGATTGTTGGAACTTCCCGTTTGGTATCGTCTTTTCCAATTAATCCACGTTTGGGTCATGGTATGTTGGTCCTGAGGAACGTTTGTCTGAATAACAAGCGCCCCAGTTTGTCCACCACCCCAACTACTACTCACCAAGTTTCTGTATATGCGGGTAGTTGAATTTCCTTCAATGGCAGCTGCTTCTATTTCGGTTCCTCCAGCAACATGTAGTTTTTGAGCAGGGGAACCGGTTCCAATTCCAACCCTATCGTTAAATCCAAGATATAGGCCATCTTCTCCGGCATTGAATCTTCCAACTTTAGATGTTGCCCGAACGTTACCGCCACCTGCAGGTAGTGTTCCTGAATACAATACTGCCGGCCGATAGCCGTAATTGTCTGAAAGAAGGCTCAGCGTTGTAACGCTGCTAGTGAAATATACCTCAACGAAAGAATTTGTTCCGTCATCGGTAATACGGACATCTGACCAGTAATTGGAAGCGCCACTTTCTGATGTAAGTGTAATTCCAGCATCACTGCTCCAATCATGGTTCCAATTAATCGTGGTCATTCTTGGCGCATAAGAACCACCAGTGGTATAGACGGTAATCTTCCCATGGCCGCGCCCAGCACTGCCGTCAACGTGAGCTACACGCTTCCAACCTGTGCCACTAGTAGAGGCAGAGGCTGATGTATGACTTTTAGGGGTTTGCCAGGTTGCATTTCCGTTGGCATCTGTTGCGGTTAGAACCTTGTTCGATGCTGGGGAGCCACCACGGATACGTATCTGTCCGTTAACGTCCAAACGTTGTGTAGGTGCTGAAGTATTAATTCCCACTTCACCCACTGCATCTACAAAAATATCTGTGTTTACTCCGTTACGGCCGATGCCAACGGTAGAACCACTTAAATTTATAGGTTGATACGAAGAAGCGGTTCTGTTGTAACTGTAGATATATGCCTGACCGCTAGAAATCCCAATTTCGGCCGCTAAACCTGTGCCTTCGGAATACCACCCCTTAAACCGTCCTTGGCCTGAAACATTCAAATCGCCACCGTTTACTTCTAACTGAGAAACAGGTGAGGTTGTACCAATACCAACGTTTCCGTCATACCTAAGGAACATCTTAGGTGTTTCCCAGTTAGTACTTCCAGTCTGACTGGTGTAGAAAGATAGGTTGTGGTTCTCCGTGGCCGATGTACCAGAAGTTCTCCAATGGCCAGCGTAGAGGTGCAAATCGTTACCGTAGGTTCTGATTATACCATCATAGTTTCCTTTAATCCCTAACTCTAAGGATGGGTAGTTGGATGTTCCACCAATTCGGATAGCTGCGGTGCTATTTGTTCCGCCTGCACCCAAATCTATATTCAGCAAGGTTTGCGGATTAGTTGTAGCAATACCAAGTTTACCAGTATGATCCAAGGTCATTCTATTCTGCATTCCAGAAGAATAGTTGTTAGTTGTCATAAAATGAATTTTGGTTCCATATGAGCCCGAACCTTGAAAGAGTATTCCGCCCTGAGTCCCAGAGCTTGTTGCAGATGCGGTAATTCCAGTAAAACCATCAGCTCCTGCATCCTGATCGAGGTGTATCCCACCATATGCCGAGTTTCCCGTCAAGCCCCCTGAAGAAGTATGGTTAACTTGAAGCTTGGTTGAGGGACTGGTATTCCCAATTCCAACACTTCCTCCGTTGAATAAGCCGTTGCCATTAATTCTAAACCCTGCGGGTTGATTTAAGGCTACCTGATTTTGTATGTAACCTGTTCCGCCAGTTGTGGGTGTGTAGGTGGTAGGGTCGAAATTCCCGCTATGCCACGATTGTCTGATGCTGGAAGAAAGGTTTACTTCTTTCGTAATGGTGCCTGGTTTTACTTCGTGGGTTATGGATACCAAGCGATTATTCTTAATGCCACTATAACTGTCTTTTACGTAAACACTATATCCTTGCCAATAAGCCTGGTAGGGAAACCAAAAACATAGTTTGCCTCCATAGTTGAACAGCGATATTCCTGTTATGTTGGTGCCATTAGATATACCTCCATAATTGATAACGGTATTGCTGTAGATGTACCCTTGTATTTTAATGTGAAAAGGTACTTTATTACCATATGAATTACCTTCAATCTCTAACAGCCAAGGTTCTCCATTAGTCACAGAGTAATCAATGTCGGTTTGTATGAGTGTTCCGTTCGGGAAATTCCTGCCCGATTGCTGAAACTGAAGTTCATCTGCATGCCAACCGTCTAATAGATCCGCATTGAGATTGGTGTTAAGTGTGGTTGAGCTAACCTGCATGGGAGATGTGCCTGTGGCAATCGTTGAAATGAGTTGATGGGTGGTACGGATAGAGCCTCCAGCTACGTCTAATTTCTGCCCTGGACCAGTAGTTGTTCCAATTCCAACATTTCCGGCAATGTCTATCATCATGTGCGAACCGTTATTAGCTCCCAGTAGAATGCCTCTGGTGGTCTGACCACGGATAACTAAGCCCGCTTCGCCATTACCTATGTTGCTTGTCCAGCTAATGAGTCCTTCGTTGTCGGTTACTCCAAAATTCATGGTGTTTCTGAACCTAGAAGTACCATCAACGTCCAACAATTGGCCGGGTGAAGTTATTCCAACTCCTAATCTTTTGGTGTTGTTGTCCCAATACAAATCAGCATCGCTACTTAGAGAATTTGCACCACTCCAAAAGGCAACTCTTGTGGCTGCACCACTACCCGAAAGGGGTGTTGTATTTCCACTCATCAACCGTGTCCAACCTGTTCCGCTCCAATAATAATAGCCAGGTTGTACAGCTGTAGACCCTGAGCCGGTAGCGTTGGTGTTATAGACCAGTAACCCACTTGCAGGAGAAGTTATGGGAGCAGCCACGTTGGTGGCGGTAAGAACTACTCTTGGGGCAAGAAATCCTTGCGTTGCCGATCGCACATCCAGTACGGCCGAGTTGTCTTTAGTGGCAGTACCATAGTCTATGAGAACCCCGTCTGTTTGGGCAACAACAATTTGGAATGAGAAAAGTGAGAGATTTAAAAGAAAAAGTCTTCTAATGAGACTTGGGGTAAGTAGTTTCATTACTAAAGAGGTATTAATAAAACAGCTGCCCAATTTGGGGTTAGGGCATCCAAAGATATGAATGCCATCTTAGCATTAGAAGTTAGCAAATGCTTGAATGTCTCTAATTTTAATTTTCAGGTTTTCGGTTAAGGGAAGAAATTAAGTGGTTGATTGGTAATGCTTTGCTGGTAAACTAGCTTGGCTAACTATGTTGCTAAACAAGAATAGCTTGTTCGTCAAGAGGAAGAAGGTTGCTTTTAATACAATCGGGAATCCTTCAAAACCTTATAGCCAAGTAGTCCATCACTAAATGTGAATTCAATTTCATGCATTCGCGCAGGTCTTGAATCATAGGAGACGTTGCGAATACGCCAGAACTCTCCGTATGCTTTATTCTCTAATTCTAACGTGTACTTACCACCGTTAGCTTTGTAATCAACAATCTTATACTGTTCTGTATAGGTTTTAAGTCCAATTTGGTTTATTCCTAAAAAGAGCAACATGCACAAAGGACCAGTTACAAATACGTTAAAGTAAAGCCCATCTAAAATGCTCAAACGTAGCCGTTTCCGAAGCAGGAAAGCTGCACCAAACCCAACCAACCCAAATAGGAAATACCAGCGGCTAATAGTTAACAATGGTATTAACGTTGATTGGAATAGGTGGTAAATCAACATGGCATTACCAATCCATATTGCAGCTAGCACAGCCAAGTTTAATTCGCTTAATTCAAACGCACGGTTTTTATCTGGCTGCTTGATTTTAGGCGTTTTGAAGCCAGAAGGTGTTTGTTTTCGCTTAATAAGCACAGGTCTAAATTAGTTTTTCCAACGAATTGTGACCTAAGCATCAAAATGACTAGACTTTTTGTTTCACTTTTGCGCCATGACTAAGTATAAGTGGATAATTCTGGTATTTGTAGCCATTTGGGTGGTAGGGATTATTGTGGTTTATCCCATGATAAAGAAGAATCAGCGGTTGCAGGTATTTCAACCTGTTGATGTAAACCCGCAGTTGGTGGACATTGATATGCAGCGAACTGCAAAAGCACATCGGATAGCAGATTTCAGCTTGACCGATCAAGCTGGAGAAGCGGTTACCAATAAAGACTTTGAGGATAAAATTTACGTGGCTGATTTCTTTTTTACAACATGCCCAAGCATTTGCCCTAAAATGACAGCTAGCCTAAGTGAATTGTCAGCGTTTTATAAAGATGACAAAGACATCATGTTTTTGTCTCATTCGGTTACTCCAATAAAAGATAGCGTTCCAGTATTAGCTGCGTATGCAGAGAAACACCACATAAATCATGATACGTGGAAATTGGTAACGGGAGATAAGAAGCATATCTACGAATTGGCGCGTAGAAGCTATTTTGCGGTGACAACCGAAGGTGATGGAGGAGTGAAGGATTTTATCCACACTGAGAATTTCATTCTTGTAGATAAAGGAAGAAAGATTCGTGGATTTTATGATGGAACCTCTGCCAAAGACATGGAGCGGTTGAAGGAAGATATTACCATACTTAGGTACGAGTACGAGGATTAAAGACCTCCGAGGTTTTCAAAACCTCGGAGGTCTCGTTCGTAGGAGGTCTAGAATTAACTAATCTTTTGGTTGTTTTTTTAAAGTTGCCGTTTCCTTGAACTTTCCATCCTTACCGCTAGCGCGCGTTTGCAACGAGTGCCTCAGCTAAAACCCTTGCAAATCTCAAAATCATTTATTTATCTTTAGTAGTGTTTTTTACCACTACAGGTTTAAGTGCCCCCTGTTTGCTATTCATTTAGCAACGGGTTTTTTCTTTTTCTCCGCGTCTCTGCGAGACACCCCCACAACATCCGTCCTAATTCGCTAATCAGCTAATATCAACTAACCTTCTGGTTGTTCTTAAATGTGGCTGTTTCTTTGAACTTTCCGTCTTTGTCGTAAAGTTTCACTTTACCATTTAGCACATCATTCTTCCAAATACCTTCAAACCTAGATCCGTCAGGCATGTATAAGGAGCCTGCACCATTTCTACGGTCATCTTTCCATTCGCCTTCAAACATCTGCTTGTTTGGCCAAGTGAATTTGCCGTGACCTGTACGTTTGTTCTTTAGCCATTGACCCTCATAACTCATTCCATTTTCCCACCGAAATGTACCTTGTCCGTGCTTCATATCATTCTTCCATTCGCCTGTATAATCAAGGTCGTAGTCGAATTTCATAATATAAGTGTCTGGGTTCTTCAGTTGCTTAATTACCTTGAACTTTCCGGGATATTTTTTGACGGCTGGGTATAAATAACGCGAGGTTGAGGAATATCCTAGCTGATCTAAAACCACATGTGTCACACCCTGTTCGTGCATTCTGTGTATCAGAGCCTCTTTATCGAGTGTATTCTTAAAGCCAGTTACCCACCTGTTAGCGTATAGATAGAACAATTGTCCTTTCCTACACGAAACAACGGCTTCTCTTGGTAGGTTTTTGTTACTCCAAGTGGCAAGGTCGAAGTAGTTTTTGAACTTACTTACATAAATACCTTTTGCTCTGGTTTCCAGTTCTACAACGCGCTTTTCAAGCTTCCCTTTCATTGCAAAGAAAACAACGAATGGTAGTACAATGCCAATAATCCAAGGAGCTCTGCGCTTCATCCTTTCCGCAACAAACATGGGCGTTTCGACCAAACCGTTTAACGCCAACATTGTCAGAATTGGAACAACAGGAAGCATAAACCGAATACCAAACCAAGCCTCTGGCCACAGAAAAATAATACCAAATGTGCCAGCTAAATATAATCCCACCAGCAAGCGGTAGTCCTTCATACGAGCTAAACCTATAGCCATGAGAATGAGCAACAATACGGCAATTATGTAATCCGTGGAGGTGATTTCAACCTTCGCACCAGGTAAGCCACGTTTTGCCGCGTTTAGTTGCTTTTCTTTTAAAGTAAGAGGTTTCGCTTCTTGCGCCTTCTTAATTGCCAACGAATCGGCCGCGGTTGAAGCAATAGCTATTATGCCCGATTCCTTTTTGAGCTGCTTTACGCATTGCTTGTAGTCAATTGTTTCAAACGGCATAACCCCACTAGCAATTTCTAATGAAAAATACCGCTTGAGGTTTTGCCCAATGCGCACCGGCCAATCGGCAATCTCCATTGGTCCAAGCTCAGGACGGTAAGGGTTTTTTCTTAGCAATTGGTTTACGTATGAGTTGCCTCCCAAGCTGTGGCTTCTTATTTGCCAAGGCGAAACCAGAAGTATGAAACCAGCAACCAGAAGTCCTGCGTATTTCCAACGTTTTTGAATAAGTAGAATGAACGTGAATGAGAGGAAAAGTGAGATTCCGAGCGATCGGATGTAAAATGCAAAAACCAGCGTAAGTATGAAAAGAATAAACTTCCAGTTCTTGTAAAACGTTTTTTCAAAGTCTGTGAGCACAAATAGCAGCAGACTAATGGCCGAGAAAAGCACGAACGATATTTCGCTCATCATTATCGTGCTGTACTCTAGTAAGTGAAAATTATAAGCCGCAAGCAAACAGGCTATAAACGAGAGATGAATGTTTTTGGTAAGTGCCCTAAAAAGGAAGAATAGCACCATCAGAGCTGCCCACATATAAAATCCGTTGGCAGATTTGACTGTGGTTATTTTACCTGAGAAGGTTTTCATTACCACACCAATCAGTACTGGATATCCGGGTGGAAAGTGATTTGCCTTTACTTTATCTTTTGTGTGAATTGAGCTGTAACCATCTCCGCCAGCTAACGATTTTCCAAGAATGTAATAACCAGCATTGTCACCCCCCAAATGCACTTTTTTGTCAAAAATGCGGTCGTAAGTACCCTGAAACAACACAGAGATTATTATCAGATACAGCACAACCACAGCTCGGTGGTTCGCATATTCCTTCAGTTTTTCCATGGATGGCTAATTTACAATCTCCGATGCGATTAGTGTTTTAACCACTACTTCTGAAAATAGGCTGAAACACTTTTCTCTTTAGAAGTAGAGGAATAGGTGTAAAATCCACTTCCAGTTTTTGCCCCGAGATTTCCGCTCTCTACCATGTTTACCAACAACGGACAAGGCGCATATTTGGGATTGCCTAATCCATCGTGCAGTACCCGCATAATGCTTAAACATGTATCTAGCCCGATAAAATCTGCCAAATGCAACGGTCCCATTGGGTGCGCCATTCCAAGTTTCATTACCGTGTCAATTTCTTCAACGCCAGCTACGCCATGGTAAAGTGTTTCAATGGCTTCGTTAATCATCGGCATAAGAATTCTATTGGCTACAAATCCCGGATAGTCATTCACCTCAACAGGAACTTTGCTGAGTTTTTTACTCAGTTCCACAATTGCTAATGTGGTAGCATCCGAAGTAGAATAACCTCTGATAATTTCCACCAATTTCATTATAGGAACCGGGTTCATAAAGTGCATTCCAATCACTTTATCTGCTCTTTTAGTTGCGGCTGCTATTTGTGTGATAGAAATAGAAGAAGTGTTGCTGGCTAGAATGGTTTTGTCTGGGCAAATGTTTTCTAACTCTGAGAAAATGGAGAGTTTCAAGGCCTTATTTTCAGTTGCAGCCTCAACTACCAAGTCGGCATCCTTAACGCCTTTCTCCAAACTCGTGTAAATGTTCAGGTTTTGAAGTGTCTTCAGCTTTTGGTCTTCGGTAAGTAATCCTTTAGAAACCTGACGGTCAAGATTCTTTGCAACCGTGGTCATTGCTTTTTCTAAAGCATCTTTGCTTACATCAACAAGCGAAACCGTGAATCCGTTTTGTGCAAACACATGTGCAATTCCATTGCCCATTGTTCCTGCTCCTATAACCGTAATATTCTTCATCTTCTGTAATGTTTGCCGCGAATATAATCACGTAGGATGAAGCTACGAGAAACGTTAAGTTTTCTGGTTCTACTGTTGTTTTAATGGAAGTGGGATTTCTTGTCGTACACGATTCGTAATTCGTATCAGCAGTACAAGCATTTTTTTCAAACGCCACGACCATCAATGAGTTTCACTAAATTCGTGGTAGTACCAGTTTTCTCAATGGTAACCGCTTACTGAAATGATTAACGAAAAACGATTGACACGAACTGCGATTAACGATTTACGCATTTTACAACTTCGCTTATATTGATTGACTTAGTAGATTCCATGACGGGATGGGCCAAAAGATGATGTCCATTAACTACGACAATCGTAGTTCGTTAATCGGGAATCGTTATTCGCAAATCATTGAGTTACAAATACATGATTTTAGTAAGCGATTATCTTAGTTCTCAGCCTTGATAATGTACTTCATAACTGACTTTCCGAATACGACAGAAGACTCGGTTTTATAGCTTGATTCAATGTGCTTCATTACCTCTGGTTGATAGACAAGAAGCGTGTCTCCAATTTTAATTTCCTTCGGACCAATTAGGTTGATGGCAATACCTCTTTGTGACAAAGCAAATTGATAGAATTCTAACGGAGCGATATAGTAATCGTAACAGATGGTTTCTCCGTTTGGATTGAAGCTTTCAGTAATTGGTTGTTTGAGGTAATAGTAAATAGAGTACGGGCCAATATCCCAAGGGTGTTCGTGTAGAAAGTACGTTCGTTTAATTGTTTTGGCATAAGGGCCAGAATAAACAGCTAGCATAAAAACGGTTAAAGCGATTCCTTTAGTGACAGGCTTTTGAATGCTTGCAGATTTTCTAATCATCTCAAACACAGAAAAGATGGGCACTGCAGCTATAACCGATAAGAACGGATATAACGGAAGTGCGTACCAAAAAAGCTTCGTTTGTGATGTGGAAATAACTAGCCAATACCACAACGCTATGCCTGCAGAAAACAGGGTGAGTTTTCTTAGTGCATTTTGTGACGAGAATAAACCAACAACAAAACCAATCGGAACGAGCCAATACCAACTAGAAAAGTGACGGTTGGTAATGTTCTGCAAGTAGAAGAAAAATCCGCCAGTGTTGTTTTCGTTTACTTCCATATACCGGCCACCAAGCTCGTTTTGCCATACCGCCAAAAGGTAGCCTGGGTTTGCCTGTTCTCTCAGTAGATAATAGGAACCAATTGCAAGTATTGAAAGCAGACCACCAATCGCAATTGCCGCTCCATCAGACCAAGTTATTTTACGCCAAGTAGTAGCCAGTATATACAGAAAAATGGCAGGTAAAATAATAACGGATTGAACTCCTTTTGTTAATGCCGCAAGGGAGAAGAAGAGGAAAAAACAAAACAGATTCCATCGGCTTCGGTTTTGGCTATAAGAAAATGCTGCTAGCGCGAAAAGGGTGATGAATAAAGTCAAAAGTGCATCGTAGTCTCCCGTTCGCGTTCCGTGCATTCCAACATAGCCAGATGACGTAACCAAAATGATGCTGGTAATGAAGCCAAACCAATAACTTTTTAGATGTTTTAAGCTAAATACTAGGAGCGAAAAGCAGGTGAGTGTGGCAGCAATAGCAGAAGGAAGTCTGAGAGCAAGTTCAGTTGGGCCGATAAGTTTGAAAAGCAAAGCTTGAATCCAAATAAGTAATGGCGGTTTGGTGCTCCACATATCAGGATTATCCTGATAATAGGTAACAAGCCAATTGTTATTCATTATCATGGCCGCAGCATTCATGGCCAATCTCGATTCATCAAAAAGTCGCAACGGAAGAACATCTAGATGCAGAAACAATGGAAAGTAGATTGCGATACAGAAAAGCACAATCTTAAAAACGAGAGACAAACAGGATTTGGTTTTTACCATAAAAGCGTTGTTGCTTTATTTTCCTCTTCCCAAGAGAACGGTCTGAATCGTGTAAATCAGAATTTTGGCATCTACCATCAGGCTCATATTCTCAATATAAAGCAGATCAAATTTCATTCTGCGAATCATTTCTTCCACGTTTTCGGCATAGCCATATTTAACCATTCCCCAACTGGTAATGCCGGGTTTTACCTTATGCAGATGATGATAATGCGGTGCTTTTTTTACAATCTGATCAATGAAGAATTGACGCTCTGGTCGCGGTCCCACTAAGCTCATTTCGCCAATAAGCACGTTGTAGAATTGCGGTATTTCATCTAACCGAACTTTTCTCATAAATCTACCAATGGGGGTAATGCGCGGGTCGTGATCGCTTGAGAGGGTTGGCCCTTGTTTTTCGGCATCAACGTACATAGATCTGAACTTGATGATATTGAATGGTTTTCCTCCTTTTCCTATGCGTTCTTGCAAATAGAAGATGGGGCCAGGGCTGCTGAATTTTACTGCAATCATGGTAATGAAGTATAGAGGCGAAAGTAGAAATAGGGATAGGCTTGAAACTACAATATCCAAAGCACGCTTGGCGGTTTTTTGCCAAGGTGGCATCAGGTTGCGAGTTACCTGAATAAGTGGTGTACCGTAAATGGAATCCATGCGAACCGAGCCTGAAAGGAAATCGTACATGTCGGGAATCACCTTCACCGTCAGATTGTCATTTTCTAGCCTGTTCAATATGTTTTCTAGACTTTCGTGTTCGCTAGATTCAAGTGCGATAATTACGTCCTCTATCGCATTTTCCTTTATCACTTTTGATAAATCTTCCAAATTTCCAAGAAATGGAATGCGTTCTTTCAACGGGTAGCTTTCGCGCTCCTTTACGCGAATAAAACCGACAAAAACGTTTCCTGAAGAACGTTGCTGTAATTCTAGTTCGTCATAGAGGTCCAATGCTTTGGCATCGCTACCAATCATTAACGTTGGGAAGCCGATTTTTCTGCTATGAACTTTGCTTGCCGTAATGCTGGAGAGAATAAACCGAAACAAAAAGGTGAGACTAAAGTGAAGCCCAAAAAGGACTGCATAAGACTGATAATAAGTTGTGTAATTCAATACTTCATCATCTAACACAAGGGCGAAAAATAGTGCCGTTACGCCAAATAGCGTTGTGGTAAAAGTTTGGCTGAATTCGCGCAGCCTCGATTTACGGTAGATGTTGCGATACGTGCCTAAAAGGGCGTAAATCAGCAGCCAGAAAACGGGAATGAGCGCCAGCCCCAAGAGGAACTGTTCGTCCATGTTCACCATCACTTTGTATCCGAATTTGTGGCTTTCTACATACGTTTTTCGGTAGTAGAAAAAGATGCTCCAAGCAGATGCAGCTGCAATTAAGTCGAACAGAATATACTTGGCTGCTTGAAGTTTTTTATTCATCAGTACATCATTCTGATATTGTCGAGAATGACAAACGCTTCGCCTTCAACACCTTCATCTCTAAGAAACCCGAAGAATGGGTTTTGAGCCGAGAAATTCGGATTGGCCGAAACCGCATCGGTAAGGTTAACGTAGATATGATTCCAATCCTCCGTTGGGTTTAATACAATAATAGGTGTTTGAATTGTGCCACCTGGGTCTGTGCTGAAAAGCCCAACAACAAAAGAGTTGTTACACCGGTACGTGAATTCCAAAATTGAAGGAGTTCCACCACCCGGAATGTCAACTCCCGCACCAGCAAGTTTACACTCAAAAATAATCTGGTCTGCTTCTAACGCTAATTTCAAAGATTTTCCATCGTAAGATTCGGTATCAGTTATTAACCTCACATCGGCTTGGCTTTGAGGTGTTTTTACCAAACTAATTGTGGTTGGGTTGTCAAAATTTTCGAGCCAATCAAACGTTACGCCTTCGAGAAAAGTAAGTGTTGGATTGATGTGAACTTGGCTGTCTGGAAAAAGCTCCACCGTTTGCGAAAAATCTTTTGAAAAGAAATATGGAATGCGCGTTCCTACCTGCCCGTTTAGCTTAATGCCACCTCTAATTCTTATGTTGGCATCGCCTTCTCTAAGAATAGGTACAATTGCAGGTAACTCGTAAATACCTACCAACTTTTCATTGTCATACACCCAGGCATCCGTAAAATTCTGAACGGGCTTACCCTCGGTTGAAGCGTTGGTGCTCAGCGAAATTGAATCAACTCGAATGAATGCAGGAATTTGTTCTTCAGGATTGATTAATTCACACGATGTGTACGAACTGGTCAAAAAAACAAGTATAAATAGAAATATGGTCGGTTGTAATCGTTTTTCCATAAGGGCAGTTAGCGAGAACGAGGGCGAAATTAGATTTATTATATCTCGGAGGAAAGAAGATCTGAACCTAGATGTAATTTGCCTACAATTTGATGCGCTATTTGCAGCGCATTGTAGCCATCCTGAAGGGTAACCGCAGGTTGAGAATTTGTTTGAATGCAATCTCTAAAAGACTTCAACTCTTCTTGTATGGCGTTGGTTTCGGCAATGTTTGGAAACTCAAAATTAATCTTCTTTTTTGTGTTGTTTGCAAGTTCAATATACATCTCGTTTGAGTCTGCATCATCCTTTGCGTCCCCTAATTTTACTACTTCGGTCTTTTTCTTTAGAAAGTCGATAGCGATATAGGCATCGCGCTGAAACAACCGTGTTTTACGCATGTTCTTCAACGAAATTCGGCTAGCAGTAATATTGGCCACACAGCCATTTGCAAACTCAATTCTAGCGTTGGCAATATCTGGTGTGTTGCTAACCACAGCAACTCCACTTGCGCTAATTCGCTTAATTGGCGATTTTACCAAACTTAGAATAATATCAAGGTCGTGAATCATCAAGTCCATTACCACAGGTACATCTGTACCTCTTGGGTTAAACTGCGCCAACCGATGACATTCAATGAACATTGGGTTTTGAACGAACGGCTTTCCGGCCACAAATGCAGGGTTAAATCGCTCAACGTGTCCAATTTGAACCTTCACTTTTGCTTCTTCGGCCAACTTCATCAAGGCTTCAGCTTCTTCGAGTGTATTGGTTACTGGCTTCTCAATAAAAACATGTTTTGAGTTTCGAAGAGCCAACGATGCGCATTTGTAGTGAGAAAGAGTGGGAGTTACCACATCCACAACATCTACAGCCGCAATCAATTCTTCGATTGTGCCGAAGGAGGTTGTTCCAAAAGTTTCTTTGGCGTATTCGGATTTTGATGAATCGGGGTCGAAAAAACCAACTAATTCATATCCTTCGGTTTCAGAAAGCAATTTGAGGTGGATTTTTCCAAGATGTCCTGCACCAAGCACACCAACCTTTAGGTTTTTCATTGAAAATTTAGACTTGAAAAGTGATTTCTACGCTTTGCAAATTATTACATTTAGCAGCTATGATTTCGGGATAGAAATTCTCTTTTCAACATTCAAAATTTAACATCTCAATTGGTCAAAGATTCTCATAAGCAACAAGGAAACAGGAAGAAGCTAGTGGCTCATCTCCGCGAAAAGGGAATAGTAAACGAGAATGTGTTGAAGGCCATAGGAAAAGTGCCTCGTCATCTGTTCCTTAATAGTGCGTTTGATCAATTTGCCTACGAGGACCGACCATTTAGTATTGGGGCCGGACAGACTATTTCGCAGCCATATACTGTAGCCGTACAGAGCGAACTGTTGCAGATAAAACGAGGGCTTAAAGTGTTGGAAATTGGAACGGGATCGGGCTATCAGGCTTCGGTTTTGCACGAAATGGGCGCTAAGGTTTTTACTGTTGAGCGCATTAAAGAACTTTTTGACCGCACAAGTAAGCTCTTGCCGAGTTTGGGGTACAGGGTCAAAACGTTTTTTGGCGATGGAAATCTCGGAGTACCAGTATGGGCTCCGTACGATAGAATTATTATTACGGCCGGAGCTCCAATTGTGCCTGAAGGCTTGGTAGATCAATTAAAACCTGGCGGAATTATGGTGATTCCCGTTTCAAATGGTGATGAGGAAATAATGAAGACCATTACCAAACATGAGAATGGCGAACTGGAGACTAAGGAGCACGGTAGTTTCCGGTTTGTACCTATGCTTGGCGATAAGCACGAATAGGCTCAACTCTGCTGGTTATTCGGGCTAGATAAGCCCTAGGTTCTCGAACACAATTTTCTTGTTCTTCAACTTCCCATTTTCCAACTGTTCAATCAACTTGTAGATGGCCGAACAGTAATGAACAAACAGTGTTTCTAAACTAATTCGAAGCTCGTTTTCCGAGAAACCCAAGTGTCCTTCTTCGGATAGCTGAACAACAACGGATTTTGCTGGCAACATGCAATGTGCCATGTGGCTGCGTAGTTGACTGTACAAATTCAGTTTCTTATTGGCTTGCATGTATTCCGAAGGAAACAACTTTCTCAGCGCAAGGTCGAATCGTTTTTTGCCTTGGCCTTTCGCTTTAAACGGCAATGGGTCTAGTAGAGCACCTGCAGTTTCAATACCATGCACTATGGCTAAAAGCAAATGAAGCCGCACATTGGCGGCTTTCATTCGTTTAACTTCTTCCAGTAAAAATTGCTGTGCGAAGGCTTTGGAGTCCATCCCTTTCGCCTGTGTTTTTAGTTAGTAACAATCACTAAAACCTTGGAGTTTTGCCAAAATGCCTCAGGGTCGTCAATCACCAACTTGGTCACTTTCTTTCCTTGCTCAACAAACTCGTAGGTATGTTTTGGGTGAGACGTGACCAACTCTGCCTTTTTAGCATCAATAGCGATTTCGGTTACCTCAAGGATGTTTACTTCGGTCAAGTCATCAAGGTTCATATCCTCAGACACAACCTTAACACCACCTAAACCGAGAAAAGCACCCTCTTTGTCAATAATATTTTTTGCACGAAGGTCTTTGGTTGATCCAACCGTCCAGTAACCGGTTTGTAATTCGCTCTCCTTTTCTTGAAGAGCTTGATTCTTCTCTTGAATTACCTGAATTCTACGTTCATTCTCAAGCGCCAATCGGTCAACGCTAGACATTAATTGGTCAATGTAAATATTCGACTGAGCCAAACCTTCTTTAAGAAGTGCTATTTCATTATCTTTTTCTTCAATGTCATTTTTTAATTGAGCAAGAAGCTTCTTCAGTTTTGCAGAAGCAATGGAACTCTGGTTCAGTTTTTTCTCCAACGTTTCCATCTGCCCGCGAGTTTTTTTCATGTTCTCGTAAATAAGCACCATGTCTTCCACAATAGCTTCCTCAGCACTAGTTGACTGCTCTCCAGAAAGGGCACGGGCAGTCACAATTCCTTCTAGATTCTTAATACTATCTAAGTTGGATTGTATGTTATTTAATGATGAAATGAAAAGGTCAATATCCTGATCTTTTTGAGCAGAAGCTTGTTCAAGTTCAACCACTTGCTGTTCAAGTTCTTTTTCTCGTTGGTCGCAAGCGCTCAATAAAACAGTGCTGATAATTAAAAATGCAAAAGATCTCATGGTTGTTGTTTTTCAAGTTTCGAAAATAGAACAAATCAGCGGGTCTCAACTATCAAACATGTATCAAGCTATTGAAGAAAGCTAGAGCACATCTCATCCTAGTTTCATGACACAGTAATTATGTTCCAAAACTTGAAACGAACTCGTTCTGAAAGAATTGTTTTCGAAAGTGATTATTAGAATTTTTACCAGGTTTTTAGCTTCAATTTCAACTTTCGCACGATAGTTGCTTACATTCGCGCTATGTCGGAAACAACAAAAACCATTATGAATTATTTTAATCGCATTTTACCATTTTTTACCATCGTTTTACTTAGTACTTCAGTTTCTGCACAAGTAGTAGGCGGCATGAATTTTAAGATGGAAAAACTCTACATGGAGGAGAAGTACGGCACCATCATTTCAAAGGGAGAAGGGATGATTGAGAGTGATAAGTACAAGAAAGACCCAGAAATTTATTTGTACATCTCTATGGCCTTCTTTGAACTGAGCCAATCAAATGATGAGGACATTGAGGAGGATTATCCCAAAGCTTTGAGAAATGCATTGAAGTATGCTTCAAAATTTGCCAAAAAGGATAAAGATGGTGTTTGGATGGAAGATAATGCGGACTTCTTTGAGGATTTGAAAAAGGCTGGGATTGCTGATGCCGCACAATGGATTGGTGATGAGCGAAAAATGCGAAATGCAGTTTCAGGTTATAAGTATATGACCAAGGCTATTCCGGATGATTACAACTTACTGTTCTTTAAAGGTGTGTTGGAATACATGAACAGAAATGTTGGTCAGGCTGAACGCGATATTCAACAGGCAATGAATGGCCTTATTCCACTTTACGCCAAGGAGAGATACCGCCCAAGTAAGGCTTCTGCACCTGTTTTAGAAGACGGATTTTTGCGCTGGACTGACATTATGCTAGAGCAAAACTATGCTGATTCGGCCAAGAAAACGATTAACTGGGGGCTCCAGTTTTTTCCGGATAGCGAGAAGTTGAAGAAGAAAGCAGAATCGCTCAACTGATTCTATTTATTTCGCTTCGTACTGATACAGCTCAATCCGCTTATTGCAGATTTTGAACCGCATTCGTTCTGCTTCTGATTCTAACTGATATTCGCGGCACGCCATATCGCGGACTTTGCTTTCGTCAAATAGCACATCCGAATTCAAAATGTGTTCTCTCAGCAGTGAGTCTGCGAATGGAAGCTGAATCCCGTTGCCGATTATTACCGAATCAACTGCCAGTTCCTCTAGAACGCGGTCGCTTGGTAGCCAAGCGGGAAAGTCGCGATCGCGAATAAGAAGGGCGTAAACGATAAGGCAGCCCAATCCAACGCCAATTGAGAAGAATTTAAATCGATGTAAAAAGTTCATTGGTTTTGGTCTGCAATATATTTAAAGTGTCTGGGCCAATAATCAAGTAGTAAATACTACTTCTCGATACAATTCTTCCTTCCCTTCGACAAGCTCAGGACAGGCTCTAGAATTACTCGAAGTGACCCAGCCTGTCAGTTCGAGTGATTGGAGGCACGACAATCGTATCGAGAACTCAGTTCTTCCCTTTAAGGAGGTTTCCTGTAAATCGCAGGAATTCAGAACGTTGATCGCTATCAGTAAAAACTGACCGTACGGTATCCCAATAGGTGGGTTTAATCTCTTTTACTTCGCGTTCTTCCGATTTAAGTTGAATGGTGTGGTCGTTATTCTTGGGAGTAACTCCAGAAAGCTTATCAGCTTGCTCAAACCTGCGTTGTGCCGAACTTTTATAGCCTTGCTGTTCTTCGCACATGCCTAAATTGTTAATGGCAATCGGGTCATCTGGGTCCAACTCAATGGCTTTCTTATAGTCAGAAATTGCACCTTCCGCATCTCCAAAACCATTTCGGATAAACGCTCGTAACGAATAACGATAGCTATAGTTCGGGTCTAGTTCAACGCATTTGTTGAGGTCAGCCATAGCGCCATCTTTATCTTTCAAACGCAGTTTGGTCACGGCCCTATCACTCAGATACATCACATTATTTGGAGACAACTCCAAAGCACGGTCAAACTCAATAAGTGCCATCGGAATTTTGTCCAATTTCAAATAGCTCAATGCAACATAGTAAATGGCCAAATGATTGACTGGGTTTGAATCTACCGCTAACTGAAAACGCTTTAGCGCTGATTTAATTTCACCTTTTTGTAAAAGAGCTTTTCCTTCTTCAATATGACTGTCTCCTTTCATGCCGCAAAGTTAGCTTGTTCATTCTAAAAGCACTGTTGAATTAAATCTGAGACGCTTCCTTCGTCAGCGAAGCAAGAAACAAGCATGGCAATATCGGTTTGTTTCTCCGAGGAACGAAGAGTCTCTTTTCCTGTTGTTAAGGATACCTTCAAGGTTTTCAAAACCTTGAAGGTCTTAGTTTAAACCGTCACAATTCGTTCTTCGTCAATATAAACCAGCATAGCTTCCACTTGTTTAAAACCTAGCTCGTGCATGGCTTCTTTGTATGTAGCCATTTGCTGATGATGCTTTCGTAATTCCTCTCCCGTTTTGTAATCCAAAACCCATGCTTGGTCGGCAGAAAACACGATACGGTCTGGGCGAACCCATTTGCCATTGCTCAACTGAATATCCGCTTCATTCCGAATTTGCTTTTTTCCAGAATAGAGTGGGGCCAATTCATCTTGTTTAATAAGATGTTGAATCTTTTGAGCCAGTGCTTCTGTTTCCGAAATACTAATCCTTCCATCCTCAACAAGAAACGATAAGGCTGCATCCACATCCTCCAACGTATTGATTCTCGCCATTGTGTCATGAATTAGGATTCCAAGATTCCTAGCATCATTCGGGTTGGCGGTTTTCCATCGGTCTTTAGATGGTCTAGAAATGCTGATGCGCTGTTTCCAAAACGGGTCTCCAACCACCTTGGTCTGAAAACCATTGTTTGTTTTTTCTTCTTGTTCAATTTTAGCACGAACTCCAGTTGCAAAAGAAAGCTCTTCCAAGACTGTTGGCTCAATCGTAGTCAAATGCTCAAATACAAATTGAATGGCTGTTGATGGCGATTGATCTTTCGCGTTTTCTTTCTTCAATTTTCCGCTTACGTAAAGCCGACTAACGGGCCGCGTTAGTGCTACATAAAGCATGTTGAACATGTCCATTGCTCCACGCGATTTTTCATGTTCGTAGTCTAATAAAAATGGTGTTTCGGTAAGCTTGTCCGAAGCAGTAATACGCAGCCTGTCAAGCGGCTCTAGATTCTTGTCATTTGAATAAACCCAAATGGAATTTCCGGTCGATTCGTTTTTGTAATCTGCAAATGGATGCATAACCACAGGAAACTCCAACCCCTTACTCTTGTGAATGGTTAGTAGGCGGATGGCCTCCGAATTTTCGGATAGCGCAATGGATAGTTTTCCTCGTTTTTCAACCCAATGGTCTAGGAATGAAGTTAAATCGTTGCTTTTGGAATTGGCAAAACTCAAAACTTCATCTAAGAAAAAAGTGAGATAGGCATCTTGCTCATCATGGAATAGCGCATGTTTTAAATGCTCGAAAACACTAAACAAAGATTCTTGCTTGAGCAGATTCCAGTTCAAATTTGGGTAGAGGTCGCTTAGTAGTGAAATAACTTTAGTCTTACCATTTGGGCGATTAACAGTAATTAGTCGTTCTGAAGTGAGCTCCGTTTCATTCCGAACCATTCCCAAATGCTGCATCATTTCTGCAACATTAATGCGGTCGTCTGGTGCAGAAATGAACGTTGCCAGATTGACCAATAGCCGAACCATTGGAGAGCTGTTTATTAGCAACGATTCGTTGGATACAACTTTAAATCCGTTCTCAATGAGGAACTGTGCTGTTTTGACGAGGTCTTTATTTCCGCGACAGATAATGGCAATATCACCAGCCTCAAACCCGTCTGAAGTACATGCTACAATCCATTCTTTAAGTTGATTAAGAACTAACTCATCATATTCAGGCCAGGTGCGTTCGTTGCCTTCTTGCCGAAAGAATTTAGCAGACACCAATCCTTCTTTTTTACTGAAAGGTTGTTGTTCGTTTCCATCGTACATTTTCTGAAGCGCTTCTGGCATCGCTGGTTTCAGCGCGGAAAAAAGGTTGTTGTTGAAGTTGACCACCGTTGAACTCGAACGGTAATTGTGATCCAAGTTTTCAATCTGAGCATTGGATTTCAACGCAATTTCGCGCTGCGCAATCAACGTTCCTGTTTCAGGATTCAATTCAAATTGTTCTTGCAGATATTCCGTTCTGTGGATGTCTGGAAGCTCCACAAATTGCTGTACATCGCCACCGCGCCAACGGTAAATGCTCTGCTTGGCATCGCCCACAACCAAACAAAGATTATCGTGTGCAAGGCTTTCATCAATCAGCGGCAGCAGGTTGAACCATTGCAGCACGCTGGTATCCTGAAACTCATCTACTAGAAAATGCTTGAAGCGATGGCCAATGCGTTCGTAAATAAACGGAGCAGTTTCAGTCATTACCACATTGCTCACCAAATGATTGAATTCGCCAATGTGGAGCAATTCCTCATCTTCCTGCAGCTCACGCTGTATGCGCTGCATTTCGTCCAACAGTGCCACGCCATAAATCTGATTGAACACAATCTCGTAATAGATTAACGAACGAATCTGCTCCAACGCTTGATTGTAACGTTCGAGAATTTGCGGAATTAACCCATCAATCGTAGCTTTTTCATCTGCTTTGGCTTTGGAGCCATGCCATTTGTCGGCTTCTATGTTTTTAAGAACAGTAGGAGTAGGGAAGTCAAATTTCCCCATGGAGAGCTTCTTGAAGAAACCCGCAATGCCATTGGCGCCACCTGCAAAATGACCAGCTTCCAATCCATTGCTTTGTAACTGCTGATTGAATTCTTTTCCGCTCACTTTCAGCTTCTCGGCTGTTTCCTTCAATTCGTTCCGCAGTTTTTGACGGAGTTGATTGAATTCCTTGAGCTCGATGTTTTTCAGTTTCTCTAAATGAAAACGGCTTTCCTCATTGAATAATGTAAGCGCGAACTTTTTAAGGAGATCATCAATCGACCAACTTTTCTCATCATCAATCTGCGATTGAACCACATCAATTAATGCATTGGTCAGAACGGTATCTGAACCCATTTTCTGCAAGAGTTCAGTTACGATGGCATTTGTAATCCGCTCGGTGTCCAATTCCACTTCAAAATTGATGGAAAGCCCAAGGTCTTGCGCAAATGTGCGAATGACGTTGTGTGTAAAATGGTCGATGGTGCTAATGCTGATATCTGAATAATGATGCAGCATGTGCTTGAGGGTAAGCTTCGCTCGAGACTTCAGTACATCATCAGAAACGGCTAGTTCTTCCCGAAGTAGATCGGCCATTGGATTCGCAGTGGTTGATTCGGAAGATAGTTCTGCGAGGACTTCAATCACCCGCGATTTCATCTCCTCGGCAGCCTTGTTTGTAAACGTAATGGCGAGGATTCCGCGGTAGCGGTCGGGTGTATCTGAGGTGAGCGCCAAGCGCAAATATTCCTTTACGAGGGTGAAGGTTTTTCCCGAACCTGCGGACGAACGATAGATCTTAAATGGCATGTGCGGAAGGTATGAAAGTTGTTTGTTTTATCTCATCTGTTTCCTCTCCTTGGAGAGCCTGCATCGATAGGTTATAGGGAGAACGTTAAAACGAAAATTTTGCTGAAGCATTAGAATCGATGTGCTTAAAAAAATCCATAGCTATCTTTGTGGATGATATTCAAGTGAATCAAGAATTCTGAATGGTATACTATTTAGGTTATTGGTAAGTTTAAAATATAGCTACAAAGATTATGGGCTTAAAAGAGAAATTACAGAGATTAAATGATTCTAAAACATCGGGTCAAATCGATTGGGGGTTAAGAACAATCGAGTGGCAAAATGCTGTTGAGGCCGTTTTGAGTGAAGTAAAAAATTGGTTCGAACCATATATCAAGTCAGGGCTATTTCACGTGGTCGAAGTCGAAAAAAGCATTTCCGAAGAAAACATGGGGACTTATACTACAACGCAGTTGGAGTTTGAGTTCGATGCTTTCAGACTTGTATTTGAACCAATGGGACGGAATATTTTAGGAGCCATAGGAAGAATTGATGTTTACCTAAGAGGCAGAAAGACAGATAAGTATGTTCTAGTCCTTTTAGAAACCGAAGAAGGGAATACAAAATGGGTCTTGTCAACATTTAGCGACAAGTCGGTTAGAATCGAGTTTAATAAGGTTAATATGGAGCGATTAATTGAGGATTGGATTGATCAAAATACAATTTAGCCTATGGCAGAAAAACTTGACATAGCGGTTGCGAATTACAAAGTGTTCAAAGCCATTGCCTGGAAGGCACAAACCTTAACTCTTCAAAATAAAAAATATATTTCTGAATTTAATTTGCCGATTTTAGGTAAAAAGATTACGGACTACAAGAATGATATTAAGACATATTTTGACAGTTTGAATGACATCGTTTTAGAGAACGCTTACCTCGAGCTTTTCGCATCCTTTGAAGCAACGGTCGTTGAAAAAATTAAACTTGCTTCTGGCGAAATTGTTAAGGTTTCAAAAGAAAAGTATGATAGCGCTCTACCATTTGTCGGTTATGAAGAGCGTTTTGTGAAAAATGAAAATGATTTAGGTAGCCTAAACAAAATATTGGATTTATTAGAAAATAAAATCTCAACTGAACTTCATACCGAGTTGAAAACAATTGTAAAGTATCGAGACAAATTGGCACATGGAAAAAGATTTCATAACGAAGTAATCCTTGACAGTATCGAAGACACCCATAGCGTGATGATTAAAATACTGAATGAGATTTAAGCAGTCGCAAAACACATTTTTTATTACCAGTTTTCATTCCTACCCTTCAGTTTCTTGGTGCTGAAAAGTTCAACCAAGACAAATCACTAGAACAAAATACGCGGCACATTCAACACGGCAGATTATGTTGGAAACAATCGGTTTGTATTCAACATTAAGGGAAATCACAACCGGTTGGTTGCCATTGTGATTTTCGCATCGCAGAAAGTTTATATCCGCTTTATTGGTACGCATACTGAATGAAGTTGTTCAGGGTCGATTCGAGAAAGTGAAAATGAATTATTTTTTCGCAGAACAGCCTGTCCCGATTTTCTTTCGGGAAGGCATTTTTGAGAAGCATAGCCAAAGCTATGGTTCGAGAAAATAACGAAGTCATGCGGAAAAAGAATCATTTTTTAACCAGCGAATCCGACTTTGAACAACTTCAATATGACAAGATTGATTGTAAAACGATTTAGAAAACGGTAATGATTACGAAATCAGAATACAACAAACACGTTCTAAGGATTGAAGAATTGCTCGGAATAGTGGGTAATGACACACCTTCCAATAGTAAGCAGTTTGAGGAACTAGACCACCTTTCTAATCTGGTGACTGACTACGAGGAGCGTTATTTCCCGGTCAAATCACCTACGCTGATTGAGGTTGTCAAGCTTAGAATGGACGAGCGAGGCCTTAATCAAAAGGATTTGGCAAAACTATTGGGCGTAACGGCTAGCAGGGTAAGTGAATATATTCAAGGTAAAAGGGATATTACGCTTAATGTAGCCAAACGACTGCACCATCAGTTGAACATTGATGCGGATATAATCTTACAGTAAGATAGCTGCATCTAATTTTCTTGTCTTTTTGATTGCTTGAGGGGAAGGCAGAACCTTAAAGTTCTTGGTGTTTCGCACCACAAACCTCTTATTACCTTTGCGGCTCAATTACAATAAACATGTCAGACGATAAGAAGATCATATTCTCAATGGTCGGATTGAGCAAAACGTTTCAATCCAACAATAAGAAAGTACTCAACAATATTTACCTATCATTTTTCTATGGTGCCAAAATTGGCATCATCGGACTCAACGGTTCGGGTAAGTCAACCCTGCTCAAGATTATTGCGGGAGTTGAAAAAAGCTTCCAAGGCGATGTTGTTTTCGCTCCAGGATACACGGTAGGTTATTTGGAACAAGAACCACAGCTAGACCCCACCAAAACGGTGAAGGAAATTGTGATGGAAGGCGTTTCCGAAGTGGCAGACGTTATGAAGGAATACGAAGCAGTAAACGCCAAGTTTGCCGAGCCAATGAGTGACGATGAGATGACCAAACTCATCGAACGTCAAGGAGTTTTGGCTGAGCAGATTGAACAACTTGGAGGTTGGGAACTAGACCACAAGCTTGAAAGAGCAATGGACGCGCTTCGTTGTCCACCAGACGATCAATTGGTAAGCACACTTTCGGGTGGTGAAAAACGTAGAACGGCTCTTTGCCGTCTGTTGCTTCAAGAGCCAGATGTATTGCTTTTGGATGAGCCGACCAATCACTTGGATGCTGAGAGTATCGATTGGTTAGAGCAACATTTACAGCAGTACAAGGGAACCGTAATTGCGATTACGCACGATAGGTATTTCTTGGATAATGTAGCTGGTTGGATTCTTGAATTGGATCGTGGAGAAGGCATTCCTTGGGAAGGAAACTACAGCGGATGGCTAGATCAGAAAAGCAAGAAGCTGAAGGCTGAAGAGAAATCTGAAAGCAAGCGTAGAAAGACCTTGGAGCGTGAGTTGGAATGGGTGAGAATGAGCCCAAAAGCGCGTCAGGCCAAGAGCAAGGCTCGTTTGAGTGCGTACGACAAACTTCTTAACGAAGACAGTAAGCAGAAAGACGAGAAGCTGGAGATTTTCATTCCAAACGGACCGCGTTTGGGAACCAATGTGATTGATGCGATTGACGTGTCTAAAGCGTTTGGTGATAAGTTGCTGTATGAAGGATTGAATTTCTCTTTACCACCTAACGGAATTGTTGGAATTATTGGGCCAAACGGTGCTGGTAAAACCACACTCTTCCGAATGATTATGGAATTAGAAAAGCCTGATAAAGGAGAGTTTAAGGTTGGCGAAACTGTTGAGGTGGCGTATGTTGATCAGCAGCATCAGGATATCGATCCGAACAAAACTGTTTGGGAAACGATTACCGATGGATTGGAAGAAATGGAACTGGGCGGAAGAAGGTTGAATTCTCGAGCTTACGTTTCACGATTCAACTTTGGTGGTGGTGATCAAGGGAAGAAAGTTGGCGTGCTATCTGGTGGAGAACGAAACCGATTGCACCTAGCAATGACTTTGAAGCAAGAAGCCAACGTGCTATTGCTGGATGAGCCGACCAACGATATTGATGTGAACACACTTCGAGCGTTGGAAGAGGGCCTCGAAAGCTTTGCTGGTTGTGCAGTAGTTATCTCTCACGATAGGTGGTTCCTGGATAGGATTTGCACGCACATTCTCGCTTTCGAAGGAGACTCAACCGTTTATTTCTTCGAAGGCGGTTATTCTGATTACGAAGAAAACCGCAAGAAACGATTGGGCGATACGGGCCCGAAACGGATTAGGTATAGGAAGTTGGTGGGTTAATAGTTAGTAGGTTAGTAGGTTAATAGTTAGTAGGTTAATAGTTAGTAGGTTAATAGTTATTGGGTTATTAGATTTAAACCCCATGGAAAGAGAAGGTCATATCCGTTCATTGAGGATTCAAAACTTCAAATGTTTTGAGGACTTCCGAATGGAAAATATCGGGCAGTTCAACTTGATTGTGGGCGCGAATAATGCTGGGAAGACGAGTTTGTTGGAGGCGTTACTTATGGTCGAAGAATGGGGAGACACTCTTTTGTTCGAAGCATATCTAAGAAGGACTGCCTCGTTATTTGAAAAACGAAAAAACAATTTTGACCTTGCTGCCGTGTATCGCAGCATGGATAAAAAAAATGGTGCTATTTCTGTTGAATTTGAGTGCAAGGTTGGCGAGGTTCTTAAACATTCCTTGAATGTATTTGATTTTGCGGAGGCATTAAAAGATGAGGAGATAAGGGACTTTTTTAGCGAACAGTATGGCGCACAAGGGTCAAAGATGTTCAATGACAACAAGAAGATTATTATTAGTCGTAGAGGTTTCGGAACTGATATGCCTGTCCAGAGAATGAACACTATTGAGTCCATTCCTGAAGAGGGAAGACATAGGATTTTGCCGTTGATTGGTGTGTTTGATTTTTACCATTCCAATCTAGTATCAGATTATTCGGAAAGTATACAAAACGACAGAGACACTGAAAGAGAATTCTTGGTTTTGCTTGATTTGGTAACACCGGGAGTAGAGGCGGTTGACATATATATTGATGTAAACACACAGAAGCCAACTCTCGGTCTTTTGCTCAAAGAAAAACAGTCTCTTATTGCGTTATCGATGTTTGGAGATGGGACGCAACGCATGTTTCTTCTGCTTACCAAACTTTTCCAACTCAAGCATTCCAGTGTTTTACCAAAAACCCTGCTAATAGATGAAGTTGACTTCGGGATTCACAAATCCAAACTTCTTAATTTTTGGAAAGTTCTTTTTGAACTTGCAATCCGTCTCAATATCCAACTTTTCATGACCACACATAATGTGGAATGTGTAAAGGCTTTTTGGGAAGCCTTTGAGACTGAGGAAATTAAAAGCAAGTTTGGCGTTGAGCGCGATAAAGTTGCCCGTCATTTCATACTAGAAAGAGACAAGAATAATATTCCGCGTTCTTACAGTTTGCCTTTGAGTCATTTGGGTCATGCCATTGAGAATGATAACAATTTCATGGGGCGGTAATGTCAGTAGTTAGATTGTTTGTTGAGGGAAAAGCTGACAGAAACTTCATTTCACAGTATGTCAAATCCTTAGATCTTGATGAAATCGAGATAGAGCCGTTAGGAGGTCGTGACCTTTCAAATTTCATTGCAAATAAAGAGGCACAGTTCGATACTGCTTTGGCTGATGACATGACTGTTCTGGTTGTGCTCGATGCGGATGATGATTGGGAAAGTCGGAAAGAATTAGTTTTCAATTTCCTGCGCCCGTATGTAAAGAACAATTTTGAACAGGTATTTCTTTTTCCTGACGATCAATCCAACGGATGTCTGGAAGATCTTTTGCTGGACCTCATTCCCAAGGAGAAACGTGCAATTTTAAATTGCTTGAAGTCCGCTTCAGATTGTGTTGAACAAATTGGTTTTCGGGGCATGGATAAAAAAGACAACGTTTATCAATATGTGTCTTCCCAACTTACAGGTGCCCAAATGGGAAACAGAAGCAAACACGCGAATGAATCTAGGCGGTCATATTCAGATTCTACTGTTTGGAACTTCAAATCAGAAGCCCTGCAACCATTAAAAGCCTTTCTGAAAAAGCATCTTGCTTAGTTCAGCGCAAAGCCAAACAGAACCTTAGTCCTTGAACTCGATGAAGTTGAATAAATTTGAACAATGAGACTTGCAAAAGCAACATTCAAGAAGGTAGGCCCATTCAAGGATTTTTCCGTTGAGTTCAAGAAGAACAAGAGGAAAGACCTTGCTGAGGTTCATATTCTGACTGGACCTAATGGAAGTGGGAAGAGTACCATTTTGAGGGGGTTGACCCATGTGTTTCAACATAAATTGCCCGCAAGTAATTATACCGATTCTTTTTGGACATCTGAACAAAACGGAAGTCATATCGAGGTTAAAAGTGATTCAGGAGCACTGATTATGCTTACAGCCATTACTCGTGGTATTTCGGGTGAATCTAGCCGAAGTTTAGAGATGTCTCTTTCCAATTATGTCGGAATAGTTCATGGTTACCAATCCAGAGATAAGGAAACCAGTATGGCGTGGGCCGTTTTCGGATATTCCGGACATCGTTTTTTAAGCACGGATTCCAAGTTTAGTCTCGGGCATTCTTCAATCAATCCGTTTGAGGCCGCGATTGATTTTGAAAAAACTTCGGACTCCAATAGTTCGATTGCAAATTGGGCAGGTAATATTCTTGCAAAACAGGCTTTTGCCGAAAAGGATCAAAACAAAAAAGTTAGTGTCAAGGCTAGAGAAACCTTGGACAGATTTGAAGAAATTCTGCGGGAAATAACTGGTAGGGTATTGAAGTTTAATGTAGATTATGAAGTCCTTCGCGTAAATATGAATTTGGATGGTAAAGAAGTCGAATTTAGTGTCCTTCCGGATGGACTCAAGTCCGTTCTCAGTTGGATGGCTGACCTTATCATCAGAATGGAAAGCATCCGTTGGGAGAAGAAGCAATCCATATTCGACCAACCGATCATCCTGTTCTTAGACGAAATAGACATTCACCTTCATCCTTCCTGGCAGAAGAAGATTCTACCCATCATTCAGAAAACGTTTGTCAATGCGCAGATCTTCGTTTCTACGCACAGTCCGTTCGTGGTGGCATCAGTAGAAGATGCGTATGTCTATGACCTGAACATTGGAAAGGACGGATATGCGTTCCTGGAAAATGTCCTCCATACTGAAAAGGGACAGACGTATTCGCGCGTACTGAAAGAAATATTTGATGTGGATACGGAGTTCGCAGATCCTTGGACTGAGAAGAAACTGGATTCGTTCTATGAGCTTCTTAAGCAAGCGAAATCCAAGAAAACCAAGGCATATAAAGATGTTTTTTCGGTAGGGAAAGAACTTGCAGAAGCAAGTATTGAATTGAGAGACATCGTGTCGGTTGAACTGAACCAGCTTGACCGAAGAATTGCTGCCGCAAAGTGAGAGGTTTTACCAGATCTGAAACACCTGCCTGCCTTGTTGAGAAACAAGGAAAATGGACGGCCAATTGGGTCCGAAGAAACGGTGAGCGACAGAAATTCAGTTGGCCGCAGTATCAGCGTCAAAAACTGAATACGGTTTTGCTTCCAGACTTGCAATCTGATAATCAGTTCCATTGCTGCTATTGCGATGCGTATCCCGTTCAAGGTGTAAGTTCAGATACGATTGACCATTTCAAACCCAAATCTGTATTTCCAAACGAGGCTTTCGCTTGGGATAATTTGTTTTACTGCTGTTCTGCTTGTCAGGAAGAGAAGCAAGAACTGTTTGAGGATGGCTTGATTAAACCTGACATGGCAGATTTCAGTTTTGGACGCTTTTTCCGTTTCATAGCAGCAACAGGAGATATTGAAGTAAATCCGTTGGCTTCGGAAGAGGATAAACAACGAGCGGAAGTTTCCATCCGTCTCCTCGGTTTGAATGAGCGTGGTCGTCCTACCACACGGCTCAATGTATTTCAACAACGGTATTCACAATATAATTCGGGCGATGTATTCATTGATGATCTTCCTTACCGTTTCATCTTTGCACCTTAAACCAAATGGCTCAGATTAAACTCAACACCCCAAAAGGAACCCGCGATTTTTCTCCTGCCGAAATGGTGAGGCGGAACTACATTTTTGATACGATTAAAAGCGGTTTCAAGAAGTATGGTTACCAGCCCATCGAAACGCCAGCGATGGAAAATTCTGAAACCCTCATGGGAAAGTATGGCGATGAAGGTGATCGCTTGATCTTCAAAATCCTTAATTCGGGAGATTTTTTAGGAAAAATGCCTGCTGATCTGTTGGATGGTGGTCAATCGCAAATCGTCAATCGCCAATCGTCAATCGCAAATCAATTATCTGAAAAGGCTCTCCGCTACGACCTCACCGTTCCCTTCGCACGCTACGTAGTCCAGCACAGAAACGAAATCACGTTTCCATTCAAGCGGTATCAAGTGCAGCCCGTTTGGCGTGCGGATCGACCCCAACGGGGGAGATACCGCGAGTTCTATCAATGCGATATTGATGTAATTGGTAGCGATTCGCTGCTGAATGAAGTGGAAATGGTGCAGGTGGTGGATGAGGTTTTTGGTAAGCTGAATGTGCCCGTTACACTCAAAATCAACAACCGAAAACTCTTGGCGGCCATTGCAGAAGTAATTGGTGCGCCCAATGCCTTTGTGGATATTACTGTTGCCCTCGACAAACTCGATAAGATCGGTGAAGAGAAGGTTTGCAACGAGTTGAAAGACCGCGGCATTTCAGATGCTTCCATCGAGAAGCTTTTGCCGTTGATGCGCTTCCAAGGAAATACTTCTGAGAAGTTGGAGTTCCTCAAAACCTACCTCGGAGAAAACGAAACAGGACAGAAGGGAATTGCAGAAGTTTCTGAGGTTTTGGAAACCTCTCAGAACTTGATTTCAAACAAAACCGTTCTCGAACTCGACCTTACACTTGCGCGTGGATTGAACTATTACACAGGCGCGATTTTCGAAGTGCGTTCAAATATTGAAGGAACACTGTCAAGTAGTATTTCTGGTGGAGGACGTTATGACGACCTCACAGGAATTTTCGGAATGAAAGATGTTTCTGGAGTTGGAATCTCCTTCGGTGCCGATCGTATTTACGATGTGCTGGAAGAAGCCAAATTATTTCCAAAATTCACATCAGACAGCACGCAAGTGTTCTTCGTCAATTTTGGAACGGAGGAAGCCGCTCACTGCCTCGGTTTGGTGAAGCAGCTTCGCGAAGCAGGTATAAATACAGAGCTTTATCCTGATGCAGCCAAGATGAAAAAGCAGATGACCTATGCTCACAACAACGGAATTCAGTTTGTTGCAATGGTAGGCACGGATGAAATAGAAAGCGGTAAGATTGGCCTGAAGAACATGGTAACAGGAGAGCAATCATCGGTTACCATCTCCGAATTGATTTCAATCATCCCGTAAGGGTTTGTCGCAGCAAACCCTTGCAAAAGCGGTACGGGTTTGCCGCGGTAAACCCCTACTTTTGCGCGCGTGAATTCATCCGTAGAAAACAAAGCCGAAACGGTAAAGCCGTACAGCCAAGAAGGTTCCAAGACCAAACAGATCGCGGCCATGTTCGATAATATCGCGCATCGCTACGATTTCCTCAATCGTTCCTTGTCAATGGGCATCGATATTATCTGGCGCAAAAAAGCCATCGCGCAGCTAAAAGAAATTCAGCCAAAAACCATTCTCGATGTAGCTACAGGAACAGGTGATTTTGCGTTAGAAGCAATGAGCTTGAATCCTGAAAAAATTACCGGAATAGATATTTCCGTTGGTATGCTCGAGCTCGGAAAACAGAAAATCGCCAAGAAGAATCTGACTCAGAGAATTGAGATGGTTGTGGGCGATTCAGAAAATCTTCCGTTCCAAGACAATACTTACGATGCCGCTACCGTTGCCTTCGGGGTGAGGAATTTTGAAAACCTTCAGAAAGGATTGACAGACATAAATCGCGTGCTTAGGCCAGGCGGAAAACTGGTTGTGCTGGAATTATCCACACCAAAGAAATTCCCGATCAAGCAGCTGTTCGGGTTTTACTTCAATAATATGCTTCCATTGTTCGGTAAAATGCTCTCGAAAGATGATTCGGCTTATACGTATCTACCTCAATCTGTCAATGCCTTTCCTGATGGAGAAGATTTTAAGAAAGTGATGACGGCCGCAGGTTTCAAGCACAACACTTCCAAGTCGCTGACGTTCGGTATCTGTAGCTTATATACTGGTTTAAAAGCTTGATTTGCAAGTAAATAGAAAAAATATTGTTTTTTCATCCGCGTTTCTATTGGTGTTGTTCGCATCAGTATCGGCTACGTTTGCGCAATTCCCAGAAAAATATCGAGAAAAGAAGCATCTAAACCTCACCAAATACGACAGGAAATTATTGCATTTCGGTTTTTCTCTTGGTGCGAATTACTCAGACATCGCTGTAAAAACAGCCGGAAATATTCAATCGCTCGACTCGGTTTACATTATGGAGCCTAAAGGCGCCCTAGGATTCAATCTGGGTATTGTTTCTGACCTCCGTTTGGGCGAACATTTCAATGTTCGTTTTATTCCAAGCATTTCTTTCGTGGGTCGCTCCATGGAGTACACGTTTATAGAAAGAGATACGGTTCCCATTGTATATGATAAGGTTGTTAATTCTGTCTATCTTGAAGTGCCACTATACTTCAAATTTCGTTCTCGTAGAATTAATAATTGGCGCGTTTACGTTATAGGAGGTGGAAAATTCCTCTACGATATGGCCACTAAAGAGGAGGTCAAAACTGACGAGATCATCCTTAAAATGAAGAAAGAAGATTACACATGGGATTTGGGTGTTGGAGTCGATTTTTATCTAGAATATTTCAAACTTTCTACGGAGGTCAAAATGTCTTTCGGGCTTAACAATCTTTTAGTCGAAGATCAAACGGCTTTCACCAATTCCATTGAGTCGCTTAAGTCAAAGACCTTCTTGTTCTCCATATACTTTGAGTAAAATAGGAAGGCGTTTGCGCCAAGCCAGCTTGGTTCAAGGTCATCCTGAGTAACCCAATTTTAACGAGTACACCAAAGACGAAGCCATGGAGCATGGCGGTCGGGCTCATATCTTTTTTGCGAAACGCAAAAAAGGATGCCGCTACCATCCTTAACGCACGTAGTCTGTACACAGCGCAGTTATGCTAAACTTGTTTCAGTATCTAATTCTTAGGATAGCATAGACCCTGAAACAAGTTCTGGGGACGGATGCTTTGGTTAAAGCCGAAGAGAACACAACGCACAACGAGTTAATCTGATTACTGTTTGCATGAGATTGCTTCGTTCCTCGCAAAGACGGATTCTTTGCAAAGGGTACGCGTTATAAACGCGAGCTATCGGTGGGGGCACAGAGTTTTACCCAACCTCCCCGTACAACCACTTTTGAAAGCCGATGAAGTTTTCGCGGATGGAGGCAATAGAACCGAGTTGTGCCTTGGCATCTGCCATGGCGTTATATTTTAATTCTAAAAGTTCGGGCAGTTTCTGGTCGTCCAGTTCATCAACGCCCGACTGTACGTACTGTTCCAACACGAAGTTTAAGAACTCCTGTTGCTTGGCATCATAGCTGTCAAAATGAACCTTGGCGCTGTCTGCCCGAGTAGAGCGAGGCACAAGGTCTCGGTGATAGGCCACGAATGAAAGCACATCAAATAGGTCGCTGTCCTTTCCTTCGACTAACTCTTGCAAATCGAACAATTGTGCCTGACTAAATCCTTTCTCCTCCAACTCTTCTAAGAGCTTCTTGCGCGTATCGGGTTTGCTCCATATCTCACGAAGCTTGGCTTCGTCTTTAAAGAGGTTGGGCAATTCGCCAAAGAGTTGTTTTACGAATGCATCTGCCGATATAGGCGTACCATCCTTACTCCAAAACCGTGTTTTGGTCATGTGCTGAAGTGAGCGGGCTGAGCCATCTGCTAATTTCACTTTTACCTTTTTAACCGGTGGCTCGCCATTGCATTCGCAAATGACTTTACCGCAGAGTTCACAGGGTTCTGGTGGTTCTTTTTCACAACTGCAAGGTGTATCTCCACAAACCTTGCAGGTGCGCGGCCCTGTTGGTTCTTCAGGCGGTAATGGCGGACCATCCCACTCAGGGTCTTCAAAGTGCTTGTGCGATTTCCAGAAGAAATCGTGCACCGTGAAATAGTCTTTTCCATCATAGAGCCGTGTACCACGGCCTATAATCTGTTTGAACTCTACCATGCTTCGCACGATGCGCATCAACACTACATTCCTTACCTCAGGTGCATCTACACCTGTACTCAACTTCTGTGAAGTGGTGAGAATGGTTGGAATGCTTTTCTGATTGTCTTGGAAATAGCCAAGATGCTGTTCTCCTAGCTTGCCATCATCTGCTGTAACGCGGTGGCAGTAATTGGGGTTCGTGCTTTTGCTCAATTGGTTAATGAGGTTGCGAACGGCCAGCGCGTGGGGCTGACTTGCGCAGAACACCAAGGTCTTCTGTTTTTGGTTGATGGATTGCAACAACACCTTTACACGGTATCTCTCCACATCCATTATTTCAATAATGCGGTTTTGTTCCTCCTGTGAATACGTTCGCCCGTAATCCATTTCACCTTCCATCACCACATCACCATCAGTGTAGGTGTATTCATCACCCGTGGTACTAATTTCTTTGTAGCGGAATGGCGTGAGAAAACCATCATTGATTCCTTCTTTAAGCGAGTAGATATAGACAGGGTCTCCGAAATACTTGTACGTATCTCCGTTTACATCGCGCTTGGGTGTGGCGGTAAGGCCAAGCTGAACAGCAGGACTGAAATGCTCCATAATGTCTCGCCACGAGCTTTCGTCATTACCTCCACCACGGTGACATTCATCTATGATGATGAAGTCGAAGAAGTCTGGTTCGTAGTCTCCGAAGTATGGTTCGGCATCTTTACCAACCATTTCTGGGTCAAAATCATCTGAATCGCGGCCCTTCGTCCCTTCGACAGGCTCAGAGACCGAAGTGCTCAGGGACTGCTCATCGGTGGGTGAGCTTGTCGAACCCTGTCTATTTCTCGAAAGTTCAACAAGCAATTCCGTATCGCCTTTTATCAGCGCTATCTTCTTAGCGCGACTCCATTTTTGAATCTGCTTTTCTCTATTGAATGCTTCATCAATACGACTGAAACCTTCGTAGTAAACCAACTTAACAGGACTGTGCTTACGCGTATAATTGGCAGCTTCACCGTTGTTGTGTTCCTCAAGTCGCCTGCCCAAATCCTTTGTGCTGCCTGTATAGAAACTACCGTCTGAACATTGAAGGATGTACATGTAGCCATAGGCTGGGTTTATTTCCCCTTCGGCAAGCTCAGGGAGCGAATCAAGCGGGGGTTCGACTGGTTCGACAATCTCACCAACCGAGCCGGTCCCTGAGCCTGTCGAAGGGCCGCTCATAAACGTTTGAAAAATGGTAAAGAAGAGACTGCCATTGGTAGGCACTTTTCCTTTCTTCTTTATCTCCTTGGGACTAATGCGCACCAAGGCGGTTTCTTCAAATGCCAGACTGAAAGCCTTGTAGGCTTGGTCGGCTAGGATGTTCCTATCTGCTAGAAAGAGAATGCGCGGTAAGCGCTCTCCATTGCGGCTCAGATTCCAACGGGCGTGGAAGAGTTTCCAAGCTATTTGAAAGGCAATGGCTGTTTTACCTGTACCCGTGGCAAGAGTAAGCAGTATGCGGTCTTTGCCAGATGCCACGGCATCTAACACATTGGTAATGGCATTGTCTTGATAGTACCGCGGCTGCCATGTGCCGCCTCGGTCTTCGAAGGGGATAGAAAGCAGGCGTTCGTGCCAGTCAATCCCTTCGACAGGCTCAGGGACCGACCCAAGCTCAGAGACCGACCCAAGCTCAGGGACTGACCCAAGATCAGGAACCGACCCGGTGGGTGAAATAGGGCTGTCGGTGGGTGAGCTTGTCGAACCCCCGTTTTTACCATTGGCTGAAGTCGGCCCTTCGACAGGCTCAGGGACCGCCTTCTTCGGAAAAGTCATCTCCCACAACTCCTCTGGGGTTGGGTATTCGGCTACTTCGCTTTCTGTGCCTGCCAGCATATCCATGCAATAGATTTGCTTACCGTTGGTGCTGTAGGTAAACCGCACTTGCATACGCATGGCGTAGTCTTTGGCTTGTGCCACGCCTTCTGTAAAATCTAATGTATCTGCCTTGGCTTCTACAATGCCAATGTTGCGGTTGCGGTATTGCAACACGTAGTCAGCTTTTTTGGGCTTTTCTCTCTTACCATGACCGATAAGCCTACCATAAGTAAGAAGCTCCGCCTTTATGCGACCGTCTTCCATTGAAGCTCCGAAGTTCCACCCTTTTGCCTTTAAAGCTGGGTCGATATAATGCGCACGTGTTTCCGATTCGTTCATTGCTTAATACGGCTGGTGAGTTGTTCTATGGCAATTTGCCGCTCGCGTACCTTGCCCAAGCGAAGTGCATCGCACAGAGCCAGTAACTCATACAATTTGATGTCTCTTTCGCAGGCTTCTGGAACCGACTTGTGTAGTGGTTCTATGCGTTGCCCGCGCACGGTTCCTTTGGCGTACGGCCACACATACTGCTCATTGGCGTTTATCAACTCGCTTAGCGGAGGTGCCGAATGGGCAGTGGGCATACCGCGCACAATAGCACCGGGGTGCTGCGGATAAACATACGGAAGCCCATATTGCAGAAACTCCAGCAATGCCGAACGCATGAGGGTACGCTTATCTGCTGCAAGCAGCCCAGCCAACATGGAGCGGTTAAGGCTTTCACTTATCTCGCTTTGGCTAATGCTTAGCTCATGCGCCATGGGAAGCACGCGCCAGTCTGTACCGCCAATGGCGGCTATCTTTAGTAAGATAACTACATCTTGCGGACGCATACCGTTGTGCTTTTTCATCTGCTCTGTGCTTGTTTGATAAACAAAGCTACTTAATTATCGCGTATCGCGATACGCGATAATTATTTCAACCGAAGGCACCACCCGCCAGCCTTTGGCTTGCAAAGCAGGGTCTATGTAATGGGCGCGCGTATCGGATTCGTTCATCTTATCAAATTCAAAGGTAAGCCCCAACGGGGCGCAGCACTCCAACTCAGGGTGCAGCCCTGAGCATCTTGGCCTATGGTCATGATGATAGCCCTGAAAGGGCGACATAAAAGCCTCTCTAATGTATCAATCCCAAACATATCGCTCATCATATTCCACGTTATACTTTTCCAAGAAAGTACGGTATTCTTCCTGAAAGGTCTTTTGGCGGTGATGTTCCTCCTGATTCTCAATGTATGCCGATACGCGCTCAACATGAGACCGACTTACCGAGAACGCCCCATAACCGTTCTGCCAAAAGAAATCATGAAGGCTTTCATGCTTTGTCTTATACCATTTACTGGAGTTGGCCTTCAGCTTCATCATCAGGTCGGCAAGTGCTATGCGTGGCGAAAGACGGCAAAGAATATGAACATGGTTCTGATACCCGCTCACTTTCAGGGCCGGACACGCCAGCTCATTGCAAGTACCTGCCAAGTAGGCGTAAAGTTCCTTATCGTAGGGTGGATGGATAAGCTTTTTACGGTGCTTGGTGCTGAATACGATATGAAGGTAGTTCTGAACTAAGGATTGTCCCATGTTGTATCGGTATTATATCGCCCCGTTGGGGCTGTGATGGAATAATGTGTTGATATACAGGTACGGGTTGCCCCCGCACCTGAAATATATCGTCCCGTTGGGACTTACATCAAAACCGAAAACACTACTGGCCGTAAAGCCCCAAAGGGAGGTCGTATCGTAATTCATGAGGTAATCCGGGTGTTGCAATATAACAACTCCATGCTCGGTTGCAAAGCCCCGAAGGGGCGCAGTATCCCAACGCAGGGCACAGCCCAGCGTTATATACATACAGCATATCCCATAAGCCCTGAAAGGGCGAGATGAAACAAACTCCGTAAGCATGCGCCCTTCTTCGGACAATGCCTTTACCCGCCAGCCTTTGGCTTGCAAAGCAGGGTCTATGTAATGGGCGCGCGTATCGGATTCGTTCATGTTACATCACCAGTGTTTTGGAATTGATGAACTATCAATACCTCAAACTTTTCAAATTCTTTCAAGATAATTGGATAATACCATTTCCTTGGTGTACCAGTTTTGTTCTTGAAATCTAAATACCTCAACCCACATAGATTTTCATCTTTTTCGAGTTCCTTTTTAATGCCGTTGAAATCAGTTCCTTGCTTGAAATTAGGGAACCTCTTTTTTAAAGCTCCAATTAAATCAGCGAAACTCCATCTATACTTTTGCGCAAATTTTTCCTCACTATCTATCCTAATTGAAACTGCATTAGGATTGTCAGGGTCATACTTTACAGGGTTTGCCGCAATTGAACTTGAACGTTCAAACTTCGTCTGTAGGCTTAGACTGATATTGTGTTTCTTGTCAGGGTCAGATGGCCTTTCGGTCTCCTTATTTGCAATAAACTTCAATAAATTCTGATGCTGTTCCTCTTCAGAATGGATAGAATAGCTTTCCATTTCGTGTGGATGAAAGAATGAAAGAGGCATCAAATAGAAGTTGTATTGCGAAAGGTCATAATCAAACCAATCCTTGACCATTTCGACAAAACTCCTCAGGCTAGCAGTACCTACTTCCAAAACCTTCTTGTTCAGAAGCTTACTGTCATTCATGAAATGAATCGCGTTATCCCTGATTTCCACAAGAACATTCAGACATTCCAATAAGTCAATATCCACATTTGCGTAACGAGCCGCTTTAAAAATGTCAATCGTCTTTACATTTCCACAGCGAGAAGTAGTTTTTGCTGAGGCGCTATCTTTTACGTTTATAGAAGAAACATCTTCTTTGGCTTCTTTGACACATTTAGCTTTCAATAACGTTTCCCAAGCGTTCACAATCAAAATCGCAAACGTTTCTTCTCTGTATTTGAAGTCCGGTTTGTTGTAAATCTCAATAGCAGACAGTACTGCATGGACGCTTTTTTCCAATAACTTTTCTGAGACCGTCTTCTCCTTAGGTTTTTCTTCAATTACGATATGCACTGGTGCATGTACCTGAGTGATACGCGCTGAAAACTCCTCAATTGAAGCGTTTAGCGTACTATGAACTTTATAGATATGCTTTTTCTTGTCTACAACAGATACATAATCTTCTAGATTGCCTTTCGACAAATAGGTGTTCACCGTTCCTTTTTCTTTCCAGCCAGTGTAATCAGCTATCTCTTTTCGAGTAACATTCTCACCATTACGCTCCTTTTCTTGAAGCAGTTCTAAGCAAAGTCTCTGTTATTTTCTTATTCTAGGTGCCATTATTCTCCTTTTAAATCTCCCCCTTAAAAGCACGCTCCAACAGCGACTTCTTGAGGTCTTCAAGTTCCGTTAGTTTTTGGGTGTAGTTGGTTTGTATTTGCGTTGATTGTTCTTTCATCTCATCCAAAACACCAACAATTTGTGTTTGCTTATCCAATGAAGGAATTGGTAATTCGATTTGAGACACCTCCTTCAATGAAATATGAGGAACGCCAAGACTTTTACCCGGATCAATTTTGGATATGAACAGCGGGCTGTCCATCCAATGAAAAACATAATCCGCAGAAATACCTTGAGGTCTAATACACAAGACCCGTTGAAGTAATAGAGACGGCACATCCTGCTTCCGAACCCGAGCAAGTTTTAATCCTGTTGAAATAATAGGACGATCGAGTGATAGAACTATATCACCTTCAAATAACTCAAACCTTGAGAACTCTTGCAACGCGTCATTTGGATAATGAGCAGTATTCTCCCAATCAACATTCCCATGAAAGACATTTGTGTTTCGTAGTAGGCGAACCCCAGAACCAACAAATTCTTTCGATTTAAATGCATAACCATTTAGTAAGTCAGCCACATCCCCCAACTTCTTCTCCACCCACCCATCACCCATCCCTTCGATCCCTTCGACAGGCTCAGGGACCGCAGGGGCCGGCACGGTGGGTGAGCTTGTCGAACCCGCTGTGAGCTGCTGACTAAACACCTCATTGAGTTTGCTTTGAAAAAGCTCCTTGGCATTTTGCAGGTTGCGCTCGGTGTTGGCCTTGGCGGCATCAATGGCGGCAAAGGCGGTATCTAGCTTGGCTACAATACGCTCTTGTTCGGGGAGTGGCGGGATGGGGATTTCAAAATCCTTTATCTGCTGTGTACTCAAATTTGGTTGTGCAGCACCAGCAGCAATTCTCAAACTTTCTTCGACTTGAGTTGATAGGAAGTAATACAGGTAATACTTATCCAAACCTTTAAGCGGCATGAATTTTCCAACTCGTTGATTTAAGAGAAATTCCTGTTCCGTTTGTGAAATTCCAAGTTTCCCTGTGGTTGCTCCTGACATTGCAATCAACAAATCTCCCTGACTTACTTTATATCTCGAAAGGTCTTCTTTGTAATCCTGTTCATCTACAAATACGATTTTATCAAGGTCTATTTGCTGATCTTGAATATTCGAAATCCGAATGACAGCGGTTCCACTATCCTTGAATGTTTTGCTTTTAAAAGCAAATCCATTCTGAAAGTCGCAGACTTCACTCAATTTCTTTATTTCAACCATCTCCGCAATCATATCAACTCCTTAATGCTGTCCAACAGCTGTTTGGTGTCTTGGTCTAGTTGTTCCATTTCGGCTAGTATCGCTTGCGGTTCGCGCAGAGGAGCTTCTTCGGGGGTGTTCGGGTTTTTTACGGAGAGGTCGTAGCCGTTTGTGGCGGTTGGGCCGGTCCCTGAGCCTGTCGAAGGGCCGGTAGCGTTGGCTTCGTCTGGTTCGACAAGCTCACCAACCGTGCGCGCGGCATTCAGTCCCTGAGACGTTCCCTGAGCCTGTCGAAGGGGTCGAAGGGCTGAATTAGCGCGGGCTTCCCCTTCGACAAGCTCAGGGTCTGCTGTGGCTATATTCCAACTCTTCTCCGTTTCCGCCCCCGTACCCTGAGCTTGTCGAAGGGTTGCTAGTTCAATGAATTCCGCCAAATCCTTATCGTTTAGCGGGTTGGTCTTGCCCATGTTCCGGCCAGGGTCTAGCTGGTAGTACCATATAAATCCGGTCCGCTTCGGTCCCTGAGCTTGTCGAAGGGCCGTAGAGTTGCTAGTGGCTTCGACAGGCTCAGCCACCGAACCGTTGACAGGCTCAGCCACCGAGCTACCGGTCGGTGAGCTTGTCGAACCGAATGTCGGTTCTCCTTTCTCAAAAAAGAGCACCACGGTTTTTACACCTGCCCCAAGGAACGTACCACCGGGCATATCCAATACGGTATGCAGGTTGCAGGTTTCGAGCAGATATTTTCTCAAACTCACCGAGGCATTATCGGTATTGCTCAAAAACGTGTTTTTGATAACAATGGCGGCACGGCCTCCGGTTTTCAGGTAGCGTATAAAGTGCTCTAGAAAGAGGAAGGCGGTTTCGCTGGTTTTAATATCAAAAGGCTGTTGCACCTCTGGGCGCTCTTTGCCACCAAAGGGTGGATTGGCCAGCACAATATCGTAGCGGTCTTTCTGCTGCACTTGCTTATCGTGCATGGCCAGCGTATTAATATGGATGAGGTTGGGTGCCTCTATGCCATGCAATATCATGTTCATTACACCGATAATGTAGGCCAGCGATTTCTTCTCGCGGCCATAGAGCGTGTGCTGCTGTAGCTTGCTGAGGTTGCCGGTTGTCCTCTCCATGCGGGTGTGCAGGTATTCGTAGGCTTCGCAGAGGAAACCGCACGAACCTGCGGCACCATCATAAATGGTTTCGCCTATCTGTGGGTCGGTAACAGCGATCATGGCGCGTATCAACGGACGGGGCGTATAGTATTGCCCACCATTACGGCCTGCATTGCCCATGTTCTTGATCTTGGTTTCGTAGAGGAAACTGAGTTCGTGGCGGTCTTTACTGTTCTTTAGCGGCAGGGTGTCTATGCCTTCTAGAATATCGCGCATGTTATAACCGCTCTGCACACGGTTCTTCAACTCCCCGAATATCTCGCCTATCTTATACTCTAAGGTCTGTGGGTTTTCTTGATGCGCCAGTTTAAACTTGCGCAGGTACGGAAAGAGCTTTCCATCTACAAAGTCGATAAGGTCGGCCCCGGTTAGGGCGTTCTTCTGGTCGTATTCGCCTTTGGCGTTTTTGGGCATGGCCCAATTCTCCCAACGGTATTCTTCTTCTATAATGTGATTGTAGGTTTCGCCCCGTAGTTCGGCTTCGTCTTTTCGGTCTTCTTCCAACGAACTCAAATAGCAGAGGAACAGCACCCACGAGGTCTGTTCGATGTAGTCGAGTTCGCTATCTGCCCCTGCATCCTTATACAGGACGTCATCAATGTTTTTGAATGTTTGTTCGAAGTTCAGGGTTCCAATTTACTTAAAACCTCGAGGGTCTCAGTAGGTTTAAAATCCCCCAAAGTAACAACGCCATCCTACAATGGCAACAGATTCTTATTAGGTTTTAGAGACTGGGGGAGTAGGAGTTAGGAGCTACAGCTTGCCGCGCTGCGCTATTATTGCCGGAATCAACGTTATTGGCGTTAGACCAGACCTCCGAGGTTTTCAAAACCTCGGAGGTCTTAGCAGGTTGCGTGCGGTTTTAGAAATCCAGTAGGTCTTGGCTAAACTCTTCGGCTCCGCTCAGGGCTGACACAGTTCGTTGAACAGACCTGTTTGTGCACACTAAAAAACTCCTATACCTAAAAATCATGATTGGCAAGATGTGCTTATTCAAGGCGCTTGCGGCACTTCAGTAGTAGCCTAACTGGTTGGTGGGTTAGGTTACTTTCTTTTACTTCAAACGCTCATTATTACGTGCGGAGTTTACGCGCTGCGTAATGCTGAACTTGTTTCAGCATCTGTTTTAATAGACCCTTCCTTCGTCAGGGTGACAAATGGAGGGTGTTTGTCCTTGTTTCTCATCGCATCATTACGGGCGAGGTACGAGCGTGGTAATTTAATTGCTGGTTGCAGTGCAATTGACAAACCAGATAACTCATTCACTCTATCAGACGAAACCCGTTCTTTGCGCGAGCAATGAAGAAAGAAGTCAACCTCGTTATATCGGCACAGGATTACGGTAATCAAGAATTAGTGAGGCGGCAAGTGTCCGATGCTGCTGGAATTCCCATTTCGGAAATGGCTGGATACCAAGAATTGCGCAGAAGTATTGATGCGCGCAACAGAAGCATAAAGTTTAATCTGCGTGTTCGCGTTTACGCGAAAGGTGAAAAACCCGAGGCGCATCATCCTAAGTTTGAGAAGCGAGAATTTCAGGATGTTTCTAAAAAGGAACATGTTGTAATAGTAGGTGCCGGGCCAGCTGGATTGTTTGCCGCGCTACGCCTGATTGAGCAAGGAATTAAACCCATTATTCTCGAACGCGGAAAAGATGTGCGTGAACGCAGACGCGATTTGGCTGCTATCAATAAAGAACATATCGTAAATCCAGAAAGTAATTATTGTTTTGGCGAGGGAGGTGCAGGAACGTATTCTGATGGTAAACTATACACACGTTCTACCAAGCGTGGCGATGTAAATCGAATTCTAAGCACCTTCATTCAGTTTGGTGCAGATGATGATATTCTGGTCAATAACCATCCGCATATTGGAACGAATAAACTACCTGAGATTATTATTGCAATGCGCGAGCAAATTATTGCTTGTGGTGGTGAAGTTCGTTTTAACTCCAAACTGACTGATATTCATTTGAATGGCGATGCGATTTCTGGTGTTGTTATCAACCAAGATGAAAAGCTAGAAACCAAAAAGCTGATTCTAGCTACTGGTCATTCTGCAAGAGATATTTACGAACTACTGCACAAAAAAGGAATTGAGATTGAGGCCATGCAATTTGCCATGGGCGTTCGGGTAGAGCATCCGCAAGAGCTTATCAATTCCATTCAATACCACGGTGTTTCATGCGAATCGCTTCCACCAGCGGCTTATTCATTAGTAAGTCAGGTAAAGGAAAGAGGCGTGTATTCCTTCTGTATGTGTCCGGGTGGAATTATTGCGCCCTGCGCTACAGCGCCAGGCGAAATTGTAACCAACGGTTGGAGTCCAAGCAAACGGAACAATCCATTTGCCAACTCAGGAATTGTGGTTCCCGTAGAACCTGAAGATTACAAGCAGTTTGCTTCGGCCGGACCATTAGCAGGTTTGCGTTATCAGCAATATGTGGAGCGAACCGTTTGCAAAGCTGGCGGAGGAACTCAAACTGCACCAGCTCAGCGGTTAGTCGATTTGGTAGAAGGAAAAATAAGTACCGATTTACCTACAAATTCCTACCAACCAGGAACGGTATCAAGACAGCTATCGGATGTTTTGCCAAAAGCAATGCATCAGCGTTTGAAGTTTGGCTTCAAAGATTTTGGGAACAAAATGAGAGGATACCTTACGAATGAAGCCATTGCGGTAGGGGTAGAAAGCCGTACGTCATCTCCAGTAAGAATTCCAAGAAACGAAAATGGAGAGCATCCACAAATTAAAGGGCTTTTCCCATGTGGTGAAGGCGGTGGCTATGCTGGCGGAATTGTTTCGGCTGCCATAGATGGAGAGAACGTGGTTGAACGCATTTCTCAAATCGGTTAGGTTTAGCTACCTATTCTGTAGCAGGGTTATTAAGAGTTAATGCATTCTCTTCCATCCAGCGGTTTCCTCGTGTTCCGTGCAAGCGTTCTTTCTTCGATTCTCTTTCGTTTAGTGCAATAAAATTCTCCATGTAGGCTTGGCAGTAGTCAATTGTTCCAGTAAATGATTTCCATTTTTTAGAAATCACGAATCCGATATTGGCCGGTAAGTAATCTACTTCTAACTTATGCTTTCTACCTAGAAACTGAATCATTCCAGACTGGAATAAATCAGTTGCAACGGCCACTTTTTCAAAGCCTTTCTGCTTAGCAAGTTTTAACGAATAGAACACATTCTCTAAGCTGTGTTCGGCTTGGGTTTCCGTGATTAGGTGTTCCGGATTTACACCCATTTCTTCTAAGTATAGCGCGAAAATCTGCGATTCCACATAAGGAGAATGTACTGCGCTGCCTGATACAATAATGTTTTTTGCAATTCCACTTGAGTAGAGCTTGAATGCCCAATGCAAGCGCATTTTGTAAATGACGTTCATTTTTCCATCAGGGTTAAAAGGATATCCGGGAACAATGATGGCATCATAAATTTCGGTGGCTTTTTCCTTGGCAATGTTCTGGTTAGTTAGTCCTAAAAGGCTGATAATGACCGGTAGTAAGATTCTAAATGTTTTCATAATACGTAGTTTATTGGTTGATATATAAACTCGTTAAATCAAATAATGTTTAATAGATATGTAAAAATATTAAACAAAATATGATTCTTGTGGTTTAACTCCAAAATCACATGAAATGAAAAAGACCATATTTAGCCTGCTTGCAACCGTTATTGCCATTCCTTTTGCCGCTGTATTTCTAGACAGTTCTATTAACGAAACCCAGCTACATATTCTTGGAGTCATTGGAATTATCTATTTGATAACCGCTATGCTAAGTTTTGTAGTGAGCGAATTATCTAAAAACTACAGTCAAGTAGATAAACTGTGGAGCATTATACCATTGGTATATATCTGGACTATCGCCTACATGTCGGGCTGGGAGCTAAGAGCTTTACTGATGGCAGGAGTAGCCAGCATTTGGGGCATTCGACTTACCTACAACTTTAACAGGCGCGGTGGTTATTCGCTCAAATTCTGGACAGGAGAAGAGGATTATAGATGGGAGGTTCTCGGCAAGAATCCAGTTTTGGCCAATAAGTGGGTTTGGAAATTATTCAATTTCGTATTCATCAGCTTTTATCAGCATGGATTGTTGATGCTGATTACCGTACCAATGATTGCGGTGGTTAGTACAGATGCAACGCATTTAGGGCTTCTGGATTTTGGGTTGGCATTCCTTTTTGTAGGGTTAGTGGTTTACGAAACGGTAGCCGACCAACAGCAGTGGAATTATCAGAATGAGAAGCACCGTTTGCGCAAAGCTAACCTACCAATGGAAGCCAAGTATAAGCGCGGTTTTATTGCTGAAGGACTTTGGAAATTGAGTAGGCATCCGAACTACTTTGCCGAGCAGAGTATCTGGGTTGTATTCTACGCATTCAGCGTGGCTGCAACAGGAAGTTGGTTCAACTGGACCATTTGCGGAGCCATTCTGCTCATCCTACTATTTCAAG
>Ga0316208_1000334_pt1 | contig 60847 bp, 54 predicted proteins | sample 3monopyrite_MG_FD_204944 | JGI IMG/M metagenome (GOLD analysis project Ga0316208, IMG submission 204944) | Microbial mat bacterial communities from mineral coupon in-situ incubated in ocean water Damariscotta River, Maine, United States -... | ecosystem: Environmental > Aquatic > Marine >... | reverse complement strand
ATGATGCAGCAATTCCTGCACATCAAGGCAGACCACCCTGACATGCTGCTGTTTTATCGCATGGGCGATTTCTACGAGATGTTTTTTGATGATGCCCGCAAGGCTGCCCGCCTGCTCGACATCACCCTCACCGCCCGTGGCCGGTCTGATGGCCAGCCCATCCCCATGTGCGGCATCCCCTACCACGCGGCCGAAGGCTATCTGGCCAAACTGGTTAAACAGGGAGAATCAGTCGCCATTGCTGAACAGATTGGCGACCCAGCCACCTCCAAGGGGCCGGTGGATCGTAAGGTAGTACGCATCATCACCCCCGGCACCGTGACCGACGAAGCCCTGCTTAACGAACGCCAGGACAACTTGCTTTGTGCCATCAGTCGCAGCGACAGCCAATTCGGTATCGCCAGCCTTGACATCAGCAGTGGCCGTATGACCGTCATGGAGGTCGACAATCAAGATGCCGTCAACGATGAACTGGAACGGCTCAGACCCGCCGAGCTGCTACTCAGTGAAGAGCTGGGCCACATGCTCAAGCTGGAAGACCGCTATCCGGTGCGACAACAGCCACCTTGGTATTTTGAACAACAAACCGCCACCCGCCTGCTGACCGAACAAACCGGCACCAAGGATCTGCAAGGCTTTGGCTGTGAAACCATGAACAGCGCCACCTGTGCCGCTGGTTGCCTAATGCAATACACCCTCGACACCCAGCGCGCCAGCCTACCCCATATCCACAGCATACGCGTTGAACGTCGTGAGGATAGCGTGGTGATGGACGCCGCCAGTCGTCGCAACCTGGAAATCGAAACAAACCTAATGGGCGACCGCGACAACACCCTACTCGACGTGCTCGACCACAGCAGCACGGCCATGGGTAGCCGCCTATTACGACGCTGGCTAAACCGTCCCATGAGGGATCAAGACATTCTTAACAATCGTTTTCAAGCTGTTGAAATACTGCTTGAAAACAAGACTTTCGAGATTCCACGTGAAGTCCTGTGTGGTATCGCTGACATGGAGCGCATTCTGGCCCGTGTCGGCCTCAAGTCGGCCCGTCCCCGCGACCTGGCCCAGCTACACGACACCCTAACCCTGCTACCTGATGTTGTGGCCAGCGTCATCGACCTAGACTCACCCCAGATCCAGGAGATAGTCACCCGCCTGGGGCTATACCCTCAACTCAGTGAACTGCTACAGCGAGCCGTGATAGACAATCCGCCGGTAATCATCCGCGACGGCGGTGTCATTGCCCCCGGTTACGATAGCGAACTAGACGAACTGCGTGGCCTGAGCCAAAACGCCGGTCAATATCTAATCGATCTCGAGGCACGGGAAAAACAGCGCAGTGGCATTGCCAGCCTCAAAGTGGCCTATAATCGCGTTCACGGCTACTACATTGAGGTTAGCAAGCTGCAGGCCGACAATGTGCCGGCCGAATATGTCCGTCGCCAAACCCTGAAGGGGGTAGAACGCTACATCACACCAGAACTAAAAAGCTTCGAGGATAAGGTGCTAAGCGCAAACGAACGCGCCCTTGCTCGGGAAAAGGCCCTCTACGAGCAGTTGCTGGACAAACTGATTCCCCACCTGGCGGAACTGCAACTTACCGCCGCTGCCCTGGCCGAACTTGATGTGCTCGCTAACCTGGCCGAACGGGCCGACTGCCTCAACTTAAGCAAGCCAAAATTGATCGCCACGCCTTGCCTAAACATCGTCGGCGGCCGCCACCTGGTCGTTGAGCAAAATCTGGAAACACCGTTTATCCCCAACGACACCCATTTCGACAATGACCGCCGCATGTTAATCATCACCGGCCCCAACATGGGTGGTAAATCAACCTACATGCGCCAAACCGCCCTGATTACCTTGTTGGCCCATATTGGTAGTTTTGTCCCAGCGGAATCAGCCATCATTGGCCCGATTGATCGCATCTTCACCCGCATCGGCGCCTCGGATGATCTGGCCGGAGGCCGCTCAACCTTCATGGTCGAGATGACCGAAACTGCCAACATCCTCCACAATGCCACCGCTCAGAGCCTGGTATTGATGGATGAGGTCGGCCGTGGCACGTCCACCTTCGATGGCCTATCACTGGCTTGGGCCTGCGCCGAACACCTGGCCACCAACGTCAGAGCCCTCACCTTGTTCGCTACCCACTATTTCGAGCTAACCACCATGCCAGAGCAACACAACAACGTGGTAAACGTACATCTTGACGCCATCGAGCATGAAGACCACATCATCTTCATGCACGCCGTCAAAGAAGGCCCGGCCAATCAAAGCTATGGTCTACAGGTGGCCGCCCTGGCTGGTGTGCCACGGCCCGTAATCAATGCGGCCAAGCAGCGCCTTCAGCAACTTGAAAACAGCCCTGTCACTATCACGCGGCCAGGCAAGTCCACACCCGAGCCGCAACTGGGCCTGTTTGAACCAGCCCCCAACCCAGCCAGTGAACAACTCGCTAAGCTCAACCCAGACGACTTGACCCCGCGTCAGGCACTGGAAATGCTCTATCAGCTCAAACAACTGCTATAATTTCCCGATTCAGATAAACAAGAAACAAAAGAAGGAATGAGCCATGACCTTTGTTGTAACCGAGAATTGCATCAAATGTAAATACACCGACTGCGTCGACGTCTGCCCAGTGGATTGCTTTCATATGGGCCCTAACTTCCTGGTTATCGACCCTGAAGAATGTATCGACTGCACCCTGTGCGAACCAGAATGCCCGGCTAATGCCATCTTTGCCGATGATGATGTGCCTGACGATCAGCAGGACTTCATTGCCCTGAATGCCGAGTTATCACTAGAATGGCCAGTGATCAGTGAAAAGATGGACGCCCCGGATGATGCCGCCGAATGGGATGGGGTGCCAAACAAGATCGACTATCTGGAACGCTAAATTAAAATTGCGCATAAAGAAAGAAGGCCGTTGCTAAATAGCCAACGGCCTTTTTGTATTAATGGCGAGTCATGACCGACTTAAACTAAAAAACCCAGTTCACTACAACATTCAAAAGGGCTTAAAGCCGGTAAAGACTTCATCCTTCTTGTCCAGCTCATTTTTAAGCGACTGCTTCAACTCCACGCCCCTAACCACGCCAGCCTCTGCAACTGATGAATAAATCGCTGTTGAAGAAGATACATTATGGAGGTAATACTCGGCGTCAAGACATACAACTAGAATCACAACCATTACAAAAACAAGTCTGCCAACGTGGCTAAAATTATAGCTACTCACACCATCCTTCCTGCAACAACGCAGATATTCTTAATCCAAACATCGGAGTAGCTGTAAAAACTAAAACAATTCACACCTCATAAATATAGAGTCTTTTTAACACCCCCCGGAACAATCGACTTTAATTAATATAATTTATTTGAAACGCACCGCCAACACATCGCACGGCGCAGCATTCACCACCGCCCTGGCGGTAGACCCCAAAAAATGCTCCAGGCCATGGTGGCTATGACTACCCAGCACAATCAGATCAACACTGTTTTGCTTGGCAGTCTCGATAATTTCGTACTTGGTTAGCCTCATCTCAACATGACCATCAGACTCCGCAATAGCCAATGACTGACATAGCGCTTTCATCTTTTTCTTGGCCTGCTCCAGTAATTGACTCTCTATCACCTGCATTTCGGGTAACATCATCTCGTTACCCAAATAAATTGGCATACTTTCAACCACATGCATCACAGTCAATTTGGCATGGTATAACCCAGACAACTGCTTAGCCTTTTCGGCCACGGCACGGGTTTCCTGCAGCAAATCAGTGGCTAACAAAACATGTGTATAGGATGTCGATATAGCTAGCTCCTTAAACGCTTTCGCCACCTTCAAGCATAGATGGATTTAAAAGCCGCAACAAACTCATCATACATAGCAGCAGGCAGATCATTAATGCCCGCCGCTGCCTTACGACCGCCACCTGTTGGAAACTGACGACACAGATCATCAGCACCCGATTTATTGGTCAGTGGAGCCCGCACACTAACCACATAACCACCTTGGGGTAGCTCGGTCAGCAGCGCATGGGCACGATCAGGACTGGTAGCGGCCAGCTGGTTGCCAAACACACCCGAAACACGCCGCGCCCACGGTTCGGCTGGAAACAGATAGACAGCCACCTTATCATCGACATGGGTAGGCGTTGCGGCCTTGGCCTTACTGAAGTCCTCGGCCGAGCCTTGGCGCAGTGTGTCAAAAACATCTGCCTCATCCGCAACAAATTGCAACGGATTTACATAACCAGCCATGCGCCGAGACAGCTCAGCCGGCGCAAAATGCAAATCTTCAACCGTGGCACCATAACCATTGTAATTGAGATAAACCCCCAGCTCACGCAATAACTCCAACTGCACCCCGTTCAAGCCCAAGCCTTCTGCAGCCATGAGGGCACGTGCATCAAAATTGTCACCAAAGGCACCGACCACGGCCCAAGCACGGTATTGCCCCCCAATAAATTGATCCACAATCAGGCTGGTACAGGTATCAGGGGCGGTGTCTATATAGGCATTCAAATTGACAGCTTCAGGAATATCACCGGCAAAGTGATGATCAAAATATTTAACCTCTGCACCTTGCGATAACAGTGAGGCCAACGGCTCACGGTTTTTATCCAGCGAGATATCAAACACATTGACTTCATCACCTGAAGCCGCATTCACTTTCTTGAGCAAGGCGATATCGCGCTTAACCCCGCTGACCAACTGGCTCTCCGCTGGAAAGGCCAAACGAAACTGCTGCAAGGCACACAGGCCATCGGCATCACCGTTAAAAACATCAAACCGCACTGGCTGTTACCCCCTGTTTTAATTATTTCCTGAATAGACGCACATTCTAAAGCATATAAAAACAAAAACGGCGCCGAAGCGCCGTTTTAATCATCGCCTTTTCACAAACTAGACTCTGAACCGGGACACCGCCCCATCAAGCTGAGAAGCCAACTGCGACAACTGAGCAACTGCAGAACCTGAATTCTGCGACGCCTCACCAGTCTCCTGCGAAAGGTTACTGATATTAACGATATTAGTGTTAATCTCCTCAGCCACCGAGTTCTGCTCTTCAGCGGCACTCGCTACCTGGGCTGTCATATTGGTAATACTATCAACAGCCCCAGTAATTGCCAGCAGGGCCTCACCCGCCTTGTTGGCCCGCTCCACTGTTTCCCCGGTCATCACCTGACCACGCTCCATCACAGCCACGGCATCACGAGTACCATTTTGCAGACTCTCAATCATTACCTGAATCTCTTCGGTCGATTTCTGCGTGCGGCCGGCCAGCGTGCGAACCTCATCAGCCACCACAGCAAAACCTCGACCCTGCTCGCCGGCACGCGCCGCCTCAATCGCCGCATTCAGAGCCAACAAGTTGGTCTGTTCAGCAATATCCTTGATCACATCCAGTACTTTGCCTACCTTCTGACTATCGGCTTCAACACGATGTAACACCTCTGCAGCCGAGATAACCTCGTTGGCCAGCTGGTCAATCTTGCTAATGGCAGCGTTAACAACCTGCTGACCACTATTGGCCTCGCCATTTGCCTGATTGGCAGCTTCTGCTGCATCACTGACATTACGAGCAACTTCTTGCACTGTCGCCACCATTTCATTCATAGCCGTGGCCACCTGGTCAGTCTCCAGCTGCTGACGATCAATGATATGACTAGTTTGAGTGTTGATTGCAGAAAGGTCATGCACCGCAGAATTGATCTGAGCAGAGGCACCAATCACCGTCTGAATAGTGTCGCGGGTCTTGCTAACAAATAGGTTAAAGCCTCTGGAAACCTCCGCAATTTCATCATTACCCTTCACTGGCAAAGCAACCGTCAAATCCCCCTCACCCTCGGCAATCTCTATAAAACGACTGGCAACCTGTTTGAGTGGATTAATTACCGCCTTAACCACCATCAGAAATGCCAGCAGGGCAATCACCAGGCCGATACCAACGGTAATAAACAAGGCGCTAAACGCCACACTTTTTACAGACTCAAGTTCAGTGACATATAACTCCACCTGGCCATCACCTACCGCCTCCATCTTTCCGAGAGCCGCGAGTAATGAGTCCACTGACTGATTAAATTTCTGCTGCGTTGAATACAAGGTTGTGATGGTCTCACCATCGGAGACAACTCGAACCTTCTCTACCGCAGCAATCAACTCATCACGCAGCCTGGCAAAATTTTTTCGCTCCAGGTCAAATTCGGCAACGATCTTTTCTTCGAACAAGCCCGTCGCCAACATGCGTTTGAGCGCCTCGTCTTCTTTCACCACATCCTCCGCCAGGTGTTTTTTCATCGCTGCCATCTTGTCGGGGTCGGTTTCCTGGGTGAATGACTGAATAGTGATAATCTGTCCCTTCAGAGCTATTGTGCCCTCCATAGCGCCATCAGCCGCATCCCAGGCCGTAGTAGTCACATAATCAATCCCATCAGAAAGACTGCTGGCAGCGTAATACCCGGCACCGCCACTGGCCAGCAACATGGCCCCTAGCCCTAGAATGGCACCACCGATTCGAGTTGAAATGTTCATCGCTTTGCAGTTCCTTTGCTTGCATCTAAAAAATATTGAGGATTAACTTGGCTATCGGTAATATAAGCGCATATCTTTAACGCTTTTTTAAAAAAACAGGCCAATACAACGCTTTAAAAATAGTATTCAACGCGACCGCCGCCGAAAAGAGACAGCAACCTTTTGCCTGATTACCTACATATGGATGCCAGCAGCGCCATCATCTCACCGGACTCATTGCAACAAAGCCCAACAAGGACTACGCAACGGCAAGCTGAGAGCTGCCCTGCCAATGCGTGCAGAGAGAACCGGGCCTAACAGGGCCAGGAAAATGGCCGCCCGTAGTAAGTCAATCTAAGTAGAGTAAAGCCACCTCGTAATCACCCACCCAATCACGCGGATACATGCCTTCTTTTACCAAGCGGTGAAGTGTTGAGTATGGGCTAGTCGGCCACATCCGCACGCTGCTGCGCCGTTCATTGTTTGAGGATGGCTTTTAAAATTTCCATTTTAATCAGCCGCCAACGAGTCACGAAATTTCCGTTATATGGCGCTATTGCGAGACAATCTGTCTCTACGATATCCAAATAGCGAAGCAAGAAGAAACAGGTCGCTTTACTGTGAGAGTTGACGGTATAGCAGTGAAAGCCAATAGCAATTATCGTTTAAGCTGTGGCTATAGAATTTTTGATTGTTTGTCTAAGCCTGGTTTGACAACAGTGCTTTCAATTCTGGCACACAGGAACCACAATTAGTCCCCGCCTTTAAGGCCCGTCCAATTTCCTCAGCCGTTTTCAGGTTTTGTTCTTTAATCGCCGTGGCAATAGTATTGATGCCGACTGAGAAACAGGCACAAACAATCCGCCCAACATCCTCCTGACCCACTGGTGGTTGGCCCAACAACAAGCCTTTGCGCTCATCCTCTAACAGAGACTTTTTGACAAACAGGCCAGCCAACCAGCTACGCGATGGCAACTCATGGCTTGGGGCGATAAAGATACAACTCTCAACCCGGTTCTCAACCATGCGCACGCCACGATAGCGGCGTGCCTTGGAATCCAGATATTCAACCCAATTTACATCACTATCCGAAGCACACAACATGCCTCTGGCCCATACCGGCCAGTCCAATTTAGTTTGTTCGCCGGCAAACTCATAACGATAAAAGCCATCACCCGTTGCACAAGACCAATAGCTGGCACCGTCCATATCAAGCTTACGCCGACTGAGCAAAAATCCATGCCAGGCTGGTTGATACGCAGCAACACGGACTGGTGTCTGTTTTAATTCCGGCTGACCTGAGACCGGATCGACAACGGGATTAACCAAGGCACCGACACGGGCCTGACTGGCAAACTGATCATTCCAGTGCATGGGAATAAACACGCTACCGCGCTGCTGATCGTCGCTCACTCTAACACGCACAATCACCTCGCCCCACTGGCTGAATACTCGCGCTAGAACGCCATCTTTTACTGCGGCATCCCTAGCATCAAAAGGATGTACTTCCACGTGCGGCTCGGGGCTATGGTCACTTAAGCGCGCCGCTTTACCAGTGCGCGTCATGGTATGCCACTGATCACGTACCCGACCGGTGTTCAGCGTCAAAGGAAAATCATCTGTGGGGGAATTTTGCGGTGGCCGTGGTTCTATAGGCAGCAAACGCGCCTTGCCACTAGGGGTAAAGTAACGACCATCGCTAAACATCCGCGCTGTACCCTTGCCATTTACGATCGGCCATTGAATTGGCTTCAGGTCGTCATAATCATTATTGGTGACACTGCTTAGCTCAGATATATCAAAATCACGCTGGCCACTATTGTGTAGGCCAGACAAGGCGGCATGTTCACGAAACACATCCGCCGCTGACTCATAGACAAAACCATCAGCAAAGCCCATCCGCCTGGCAACTTCAGCGATAGCCCACCAATCGGCCTTAGCCTCACCTGGTGTTGGTAAAAAAGCACGCTGACGCGATATACGCCGTTCGGAATTGGTCACCGAACCATCCTTTTCACCCCAGGCCAAGGCTGGCAACAACACATCAGCCAACGCTGTGGTATCAGTCTCAGACATCACATCCGAGACCACTACCAGCTCACATTTTTTCAATGCCGCTTTAACACGATCTGCATCCGGCAGACTCACCACCGGATTAGTGGCCAGAATCCACACGGCTTTCACCCTGCCTTCATCGATGGCATTAAACAGATCAACGGCCTTTAAACCCTGATGATCAGCAATCACAGGCGACTGCCAAAAGCCCTGTACCAGCTCGCGATGCTCGGCGTTATCAATATCCATATGCGCCGCCAACATATTTGCCAGACCGCCCACCTCACGCCCACCCATGGCATTCGGCTGGCCTGTGAACGAAAATGGCCCCATGCCGGCGCGACCAATACGTCCGCTCAATAGGTGACAGTTAATAATTGAATTAACCTTATCAGTACCGCTGGAAGACTGATTAATACCTTGTGAATAAACCGTGATCACGCGCTCGGTGCGAGCAAACAAGCGATAAAACTCGGCCACGTCAGCCAGTGGCAGTCCACATTGCTCTGCCACACTTTCTATAGTTGGCACGCTAGCCTTTGCCTGCGCGAGTGCCTCACCATGACCCTCGGTGTAATTTTTCACAAACAACTCATTGGTTTCACCGACATCATTCAAATGCGTCAATAAACCATTAAATAGTATTGCATCGCTGCCTGGCCGCAACGGCAAATGCATATCGGCAATGTCACAAGTAGCCGTCTTGCGTGGATCGATTACGATGACCTGCAAATCAAAATTATCTTTCTTAGCTTGGGCAATGCGCTGAAATAAAACCGGGTGGCACCAGGCTGCATTCGAACCTACCAACACAATCAACTTGGCCCGTTCCAGGTCTTCATAGGAACACGGCACAGTGTCAGAACCAAAGGCACGTTTATGCCCCGCCACCGATGACGACATACACAGCCGCGAATTGGTATCAATGTTGGCCGTACCGATGTAACCCTTCATCAACTTATTAGCAACGTAGTAGTCTTCGGTCAGCAATTGACCAGAGACGTACATGGCAACTGCGTCGGGGCCATGCTCTTTAACAATACGACTAAAGCCATCAGCAACCTTGTTTAAGGCGCTGTCCCAGTCGTTGCGCTGACCATTCACCTCAGGATAAAGCAGCCGTTGATCAAGATCGACCGTCTGCCCCAGGGCCGAGCCTTTGGAACAGAGTCGACCAAAATTGGCTGGGTGCTGTATGTCTCCTGCAATCTCGACAGCAGTACCTGTGACCGTGGCGAGAACACCGCAGCCGACACCGCAATAAGGGCAAGTGGTTTTTATGCCCGGTTTCTGGGTGCTTGTACCCGATTTTTGGGTAGATGTTGTATTAGTCATTATTACAGCGCCAGGTAAACCACTCCAGCCTCAACCTTCGCCTCATACTTGCTGGTGCAACCCTCATCCGGCGACTGGGCTTCACCGCTGGCCAAATCAATCTTCCAGTTGTGCAAAGGGCACGTTACGGTATGACCGTGGACAATACCCTGCGACAGTGGTCCAGCTTTATGCGGGCATTTATCACGCAGTGCAAAGACATGGTCATCGGCAGCCCGGAACACGGCAATATCACCCTTGACGGTTTCCACCACACGTGAACCCAACTGTGGAATATCCTCCACAGCACCAATTTCAATCCAGTTACTCATCTCTCTGAAATCCTCGACTCAACACTCAATATAGGGTGGTAGGTTAACTACCTAGCCAACTTTCTTGATCGGAATGTATGCCTTACGTGTCTCCTGGCCCTCTGCCTCTCTGGCCCACGGATCAAACCTGAACACTTCCTGCGACTCTTGAAAACGCTGATACAAGACCTTGCGACCGACTTCGTCTTCGACTACTTTTTCTTTCACATAGGTCAAACCAACACGTTCAATCCACGGTGCAGTACGTTCCAGGTAGTGTGCTTCTTCTCTATAAATCTGCATAAAAGCACCACAATATTCCATCGCTTCTTCTTCGGTCTTTACTCGTGCCAGCAGGTCAGTTGCCTTGACATGAATACCGCCATTGCCACCGACATGCAGTTCATAACCAGAATCAACACAGACCACACCAAAGTCTTTAATGGTTGCCTCGGCACAATTACGCGGACAACCCGACACAGCAATCTTAAACTTGTGCGGTGTCTGAGAGCCCCAGGTCATCTCCTCGATCTTGATACCGAGACCGGTGGAATCCTGGGTACCAAAACGACACCACTCTTCACCAACACAGGTCTTCACCGTACGCAACGACTTACCATAGGCATGGCCAGAGACCATGCCGGCCCTATTAAGATCACCCCAAATTTCAGGCAGATCTTCTTTTTTGATACCAAACAAATCTATACGCTGGCCGCCGGTTACCTTAACCATCTTGGCATCAAATTTTTCCGCCGCATCGGCAATGGCGCGCAACTCGTTCGGTGTGGTCACCCCACCCCACATACGCGGTACCACTGAATAAGTGCCATCCTTCTGAATATTGGCGTGCACACGTTCATTGATAAAGCGCGACTGCGGATCATCCTTGGCCTCTCGCGGCCAGGCAGCCAACACATAAAAATTCAGCGCTGGGCGGCACGAGGCACAGCCATCAGGGGTCCGCCATTCCAGAAAATCACGCACAGCAGGGATAGACGTTAACTCGTTACGGGCAATGGTTTCACGCACTTCATCATGGGTGTAATCAGTACAACCACACATAGCCTTCTTCTTCGGCGTATCGGAATAGTCACCTACGGTCGAGGCCAGAATCTGTTCCACCAGGCCAGTACAGGAACCGCACGAGGCCGAAGCCTTGGTGTGAGAACGTACCTCTTCGAGAGTGAACAAACCTTTGCTGGTAATCGCCTTGACCACATCGCCCTTGCAAATACCGTTACAGCCACAGATTTCCATGTCGTCATTCATGGCAGAAGCAGCATTCTGGCCACCATGACCCGAGTCACCCAGATGGGCCTGACCGAACATCAGTGAATCACGGAAATCCGACACATCAGTACCGTCACGCAACAACTGGAAATACCAGGCACCATCCACCGTATCACCATACATCACCGCACCGTGAATCTTGTTGTCCTTCAGCACCACCTTTTTATAGACACCGCGGGCGACATCTTTCACCACCAGGTCTTCGGTGGTGTCATCACCGGTAAAGTCACCAGCCGAGAATAGATCTATACCGGTCACTTTCAATTTGGTAGACGTCACAGAACCTTCATAACGACCAATACCATACTTAGCCAGATGATTGGCGCAGACCTTACCCTGCTCAAACAACGGCGCCACCAAACCATAAGTCTCACCACGATGCTGCACACACTCACCCACAGAATAGATCTTCGGATCAAAGGTTTGCATGGTATCGTTGACCACAATACCGCGTTCGCAGTGCAGACCAATCTTCTTGGCCAACTCAATATTGGGGCGAATACCTGCTGCCATCACCACGATATCAGCAGCTATTTCCAGGCCGCTCTTGAAACGCACAGCCTTAACCCGTTCATCACCCAGAATCGCTTCAGTCTGAGTCGCCATTAGGAACTGCAAACCCTTCTGTTCCAATGACTGCTGCAACATCCGCCCAGATACCTCATCCATTTGTCGTTCCATCAGCGTATCGGTCAGATGCACCACAGTCACATCCATACCCTGAATTTTCAGGCCATTGGCCGCTTCCAGACCCAGCAGGCCACCTCCGATCACCACCGCATGTTTGCGGCTTTTGGCAGTGTCGAGCATGGTCTCGACATCCTTGATGTCACGAAAACCGATCACTCCCGGCAGGTTATGCCCCGGCACTGGAATGATAAAAGGATTGGAACCGGTAGCTAGTAACAAACGGTCATACGACTCTTCAGTGCCATCGTCGGCAATCACCTTGCGGCCTTTACGATCTATATCAACAACAATCTTACCCTCATGTAGCTTGATGTTGTTTTCTTCATACCAATCGATGGTATTGAGCATGATGTCATCAATGCTCTTCTCACCCGCCAACAGCGGCGATAGCAAAATACGATTGTAATTGCCATAAGGCTCAGCACCAAACACAGTGATGTCATACATATCAGGCGCAATCTTCAGCAACTCTTCAATGGTGCGCACACCAGCCATGCCGTTACCGACCAATACCAACTTCTCTTTCATACCCAACTCCAAATCAAGAAACCTTGTCCATTAATAGTGCTAGAGCAAAGCTTGTGCCAGAAAACAGAGCGCACTGATAAGCTATTGAGTTAATAGATATAAATAAGAAATATGAACCAGATTGGGGTACCACCATGGACAATGCTAGCACAGTTGTGAGGCAGTGCCGCCCCATTAAAGTGCGACCCGACACGTCGCCCAGATGGTATAAAACAGTATCTGCCACGGACTCACCACCGGCACCCAGGGACCAGAAATTTATTCCCCTGGGTTTTCTTCTACGTTGCACCCGGGCTATCAGACTGAAGCTCTTCAAGCAGCTGCCGATAGCATTAACTACAAAGCCTAAGATTAATGAACTTTAAAAACTGTCCAGGGGGATATTCTGTAGTGATGTTGCAGTGTTTTACTATGATTGGCTTGCTTATCTAGTGAAATGAATTTTCAAGTCAAATTAATTGCGTAAAAGTGGTGGAGATAATGATCAATTCTGTACTTGTTGTTGATGACTCTAAAATGTCACGAAAACTGGTAATCAAGTCCTTGCCGGTAGAATGGGACAGCCCCATTTTTCAGGCCACTAACGGCGTGGAGGCACTTGATATTTTCCATGAGAAAAAACCGGATGTAATGTTTCTGGACCTGACCATGCCTGAACTGGATGGCTTTGGTGTGCTGGCCGCGCTTCAAAAAGAAGGGAATCAAGTGCCGGTCATTGTGATCAGTGCCGATGTTCAAACAGAGGCCTATGAGCGAGCGATTGGTCTGGGAGCTCGCGCTTTCATCCAAAAGCCCATGAGTCCCGAGGATGTCAAAAAAGTGGTTCAAGAGTTGGGCTTGCTATGATGCAGATTAAAGAACAATTTGACGAAGACCGCAGAGATGCCCTGCAAGAAGTTGTCAATATCGCCATGGGGCAGGCAGGTAATTCGCTGGCTAAATTATTTGATACTTTTGTTGAGCTTTCAATTCCAAAGTTTCATTTGTGCGATGTCGCCGAACTTAATAAAGTGCTTGCCAAAAACGATGCCTACAGTGAAACGATGACCATTCTGCGTCAACCCTTTTCAGGGCAGCTGCGAGGTGAAGGCATTACCTTGTTCAACAACAGTGGCGTTAATGAGCTTGGCGGCTTGATGGGCTATGAGGGCGAAGTAACATTTGGCAATGAACGTGAAATGTTGCTGGATGTCTGCAGTATTCTGGTGGGCGCCTGCCTAAATGGCGTTGCTTCGCAGATGGAGATGGCTATCAGTTATACGGCACCAACCATTATCTCGACAAATACCACCATTGAAGAATTTTTCAAACCCGGCTCAGTCCAATGGCGCTACGCCATGATCATGGAGATACGATTGACACTTGAGCAATACGATTTCACCAGCAATATGCTGCTATTTCTGTCGGAAGACAGTTTTCAGCCCTTGATCCAGAAGCTGGATCAGATGCTCGATGAGTTGTAAGCACTATGGATGAAGAAATTTCACACTTGGTAAATATGGCCGTCAGCCAGATCAATGCCGGCATGGTTATCCTGGACACGGATTGCAATATCGTTTTCTGGAATCGCTTTATGCAGATTCATAGCGGAATTTTGGAGGATGATATTAAAGGGAAAAATCTATTTGATATATTTCCTGATCTCAAGGGTAACGGTATCGAAAAAAAAATTCACAGTGTATTTCTGTTAAAAAACCTTGCTTTCACCTCATGGGAGTATCGGCCCTTTTTATTCCAGTTTTCCAACACTCACTCCGTGATTGGCGGAGACAAATGGATGCAGCAAGACTGTACCTTTTCCCCCATGATTAATAATTCCGGCCATGTTACACATGTTTGTATTTCGGTATTTGATTCCACTAACACCGCGACATATCAAAAAAAACTTCTGAGAACCTCAGGCTCACTGATAAAACAACGCAACAAACTTTCAGAATTAAACAACAAGCTGGAAGAAGCACAGAATCAGTTGCTGCAATCCGAAAAAATGGCTGCCGTTGGCCAACTGGCCGCAGGCGTTGCGCATGAAATAAACAACCCGATCGGTTACATAAACTCAAATGTTTCTTCACTGGAAGGCTATATAGATGAGCTTCTGAAAATACTAGCCGCATATGAGGCATGCGAGCCTTCACTTGATCAGGAAAATGAACACACTAAAACGCTTCAACAGACAAAACAGACAATTGACGTTGGTTATCTCAAGGAAGATCTTGCCGATCTTTTGCGGGAGTCCAAGGAGGGACTGGATAGGGTCAAAAAAATTGTTCAAGATCTCAAGGATTTTTCACATGTGGATGAAAGTGAATGGCAATATGCCGACCTGCACAAGGGGCTAGACAGCACCCTGAATGTTGTCAACAATGAGGTTAAGTACAAAGCGGATGTGGTAAAGAACTATGGCGACATTCCTGAAATTGAATGTCTCCCATCACAAATTAACCAGGTATTCATGAACCTACTGGTGAATGCCGCTCACGCCATTGAAGCACACGGCACCATCACCATTACCACGGGCACCAAGGATGATGGTGTCTGGGTCGAAGTTGAAGACACTGGCTCTGGCATTCCGCAAGAAAAACTTAGTCGAATTTTCGAGCCATTCTTTACTACCAAGCCAGTTGGCACTGGCACAGGACTTGGTTTGTCACTTTCCTACAGTATTATCCATAAACACAAAGGCAAAATTTCTGTCGAAAGTGAGCCCGGCAAGGGCAGCAAATTTCATATCTGGTTACCCACGATTATAGGGGGCAAGGATAACCCTGACGCCAATGCGGCATGAATCCATCAGGAGTATTTAACCCGTTCTTCCCTAGGTTAAAATGTGCAATATCAATTCAATATTACTATTGTTTTATGTGCTTATATAATGGCTCTGTTAATCCAAGAAAGAAGACGCCTAGAATGACCAAAGCCCGCATGCGACACTCAAGGGGCGTAAAAAATCCGAGATAACACCCTCCATCATGCACAGAACCAACATCGAAAATCTCACAGGCATTCCCAACATCGGCAAGGCCATCAGCCGCGACCTGGAACTGCTCGGCATCCAGCACCCCAGCGATCTGATCGGCAAAAACCCTTACCAGATGTATGATGAATTGTGCCGCATTACCAGCAAACGCTACGACCACTGCATCATCGATACCTTCATCGCCGCCATACGTTACATGGAAGGTGCACCAGCACAAAAATGGTGGGCCTATACCGCCGAAAGAAAAGTGGTAATGGCAAAGCGTGCCATGAAAGAGCTGTAGTAACACCAGTCCCCCGGTGTCAACATAGATATTACCCCGCCACTATTTCCCAAGCCCGGCTGTTAATAGCCCTCTCTCCCAACCACTCAAATCACATAAGAAACGAGGATAATCCTTACTGAAGGCTATGTTGACCTCGACACCTCCAACGACACAATGCGAACCCGTCGGGTTCGCCCTGCGGCGGCTTGAAAATACCCCGACCTGGTGCTGTTTTCTGACATTTTTCAGGCAACAGGGCCAATTATGCGCATACCGCAGTTTGCTGGCGATTCAGGGGTGTATCGTGGCAATTCCTGAGACCTTCCTGTTGAAATCAAAAGGCTCGCAATGATGGTGAGGTTGTCGAGCGCTTACCCACCAACAGTCCCGGCATCATCTTTTTTGAAAAGTCATAATAGTTTTTGTTTTATCGAAATTTCCTTCCTCAGAGTTAAAATACAAAAAACCTGCTTCAATTTACAGAGCAAGAACCACACCATATCTACTTTTATTTTTTAATAACAATTGGATATAAAGATAATGCAACCTGATTCAAGCGTTATTTATAAATAACGTACAAATTCAGCGTAGACTTTCAGCCCATGTTCACCAAAGAGGAACCAAGAAAATCTGATCTTCACATTGAATTATTGATATAACACTGCCAATAACTCAACCAGCATTGCGAAACATCTATCGCATCAATTAAATTGAACTCCATTACTGTTACCACACTCTATTACTAAGACAATTTGCAATTAACGACATAGGCGAAGCGTGCCGATAAGCACTATAGATATTTGAAAATACTATGACTGATCTCGGCAGGAGTTGACTTTAGTATATGGTGTGTTTTCCCCACCAACACGTAACCTGGAAGGCTAAGCATATTAATACCTGCAGAGAGTTGTCATAAAGTACAATCAGGGATTACAGATTTAGGGACAGTACAACATAGCGAGGTGATCGGCCATGAGTATCTTCAACCAGTTTCAAGAACGATACGAGGAAGCCAAAGAGGATGAGATGAGTCTCCAGGAATACCTAGACCTCTGTAAATCCGCCCCCTCGGTTTATGCGACAGCAGCGGAACGCATGCTGATAGCGATAGGCGAACCTGAGCTTGTCGATACACGCGATAATCCCAGGCTCAGCCGAATATTTTCAAACAAAGTCATTAAAATCTATCCAGCCTTTAAAGAATTTTACGGCATGGAAGAAACCATTGAAAAAATCGTTTCTTTCTACAAACATGCCGCTCAAGGCTTGGAAGAAAAGAAACAAATCCTCTATCTGCTCGGCCCCGTTGGTGGCGGCAAGTCATCGTTAGCAGAAAAACTAAAATCATTGATGGAAAAAATTCCCTTCTATGCTATTAAGGGGTCGCCAGTGAATGAATCGCCACTGGGACTGTTTTCACCGGATGAAGATGGCAAGATCCTTGCGGAAGATTACGGTATAGATCGCCGTTATTTGCCTGGCATCATGTCGCCCTGGGCTGTGAAACGCCTGCATGAGTTCAATGGTGATCTGTCAAAATTCAGGGTCGTTAAACTCAATCCATCGGTACTGCAACAGGTTGGTATTGCCAAAACAGAACCCGGCGATGAAAACAATCAGGATATTTCAGCGCTGGTAGGCAAGGTTGACATCAGAATGCTGGAGCAATACTCACAGGACGATCCAGATGCCTATAGCTTTTCGGGCGGCCTGTGCCAGGCCAACCAGGGCATGCTTGAGTTTGTGGAAATGTTCAAAGCACCTATTAAGGTCTTGCACCCACTGCTCACCGCCACCCAGGAATGCAACTATAAGGGTACTGAGGGGTTTGCTGCCATCCCATTTAATGGCGTTATTCTTGCCCACTCTAACGAATCAGAGTGGCAGTCGTTCAAGAACAACAAAAACAATGAGGCCTTCCTTGATCGAATCTATATCGTCAAGGTTCCATATTGTCTGCGGGTTTCCGAAGAAGTAAAAATTTATGAGAAACTGCTCAGAGAAAGCTCACTAAAAGCAGCGCCATGTGCACCTGACACTCTACAGATGATGGCGCAGTTTGCAGTTCTGACCCGCCTGTTAGAACCGGAGAATTCAAGCATATTCTCAAAAATGCGTATCTATGACGGTGAAAACCTGAAAGATATCGACCCGAAAGCCAAGTCGATACAGGAATACAAGGATGCTGCCGGTCCCGACGAAGGCATGACAGGGCTGTCTACCCGGTTTGCATTCAAGATTTTGTCAAAGGTATTTAACTATGACCATACCGAAGTGGCGGCTAATCCAGTGCACTTGCTTTACATCCTTGAACAACAGGTAGAACAAGAGCAGTACTCACCTGAAATAAGAGATAAGTACATCGGCTTCCTGAAAGGCTATCTGGCCAGCAACTATTCAGAATTTATTACCAAAGAACTGCAAACAGCCTATCTCGAATCATATAGTGAATATGGTCAGAATGTGTTTGATCGCTATGTCACCTATGCCGATTACTGGATTCAGGATTCTGAATTCAGAGATCCAGACACCGGTGAAATGCTTGACCGTGCAGCATTGAACGACGAGTTGGAAAAAATTGAAAAACCGGCCGGCATTAGTAATCCCAAGGATTTTAGAAATGAGATTGTCAACTTCACCTTACGCGCACGTGCCAACAATGAAGGTAAAAATCCGGTTTGGACCAGCTATGAAAAGATTCGCGGTGTAATTGAGAAGAAGATGTTCTCCACCACCGAGGATATTCTGCCGGTCATTTCATTTAGCGCTAAATCCTCAACCGAGGACCAGAAGAAACACAAAGAGTTTGTCGATAGAATGGTCTCAAAAGGCTACACACCCAAGCAGGTAAGGTTGCTGTGTGAATGGCATCTAAGAACACGAAAATCGTCATAGATCCGGTGCCACATACAAAACCATAAGGTGATGGACAGTGAGCCAAATAATAGATCGACGTGTAAACGGTAAAAATAAAAGTGCAGTTAACCGCCAGAAATTTATTCGGCGTTATAAAAATCACCTGAAAAAAGCCGTTGAAGAAGCGGTCGCTAAACGCAGCATCGCCGACATGGAACATGGCGAAAGTGTAAACATCCCCGCAAAAGACATCTCCGAACCCACCTTTGGTACCGGCCAAGGTGGCGTTAGAGATGGCATCTACCCAGGCAACAAGGAATTTACTCGCGGCGACTCCATTCCCCGACCCAAAGATGGTGCCGGGAAAGGTGGCAAGAAAGCCAGCGATTCTGGCGAAGGAGAGGATGAGTTTAGCTTCACCCTGTCACGGGAAGAATTCATGGATCTTTTCTTTGAAGACCTTGAATTGCCCAATATGATAAAAACTCAGCTCACCAAGGAAATGCAGTTCAAGAAGGTGCGTGCCGGTTACACCACCAGCGGCACACCATCAAACATCAACGTTATCAGATCCATGAAAGGCTCACTGGCGCGAAGAATCGCGCTATCTGGCCCATACCGTGCACAGATCAAACCACTTGAAGAAGAGCTATTGCAAGAGCAGGCACGGCCTACTCCAGACATGGATCGGATAAGTCGGCTGGAGAACGAAATCACCGAGTTAAGGGCGAAAATAAAAAGAATCCCCTACATCGATACCTTTGACCTGCGTTACAACAACCGTATTGATGAACCTGTGCCCACCACCCAGGCAGTCATGTTCTGCCTCATGGATGTATCAGGCTCGATGGGGGAATTCGAAAAAGATGTCGCCAAGCGCTTTTTCACCCTGCTCTATCTGTTTCTGACCCGTTCATATGAATATATTGAATTAGTCTTTATTCGCCATCACACCATCGCCAAGGAGGTGAATGAAGAGGAATTCTTTTATTCCCGCGAGACCGGCGGCACCGTTGTTTCTAGCGCCCTAAAAATGATGCGTGACATCATCCAGCAGCGCTACCCGACCTCAGAGTGGAATATCTATGCCGCACAAGCCTCTGATGGAGATAACTGGACGGATGATTCGCCCGTCTGCCGAGACCTGCTGGTCAAATCAATCATGCCATTTCTTCAATACTATGCCTACATCGAGATCAATGAAGACACACCCATCGGCAACCTATGGGCCGAATATGAAAATGTATCGGCGACATGCCCAAACTTTGCCATGCAGAAACTCACCGAAGTTTCTGAGATATATCCCGTCTTTAAAAAACTTTTTGAAAAGAATGCATCATGAGCAAATATATTTCAGAAACCTCGGAATGGACCTTTGACCTGCTGCTCGACTATGACCGTGAGATATCCAGAATTGCCGCGGAATTTGGCCTGGATACCTATCCCAACCAGATTGAGGTTATCTCAGCAGAACAAATGATGGACGCCTACTCGACCGTCGGCATGCCGGTCGGTTATCACCACTGGTCATTCGGAAAACAATTTCTAAGCGTTGAACAAAACTATAAGCGCGGTCATATGGGGCTGGCCTATGAAATAGTTATTAACTCAGACCCCTGCATTGCCTACCTGATGGAAGAAAATACTATGCCCATGCAGGCACTAGTGATTGCCCATGCCTCATATGGTCACAACTCTTTTTTCAAAAACAATTATTTATTTAAATCCTGGACAGTCGCCGACTCAATCGTTGACTATCTGCTGTTTGCCAAAAATTACGTCACCAAATGCGAACAGCGTTATGGTGCAGAAGAAGTCGAGCAACTTATCGACTCATGCCACGCCTTAATGAACTTTGGTGTCGACAGGTATAAACGCCAGCAAAAGATCTCCCTTTACGGTGAAGAAGGCAATCAAAGGGAACGTGAAGATTATTTGCAATCACAAGTAAATGATCTATGGCGAACACTGCCAAGTTCCGAGAAGGACAGTTCAGAGCAAAAGACCAAGGTATGGCCTGAAGAGCCACAAGAAAATCTGCTCTACTTTATTGAGAAAAACTCACCCATCCTCGAAACATGGCAACGTGAGATAGTCCGCATCGTAAGAAAGATTGCCCAATATTTTTATCCCCAACGGCAAACCCAGGTAATGAATGAAGGCTGGGCCACATTCTGGCATTACACCCTGCTCAACAAACTTTATGACGAAGGCCTGGTCAACGATGGATTTATGATGGAATTCCTCCAGTCTCATACCAATGTCATTTACCAGCCACCGTTTGACAGCCAATTTTATAGTGGCCTAAACCCCTACACCCTCGGCTTTAATATCTTTCAGGATCTACGCAGAATTTGTGAAGACCCGACTAAAGAGGATAAACATTGGTTTCCTGATATAGCCGGTGGCGACTGGCTGAAAGTACTCGACTTTGCCATGCGTAATTTCAAGGATGAAAGCTTCATTTCGCAATACTTGTCACCCAATGTAATCAGGAATCTTAAGCTATTTTCAGTACTGGATGACGACAACAAAAATACGCTCATGGTCTCCGCCATACACGATGATAAAGGCTATCGCCACATTCGCCAGGCTCTTTCTGAGCATTACAACCTCGGCAGTCGTGAACCCAACCTCCAGGTCTACAGCGTAGATATGCGTGGCGACAGATCAATGACCCTGCGCTACGAAACCCACAATAGAAGACCATTAAACGAACAAACCGATGAAACCCTGAAACACCTGTCACGGCTTTGGGGTTTCACTGTGCGGATTGAAAGCCTGAATGAAAACGGCGATTATGAAGTCACTCACGTGTGCGAAATAGAGCATTAATCTGAGCAAAGGTCCCACCTGTAGAGATCTACACCTCCTCCCCAACCTTTACGCTCCAATTATGAGCAAGCATATAAAACCCTGCACCAAAAGCGGACTAACCGCCAGCCACATTTATGTGCAAACAATAATATTAATCATAAAAATCAATATGATAAAAACATGGCACAGCCTTTGCTCTAGCACTTTTATCCTGTTCCAACATAGTCAAGGTGAACCAATGTCTGCTGGCAAACTTAATGTTTTTAATTTAAAGACGGCGAATATTCGCATTCTGCACTACACCTGGTTCGCATTTTTTATGACCTTTGTGGTCTGGCTGGGCCTGGGTCCAATGATGCCCTTTATTAAAGAGGCGCTGGGGTTAACGGATCAACAGGCCAAGGTGCTGTTGATTCTGAATGTTGCTATGACCATTCCGGCACGCATTGTAGTCGGCATGCTGGTGGATAAACTTGGTCCGCGCATTATGTATACCGGCATTTTGATTTTGGGCGGTTTGATCAGCATCGCCTTTGCCTGGGCTGAAAGTTATGAGCAGCTGGCACTGTTACGATTTCTATCCGGCTTTATCGGTGCCGGTTTTGTTGTCGGCATTCGCATGATTGGTGAGTGGTTCCCTGCCAAACAGACCGGCCTGGCACAAGGTATTTATGGTGGCTGGGGTAACTTTGGTTCTGCCGGCGCGGCCATGACCCTGCCCTTCATCGCTGCCAACATGGGTGATGCCGGTGAAGGCTGGCGTATTGCCCTGACTGTGGCCAGTATTGCTGCTATTGCCTATGGCATGATCTATTACTTTATCGTTCGCGATACCCCCAAAGGTTCGACCTATTTCAAGCCTAAAAAGATGGGCGCCATGGAAGTGACCAGCAAAGGCGATCTGATTCTTTATATTTTGATGAACATCCCGCTGTTTTTAGCACTGGCACTGCTAACCTGGAAGCTGTCTCCGGCACAAATGGGATTGATTGATGGCGCTACCAGCTTTGTAATTTATGCTGTGCTGGCTGGCATTTATCTATTGCAGGTATGGAAGATCTGGCAGGTCAACGGTCATATATTGAAAAAACCTGTACCTGAACTGCACCGTTACAAATTCAAGCAGGTAGCAATTCTAGACTGGGCCTATTTTGTGACCTTTGGTACTGAGTTGGCTGTGGTATCGATGTTGGCAATGTTTTACGTCTCCTGGTTTGATGTGCCAAAAGTCACTGCCGCACTATTGGCTGGAATCTATCCATTCATCAACCTGGTGGCACGCCCTGGCGGCGGCTGGATTAGTGACTTCATTGGCCGCAAGCGCACCTTGGTAATTGTTTTTGCCGGCATCACCGCTAGTTTTCTATTCCTGGGCATGGTGAGTCAGGAATGGCCAGTATGGATGGTGGTTGGCGTCACTATCATCGCAGGGATCTTTTCCAAAGCCGGTTCTGGTGCTGTCTATGCTATGGTGCCGCTGGTACAACGTCGCATGACCGGTCAGATCGCTGGTATGGCCGGAGCCTTTGGTAATGTCGGTGCGGTAACCTTTCTCACCGTCAACTCGCTGGTAGATTACAACCAGTTCTTTATGTTCATCGGTATTATTGCCGCCGTGATATTTGCATTAATCTTGTTTTATCTGGAAGAACCACAAGGCCAGATGGCTGAAGTCATGCCGGATGGTTCAGTACAGATGATTGATGTGAAATAACCGATAATTCACAACGCTATCAATGTAGGGTGGGTGCAACCCACCAAGCCTTGCGCAGCAACACAAACCATTTTTTTGAGTGCCTATCAGCACATATTGGTGGATTGCACCCACCCTACATCAATAGGTACGGTAAAATCATCGAATGACCTCCACCCTCAGCATCAACGCCGGACAATACAGCGAGAAAGGTACCAAGCCATCCAATGAAGACGCCTGCGGTATTCGCACCCCGGACGGCCCCTTACTGACCAACAAAGGTATCGCTGTCGCCATTGCTGATGGTGTCAGTAGTGCCGAAGCCGGACGTGAGGCATCCGAGGCCTGTATCAAGGGCTTTCTCAGCGATTACTTCAGCACTCCGGAATCGTGGACGGTAAAGACCTCGGCCCAGCGCGTGCTTGGTGCACTTAATCGCTGGCTGTATGGCCAGGGGCAAAGCAGCCTCGGTTCGGCTCAAGGCATGCTCACCACCTTCAGTGCAATTGTCATCAAATCCACCACTGCGCATCTATTTCATGTCGGTGATACCCGCATTTATCGTTTGCGTGGTGATGAACTGAAATGCCTGACCCGTGACCACCAGACCTGGGCCAGCAAAGAAAAGGCCTTTCTCAGCCGCGCCATGGGTGCCGACCTTGCCGTTGATATTGATTACCGTAGCCTGGCGGTTGAAGTCAATGATGTTTACATCCTCACTACTGATGGCGTACATGAATATGTCAATGACAAGACACTGAAACAACTGTGGCAAGACAACCGTACGCAACCCGAGTCTGCTGCACGCAATATAGTTACCTGCGCACTGGCAAACGACAGCCATGACAACGTCACTTGTCAGGTTTTTGAAGTGGTAGCCCTGCCAGACCAAAACGAAAATGAGTTTTATCAACACCTGACGGAACTCCCCTTCCCGCCATCACTTGAAAGCGGCCAGAGCATCGATGGCTACAAAATCTTGCGTGAACTACATGCCAGTAGTCGTACCCAGGTTTATCTGGCACTGGATTGTGACAGTAACCAAAAGGTAATTATAAAAACGCCATCAGTGAATTTTCAGGACGACGTTGAATATATTGATGGTTTTCTACATGAAGAGTGGGCCGGAAAACGCATCAGCAATCCGCACGTACTCAAAGTTTTGGAGCCAAAACAGCAACGACGATTCTTGTACTACGTCAGCGAATATATTGAAGGTCAGACACTGGAACAGTGGATTAACGACCATCCACAGGCTGAGATCACTGAGGTCCGGCCACTGATTGAACAAATCGTCGCCGGTGCTCGCGCCTTTCATCGTCAAGAGATGGTGCATCAAGATCTCAAACCAGGCAATATCATGATCGACACACACGGTACGGTCAAAATAATCGATTTCGGCTCAACCAAAATCGCCGGCATCCAGGAGATCAACACCCCAATAGAACGCGGCACCCTGCTCGGCACCTATGATTACGCTGCACCGGAGTATTTTGAAGGCTATCCTGGCAGTAACCGTTCGGATCTATTTTCAATCGGCGTCATCGCCTACGAGATGCTGACTGGCAAACTTCCCTACGGAAAACCATTATCAAAACGTGCACTGAAGCGAGTTCGTTATATCCCCGCAAGACAGATCAACCCAGCCATACCTATCTGGCTTGATGCGGCACTTGAAAAGGCAGTACAATTCAATCCTGCCTTGCGTTATGAACACATGTCCGAGTTAGTAGCCGACCTATCTAAAGCCAATCAGGGATTGGTCAAGCAAGAACAGCCACTATTGGAACGAAACCCGATCGGGTTCTGGCGCGGGGTCGCCATAGGCTTGCTAGTATTAAATATGATACTGCTCTATTTTATCTTGGGTACCTAGATCGAACAAATTTCACCTGCATAATAAACAGACACCACTTTTTGATAGCAATCAAAACAGCGTCAACACAAATTATCGCAATGACAAAGACAGATATAACAGCGGTAATACTGGCAGTTAGGATTTCCGCTCGTCAATGGCAACAAAAACGAATTTAATGGCCCATTAATCGGCATATTCGAGGCAGTTAAAACATGTAATACAAAATACCTCTTGGTCTTGCCTTGTGACTGCCCATTCACAGAGATGGATATCATAGAAAAACTATATATGTCCGCCTAAAAAAATAACAGTGACGTTGCTCTAATTCGTGGTGGTCAGCTACTTCAGCGGTATTCCCAGGGACTAACTAATAAAACAGCGGAAAATTTCAATACCGTATATATTACAACCAAAAGGATTTACTCATGACCACAACTGCCAAGCGCGAATTCACACCGCTTACCATCGCCATTCTCACTATTTCTGACACCCGCGACGAACAAAGTGATAAATCGGGCAACTATCTGGCTGAAGCAGTGCAGCAAGCGGGACATAAACTCAGTACCAAAATCATCGTCAAAGACGATATGTATAGCATTCGTGCCCAGGTTTCACTGTGGATAGCTGACCCAAGCATCCAGACTATCATCACCACTGGCGGCACTGGCCTCTCTCAGCGAGACGTTACACCCGAGGCCATCAGGCCACTGCTGGACAAAGAGATCCCAGGCTTTGGTGAATATTTCCGTACTATTTCCATCGAACAAGTTGGTACCTCAACTATTCAATCCCGCGCCCTAGCAGGGACTGCCAATAACACTTACCTCTTCAGCCTGCCCGGTTCCTGCAATGCCTGTAAAACCGGCTGGGAAGATATTCTGCTGCAACAACTCGATTACACCCACAGGCCATGCAACTTTGTTGAGTTGTTACCCAACATCGCTTCATAAATTAGATAGTCCATGCAACCAACATGTGACAACAGCGGTTTAATCTCGGTGGAAAACGCACTTGAGGCCTCGCTTTCTCAGGCTCAAAGCGTAATAGAAACCGAGACTGTTAATCTGAATAATGCCCTTGGCCATGTGCTAGCGCATGACATCCATTCACAGATTGACGTACCACCATTCAATGCCAGCGCCATGGACGGTTATGCCATCAACAGCACAGACCTAGCCCGCTGTAGCGCCTTACCCATCAGCCAACGTATTGCCGCCGGCCAGCAACCGTCAGCCGCGCTAGTCCCTGGCAGTGTCGCGCGAATATTTACCGGCGCGCCATTACCAGAAGGCGCTGACACCGTTGTTATGCAAGAGGCCTGTAGCGTGATGGATAATCATGTCACCCTGCCAGATGAAATAACAGCCGGTCAGTTTGTTCGCACCAAAGGTTGCCACGTCAATCAAGGTGCAGCAATACTTGCTCATGGCGCCAAACTTGGTCCTGCAGAGATTGCCCTGGCAGCATCGGCGGGGATAAACGAAATTACGGTATACCGTCGCCTCAAAGTCGCCCTGCTCACCACAGGCGACGAACTAATCGAACCCGGACAGCCACTGCAAGCCGGCCAGATCTACAACGCCAATCAATACATGCTGGCCAACATGCTGGCAGCATTAAGTTGTGAGGTCACAAGCATCGGCCCGGTAATCGACAATGCCGCGGCTATCAAGGCCGCACTCGAACAAGCTGCGAAAAATTGTGATGTCATCATCTCCAGCGGCGGTGTTTCTGTCGGCGAAGAAGATCACGTCAAGGCGGTGGTAGAAGAGCTGGGCAAACTGGACCTATGGCGCATCAAGGTCAAACCAGGCAAACCACTGGCCTTTGGCAATGTCTTGAACAAGCCCTTTATCGGCCTGCCCGGCAACCCGGTTTCAAGCTTTGTCACCTTTTGCCTGTTTGCCCGGCCATTTATTCTGAAAAGCCAGGGGCTGACAAAAACAAAAGCAAAGTCATATCCAGTAGCGGCGGGCTTTGAACAAACCAAGCCGGACAATCGCCGCGAATATAAACGCGTATCTCTGGTCACAAATCAAAAGGGGCAGATAATAGCCCAGCCTTATTACTCACAAGATTCGGCCACACTGATGTCTACTACAAACACTGATGGTCTGCTCTGTATTCCTGAAGGGGTAACATTTGAACGCGGTGAGGTCTTGGCCTTCACACCCTACTCAGAACTATTAGGCTAAACCTCGACCAGCTCCTGCGCCAGCGATACAGCCTTGATCAATGTATAGACCTTCTGACCCGGCTCTAGCCTTAGAATGTGTAAGGATTTTCGGCTGATATTGGCTAGCAGCGGCACACCCACATCGAGTTTTATCTGCGCAGAGTGTTTATCTACTTGCGGCAGACCAACCTCTGTCACGGTGGCCTCGAGTATATTTAGAAAGCTAGTCGTCACCTGAGGCCTTTCCAGTGCAATACCAACATTACGCGCCAACACATGAACACGCAACTCATGGCCAACAGCATAGTTCTGCAACGGCACATACAGCTGCCCACCATTAAAGGCCAGCCTACTCAAACCAAATTCTAATTCATGTGCAGCCACTGCGGTATCTAGTACCGAGCCGGACATATCACCCAGGTATTGGCTCAATTCCAGTTCCGAACACAGATCAGTCAGTGGCCCCATGGCAACGACCTTGCCACCACGCAGCATCACCATGGTATCGGTGATCTGCAACACCTCTTGTAAGGAGTGGCTGACATAGATCACGGGGATATCCAGTTCGTCGTGCAGCTTGCGAATAAATGGCAACACCTCACGCTTGCGGGCAATATCCAACGAGGCCAAGGGTTCATCCATCAACAGCAACTTTGGACTGGCCAATAGTGCACGGCCAATCGAAACGCGTTGCTGTTCACCCAAAGACAGGCGTTGGGGTTTGCGCTCTAATAGATGGCCAAGAGCAAGCAACTCTATTACCTGATCCCAGTCCAAGCGCCGTTCGTTGACTGGCGTGCGTTTATAGCCAAATTCAAGATTACCGCGAACGGTCAGGTGATTAAACAGGCGCGGTTCCTGAAACACATAACCCAGCGGCCGTTGTTGAGTAGGCAGAAAGATATCTGCGGTTTCGTCTTGCCAAACAGCGTCGCCCAGTTTTATAAAACCTGTCTGACTGCGTTCCAGCCCAGCCAGACAACGCAACAAAGTAGACTTACCAGAACCGGAGGGTCCAAACAGTGTCGTCACACCGCGGGCAGGCAGGTCCAGTTCGACATTAAGATCAAAGCCATCAAACAAGACCTCAAAGCGGGCCTGTAAACTAATGCTCATGAACAGGGAAACGTCTGTTAAAAATATAAACCATCAGCAACACCACAAAGGTAAAGGCGAGTAAACCGAACGAAAGCGCATGGGCAGTGCTGTAATCGAGCACCTCGACATGCTCGTAGATGGCAATCGACAACACCTGGGTTTCACCCGGAATGCTGCCACCAACCATCAACACCACACCAAATTCGCCCATGGTGTGAGTAAAGCCCAACACGGCAGCAGTAATGTAACCACGCTTCGCCAATGGCAGCATGACAGTGACAAAAGCATCCAGAATTGAAGCACGGAGGCAGCAAGCCACCTCCAACGGTTTACGACCAATGGCGGTAAAGGCATTTTGCAGTGGCTGCACCACGAACGGCAGCGAGTATAAAACAGAAGCAATCACCAGACCGCTAAAGGTAAAAGTCAGCGCCGAGCCGGTCAGCTCAGACCACGGCCCGCCAATGATGCCGTTGGCACCCAAGGCCAGCAATAGATAAAAGCCCAATACCGTTGGCGGCAATACCAAGGGCAAGGCAACCACCGCCTCGACAACCGCCGCCCAGCGTGAACGACTATGGGCCAACCACCAGGCCAATGGTGTCGACAACAGCAACAGGATCACCGTCGTCACCGTCGCCAGTTGCAGAGTCAACCAAACGGGACCGAAATCAATACCTGCCATCAGTAATAGCCATAGCTGCGCATGATGCTGCCTGCGGTTTCACTGCGGAGAAATTGCAGGAATTGTTTTGCTGCCACATTATCCCGGCCATGCTCCAACAACGCGGCCTCTTGTTGCAAGGGGTCATATAGACTCTCAGGCACTAACCAATAGTATTGGCGATTATAACGGTTACCTGGATTCAACACCTGAGACAATGCCACCATACCTAACTGAGCATTACCTGTGGCCACAAATTGAAAGGCCTGGCCAATGCTTTCACCCTGCACCAGCTTAGGCTTAACAGTCTGCCACAAGCCCATATTCTGCAAGGCCTGTTGTGCTGCCCTGCCATACGGCGCGGTGCGAGGGTTGGCAATGGCAAACCTGGAAAAATCACTATCAGCAAGACTATTTTCATCAAGCGGTTTTTCAACCGGGCTCCAAAGCACAATTTTACCCGACGCATAAACAAAGCGACTACCTTCCACCACCTTGCCAACCGTTTGGAGCTGCTGTGGATGAGTTTTATCAGCTGAAAGCAATACATCGTAAGGCGCACCATGGATGATCTGGGCATAAAGCTTACCTGTCGATGCACCACCGATGACCAGCTGATGCCCTGTCTGTTTTTCAAACTGAGGTGCCAACGCCTTGGCCGTAGCAAGAAAATTGGCGGCCACAGCCAGCCTCACCTGCTTGGCCTGAGCCGCAGGAAATGTCAACAGAAAAATTAATATGGATAAACAGGCCTTCATAAAAACTCATTGTTTTTCTATACATTAATGGTAATACCAGATAAGGGCAATGCAGGAATATTAATGCGTTAGAAACACAGACAAGTCTGGCACATTTCACCCCAAGCTATGATATAACAACACCCACCTCTGTATTCCCTAATCAGGAACAAAGGAAGTGACGGATGCACACACCAAGTTTTCTAAGCCAGAAGTGGAGCAGTCCGCACTAAGACTACCACTGTAATGATCAGCGGATTAAACTGACAGCCGATTGGCCTGCCTGGTCCTGCTAGGACTGGCCATGAGCCTGTGGTTGGCACTGGTATTGGTGCTGTGGCTACAAAAAGGTATCTTGTGTACAGAACAGACCTGCACCTGCTTGTTGTTGTATTGGCAGTCGAAAAGATGTTAGCCGATTCAGAGCGTCAACCCGCCATGCAGTATTATACAACCGGGGAGCCACACGCCCAGGCACGGTTGATCTACTTAACCCCGTGCAGCCAACAGTGGCGTATCCATATGTGATATTGCGGGGCATTGAAATACTGTTGCCATAGTTAATTCTTAGTAGTCTAGGCATGTCCTGGCAGCTAAATATGCTGCTTCAAGACCTTGTGTGTCATATTCTTTTCATCGCCATGAGCCGCACCCTCATCTGCGGCTTTAACAGCTGTCTGAAACACAACTAAACTGCGGTGCAACACACTGGGTATAGGTTCAATAATAATGGCATTGTTCATTTAAAAAGGACCATCATTGAATGCGTTTCACATTCACTTTTACCTTATTATTGGTATCCCGGCTTTTACGAATCAATTCGTTACTGGCAAAACCCAGGTCAGACTTTGCCAACCTGTCGTAAAGTACCACGTTTACAGTTGCAGCCAGATTCATACAACCTATGGTTGGCACATAGACAACCGAATCTGCCCTATCAATCACATCCTGACTAATGGTGCCATCTTCAGGGCCAAAGATATAGATGGCGTTTCCCGGGTGTTGATATTCAGGCAATGGTGTTGCCCCTTCAACCAATTCAACACAGACTATCTTTGCGTTTTCAGGTATGTTTTCCAACAGACTTACCACACCAGTTAAGGGGATACTCTGGCTCACTGCCTTGGTATCGGTATTCAGTTTTACCGCTCGGTCATAACGATCGCCGGTATAAAAAACAGCATCAACCCCATAACAGCCAGCAGCACGCATTACAGCACCGACATTTGTTGGGCTTTTAGGCTTGGTTAGACCAAGACTTACATTGACTTCTTTCATAGACTTCTTCATTTTGGCTGAATCATTTTTCAAACAAGCAAGCCCCGTATTGCTTGTTTTCTGGCATCATCGGAAAAACTTGCATCAATACTATTTAGCACCAATTGTTTAGCTTGTGCCTTACTCATATCAAGGTCCTGTGCCAACGTAACAAAGTTTTCGGTCATATAACCACCGAAATAAGCAGGATCATCAGAATTCACCGTAACGCAAACACCTTGTTCGAGCATCTCCAGAATATTATGTTGCAACATGTCATAGAACACACGTAGTTTTGTATTTGATAACGGGCAAACTGTCAGCGGCATTTTTATTTCTGCAAGGTGCGCCATCAATTCAGGGTCATCCATAGAGCGAACCCCATGATCAACACGCGACACCTTTAAATCATTAATGGCTGTCCAGACATACTCCGCCGGCCCCTCTTCACCCGCATGCGCCACTGTCAGAAAACCTAATTCGCGCGCTCGGGCAAAGACTCGACTGAATTTTTCGGGCGGATGCCCCTGCTCTGAACTATCCAAACCCACAGCAATAATCTGATCAAGAAATGGTTCGGCTTGTCTTAGGGTGACAAACGCCGCATCCTCACTGAGATGGCGTAAAAAACACATAATCAACTTGCTGGTAATGCCAAGCTGAACTTCGCCATCCTTTAATGCCCGTGAAATTCCAGTAATAACAGTTTCAAATGATATACCTCGGTCTGTATGGGTCTGCGGATCAAAAAATGGTTCAACATGAATCACATTCTGTTGCTGACACTTTATCAGGTAGGCCCAGACCAGATCATAAAAATCCTGCTCAGTCTGGAGCACATTTGCGCCTTGATAATAGATTTCCAGGAAATCCTGGAGATTATTAAATTCATAGGCGCAGCACAACTGCGACACGGTTTCAAATGGCAACTCAATGTTATTTCTATGCGCCAGTTCAAACATAAGTTCCGGCTCCAGACTACCTTCCAAATGCAAATGTAACTCGACCTTGGGTAGTGCATTGAGCCAATCACGGGCAACAGCAGACATATCACTTCCTCAGCAGATAAAAATATGACTTCGATACTAAACTGGGGGGCATTCAAATGCCAGAATGAAGGCCATTACAATCTGTTAAAATAGCCTGAGTTCAATCAAGAGAAAGCGCTGCCTTCACAGCTAGTCCACTCCCAGGAAACCGGAATCAATGACAAGAAAGCTGAACAACAGATCTATCAATTTAATAATGAAACGCGTCAGGTACTGGTTTAAATCGTCAACATGCTAATCCCTCATACAGAAATCGCTACCGATACCTTGCATGCACTGATCGAAGAGTTTGTCACCCGAGACGGCACCGACTATGGCAAACACGAGGTATCTACCACGCAAAAGGTCCAACAGGTTATGGAGCAGCTTGAACGGCAGGAGATATACATCATCTATAGTGAGCTTCACGAAACCTGCACATTAATAACCAAAGAGACACTCGCAAAAGGTTAAACACCCCATGTCCACAGCAATGGCACGCCACATCTTGTGTAAATCGAAAGACGAAGCTGAGATACTCAAACAGCGCTTGGCCAATGGTGAAGACTTTGCCAAATTGGCAAAAAAATACTCCCGCTGTAATTCAGCTAAAAAAGGCGGCGACCTTGGTGAGGTGCGACCAGGAAAAATGGTTAAATCAATTGACAGTGTGATTTTTAAAAAGCCGATTAATAAGCTACATGGACCGGTTAAAAGCCCGTTCGGCTATCATTTGGTCGAAGTCTATTTCCGGGATTAAGCCCTGTTCTATTCAACCGGACAGCGTTTCAACAGCGCAAGCGTACCTCAACAAAAAGTTTGTCACTTATCGAGTCCTCTGCCACGTTTTGTTTCTTCCAGGGTGATATCTGACGCTGTCAGTCTTGCTTTGATTTATTGATCATGCTCTCGACCAGATCCATCGGTAAGGGAAAAACGATTGTGTTGGAGCGCTCCCCGGCGATCTCTGTCAGGGTCTGCAAATAACGCAGCTGCAGTGCCTGGGATTGTTGTGATAGAGTTTTTGCGGCTTCGAGTAATTTCTCTGCCGCCTGCATTTCACCTTCGGCATGAATCACCTTGGCACGGCGTGTGCGTTCGGCTTCGGCCTGTTTGGCAATGGCGCGTATCATGCTCTCATCCAGGTCAACATGCTTGATTTCCACATTACTGACCTTGATCCCCCAGGCATCGGTTTGCTGATCGAGCGCATTCTGAATGTCAACATTAAGGCGTTCTCTCTCCGCTAGCATTTCATCCAGCTCATGCTGCCCCAACACTGAGCGCAGGGTAGTTTGGGCCAGCTGGCTGGTGGCGTCATAGAAATTTTCCACCTGAATAATGGCCTTGTCAGGCGCAATCACGCGGAAATAGACCACTGCATTCACATGCACCGAGACATTATCGCGTGAGATCACATCCTGGGTCGGCACATCCATGACGATGGTGCGCAGGTCAACTCGCACCATCTGCTGAATAAGCGGTATAAGGATGATGAAGCCCGGGCCTTTAATTTTCCAGAAACGGCCCAGCAGAAAAACCACACCACGTTCATACTCACGCATAATTCTTACAGCGGAAACAAAAAAGAGCACCACCACGATGACAACTGTGTAGATTCCATATAAGGTCATGACTCTCCCTCCTGTATAGAAATTGAAACATCAAGCGGCTCTACCATTAGAATTAAGCCTTTGACGCCAGTTACCTTTACCTGCTGCCCTTTGTGCAAGGGTGTGCTACTGAGTGCATTCCAGGTCTCGCTGTGAATGGCGACCTTACCCGCGTGATCGAAATCATCAATCACCGTGGCGATGCTATCAACCAGTTCTTCCACACCGCTGACTACCGGGCGGCGACGTGCTTTCAAGGCCATGCCTACAGCCACAACAAATACCAGCGCACTGGTGATGGCAAAAGTGATAATCACCGAGATATCGATACCGAAGCCAGGGGCTTCGGTATCAATCAAAATAATTGAGCCGATGACGAAGGCAGTCAGTCCACCAATGCCCAATACACCGAAACTGGGCTGATAAGCCTCAGCCACCATCAGCGCGACACCAAGCAGGATCAGTCCCATGCCGGCGTAATTAATGGGTAACAGCTGAAACGAATAAAGCGCCAACAACAGACTAATGGCACCAACAGTGCCCGGCACTATGGCACCGGGGTTTGAAAATTCAAATATCAAACCATAGATGCCAATCAACATCAGGATATAGGCAACATTAGGGTTGGTGATGACACTAAGCAAGCGATTTCGCCAATCTGGCTCCACAGGGCTAATAGGCAGTCCAGCTGTCTGCAGTGTGCGTTCCTGACCTTGCACCATCACTTCACGACCGTCCACCTGTTGCAGAAGGTCGGTCATGCCAGTGGCCACAATATCGATCACATTCAGCTTCAATGCTTCACTTGCCGTCAGACTGGCGGCTTCCCGTACTGCCTTTTCTGCCCATTCCTGATTACGGCCTCGCAGCTGCGCCAAACTCTGTATATAGGCGACAGCGTCATTGATTATTTTATGTTTCATAGCATCGGTATCACCCGGCCCTTGATCCTCCTTTTCCTTTTCCCTAGCCTTGATATCCGGCGGTGAAATTCCACCAATCTGAACCGGCGTGGCAGCCCCCAGATTGGTGCCGGGGGCCATGGCGGCGATGTGACTGGCATACAGGATATAAGTGCCGGCGCTGGCAGCACGCGCACCACTAGGGGCAACATAGCTTGCAACCGGAACCGGAGAATTAATAATGTTTTTGATGATGGCCCGCATGGCCGTATCCAGGCCGCCCGGGGTATCCATGCGAATCACCACCAACTCAGCACCGCGCAGGGCTGCGCCCTGCAATGCCCGCTCGACATAATCACTCGCGGCCGGGCCTATAGTTTCGTCGATGGTCAGCTGAATAACCGGGCGCTCAGCACCGTCAACAGTAACGGAGTTCAATGCCAACCCGGCGGCACCGAGCATTACCATGACTACGAATAATTTCCACAGCTTTGCCATATCGCAGATTTCCTATATTCAGAATTAAGGATAGTAGTTATCTGGGGAGAATGCATAGGAACCTTGTAAGCCCCCTGCCATAAGCCATAATCAGGGAGTGAAACTCATTCATCATATTCATGCTGATTGGTTCAACTGGCTCAGACGAAGCGTGTTGCTGGCCCTGATGTGCACCTGCAGTCTTGTGCTCGCAACAGATACGCAAGACTACGCCAAGCAGCGTTCGGCACTGATAGACGGGATCACAAACGATGTGCGTGCCACAGCATTCTATCTGGGCCGTGAAAGACTCGATCCACGTGTGCTAGAGGCGCTGGGCCAAGTGCCGCGCCATGAATTTGTGCCATGGCTGGAACGCCAGCGTGCCTATCGTAACCAGCCGCTGCCTATTGGTCATGGCCAAACCATCTCCCAACCCTATATCGTTGCGATAATGACCGACCTGCTCGATCCCGAACCCGGCCACCGCGTACTGGAGGTGGGTACAGGTTCCGGCTATCAGGCGGCTGTGTTGGCCGAACTGGTCAAGCAGGTCTACAGCATCGAGATCATTGAACCGCTAGCACGTGCCGCAGGCAAGCGGCTGCAAGCACTCGGTTATGACAGTGTAACGACACGTATCGGTGATGGCTACTACGGCTGGCCGGAACACGCTCCTTTTGACGGAATTGTAGTCACGGCAGCAGCCAGTCATGTACCACCGCCGCTGTTGGCCCAGCTAAAACCCGGTGGCCGCATGGTGATCCCGGTCGGCTCGCCTTTTCTAACCCAACAGCTGGTACTTATCAAGAAAAATAAAGACGGCGCGCTGATCACTCGTCAACTCTTACCCGTGAGATTCGTGCCTCTTACCGGCGAACAAAACTGACATGAGCGGCGTGTTAAAGGCAGACAAAACACGCATGAAGCAGATCCCGGCAGAACAGCAACGACCACCACTCTTTGCCATCGCCCTGCTCTCGGCTAGCGCCCTGGCCTACGAGGTGTTGTTGATGCGGCTGTTTTCTATCGTTCAGTGGCACCATTTTGCCTATATGGTAATCAGCCTGGCCCTGCTTGGTTATGGCGCCAGTGGTACTTTTCTGTCACTGGCACAAAAGTGGCTGCTATCACGCTTTAGCACAGCCTTTTGCACCAATCTTGGGCTGTTTGGCATCACCTCTGTCGGCTGTTACCTGTTGGCGCAGCAAGTGCCTTTCAACCCAGAAACGGTATTATGGGATTTGCGCGAGCCACTGCGGTTGTTATTCATGTATCTGCTGCTGGCCGTGCCGTTCTTCTTTGCCGCCAATGCCATCGGGCTAGTCTTCATCCGTTTCCGTATGCAAATCGCACCCGCATATGCCGCCGACCTGCTGGGCGCAGGGCTGGGCAGCCTGTGCGTTATTGTGCTGTTGCTGGTGGCGTTGCCGCTATCGGCATTGGGCACTATCGGCGCGCTCGGCCTGTCGAGTTTGCTGGTCGCGGTCTGGCAGCTGCACCTAGCTCGGCGCGCATTGTGGAATATTGTCGCCATCAGTACGGCGCTAGTTCTCATGCTGGTCGTTCAACAGGCAGAACTCGAACTCTCACCCTATAAATCGCTCAGTCAGACACTTCGCATTGATGGCACTGACATCATCACCGAAGCGTCAAGTCCGCTTGGCTTGCTAACAGTGGTGGAGAGCGCAACGATCCCACTGCGGCACGCACCCGGCCTCAGCCTGATGGCCCAGCATGAGCCGCCTGAGCAGGTGGCCGTGTTCACCGACGGTGCGGGGATGACAGTGATCAATGACGGCAAGGCAGCGCCAGCCGCCTACGGCTATCTCGACCAGCTCACCTGGGCGCTTCCCTATCATCTATTTACACCGCAGCAGGTGTTGGTACTCGGTGCTGGTGGCGGTACCGAAGTACTACAGGCCCGTCAACATGGGGTGCCTGAAGTCCATGCCGTGGAACTCAATCCACAGTTAATCGAGCTAGTACGCGAACGCTATGGTGATTTTTCCGCTCAACTTTATGACCAACCTGGTGTGCATGTGCATACTGTCGAGGCTCGCGGTTTTGTCGCCAGCAGCGAAGCCCGTTATGACCTGATACAATTACCGCTGCTGGATAGCTTCGCCACCAGTTCTGCCGGCCTGTATGCCCTGAATGAGAGTTATCTCTATACAGTCGAGGCCTTGAGCACTTTTCTCGAGCAGCTTACTCCAAACGGTTATCTCACCATCAGCCGCTGGATCAACCTGCCGCCGCGCGACACGCTCAAGCTATTCATCACGGCAGTCACCGCACTGGAACAGGCTGGGATCAGTGATCCAGGTAGCCATTTGATTCTGATCCGCGGCTGGCAGACCAGCACACTTCTGATCAAGAATGGCGTGGTTACAGCCGACGATGTCGAGGCAGTGCGGCAATTCGCCACCGCCCGCGCCTTTGACGTCGGTTGGTTTCCTGGTATTCGTGCCGAGGAAACCAATCGCTACAACCTGCTGAACGAAGCACATTTCTATAATGCCGCGCGCGCTTTGCTCGGGCCACAGCGGACGCAGTTTCTTGAACAGTACAAGTTCAACCTGACACCAGCCAGTGACGACGCCCCCTACTTCTTTCAGTTTTTCAAATGGCGCACCCTGCTGGAGATCCTCGAGCTGCGCAGCCGTGGTGGCATGCCGCTGCTAGAGTGGGGCTATCTGGTGCTGGTAGCAACTTTGCTGCAAGCCGTGGTCGCCAGTGTTGTGCTGATCCTGTTGCCGCTTATTGTGTTGCGACGGCGCACAATCAAACAGCGCCCAACGCAGCAAGATGCGTTTCGAAAACGAAACATACTGCTGTACTTCACAGCGATCGGGCTTGCCTTTCTGTTCATTGAGATGGCGTTTATTCAGCGCTTCATCCTGTTGCTTCACCATCCACTCTATGCCACCGCCGTGGTGCTGACCGGCTTTCTGGTATTTGCCGGCCTGGGCAGTGCCTTTGCCCGGCGTCTGACGCAGGCAAACCAGCATAGCCGCGGCGTATGGTTAGCGGTACTGGGCATCGTCAGCGTCAGCCTGCTCTATCTGTTCACACTGGGGCCCCTGTTCGAGCAGCTCATGGCCTGGCCCATTTGGGCCAGGATCGTGGCCACACTTGTTTTGATCATGCCGCTCGCCTTTAGCATGGGACTGCCCTTCCCCCTGGCCCTGGACCGCCTGGGTCACGACGCCCCTGAGCTAATCCCCTGGGCCTGGGGCGTAAACGGTTGCGCCTCGGTGATAAGCGCCGTGTTGGCAACACTGCTTGCCATCCACTTTGGCTTTAGCACGGTGATTCTAACGGCGTTAGTGTTTTATCTGCTTGCGGCGATCAGTTTGCCGCATGTTGGCATGACAAAGGCTGAGGGCCTTCTTACCGGAAACGACGGAGAATAAGCCTCATGTTTAGCCCCATGCCAATGACTTTCACTTAATTTTTACACAAATCTACGAAAATTATGAATAACAAGGCTCATAAAAAACTATAACCAAACACCTCATCACCCTGATCACCGTGGACCTGGGCATTGAAGGAAACAATGATACGGTCTTTGTCACCGACGTAGGGCATGGCCATATGTTTGAGATGGGATGGGAACACGCATAGTATTCCTTCTTCCGGTTTTGAGTCGAAACTGGTGGATTGCAAGTAGAGATTACCCGAATCCATGTAACCGCCACCGATGACATCCATGTAATGACTGTAAAATCGGGTTAGACCGTTCATGGCACCCAGCTCTTTATTACTTTCACGTTTAGCGTCTTCATCGACCTGGACATAATAAACACCGGACCAGGCACAATTTCCGTGGCTATGGGTTTCGTGATAACCGTGGCCGTTCTGGATCTGGAACCAGGTGCCAACTACCTCCATATTCATCTTCTTCGAACGGCTGTGTTTCCATGCTTCGGCATTCATGGCGCTAGAGATTTCAAACACGTTAGCAGAGATAAAGGCAAACAACTGGTTCAAGGCGGGATCGTCATAGCGAATCAGTAGATCATCACTACTGGAATAGACCGGCGCCTCGACCTTGTTGCCATTCTTGTTATCGTTTTGACGGTGCTGGTAAAACAGTTTGACTAGTTCAGGGTTGACCTGCTCATGCTGATCAAACTTCTTACGCAGAATGGGCGTTGGCCACAGCAGTTGGATATTTTCGTTATTTTTTTCTGGCTTCATAGCATTCCTTTACCAAGCTGTTGCTGCCCTCTGATTGTAGCGCTCTGCAACAGCCAACATGGCCACCATCCCCAGAGTCATACCCAACAGCATCAGTACCATCATCAGACCGGCAGCGACAAACGGATTGATATCGGCGGCGAAGCGGATGGCTACCGCCTCCCCCATCAACATGCCTACCAGCATACCCAGGTTGCAGATAGCATAAGTATAAATGACCTTAATCAGATCAAGATGAGCACCCGGGCGCAGCTCCTTGATCAGCAACATGCCCAGATTGCCACCGGCAAACATACCGACATAGGTCCAGGGGGTAAGTCGCATCTTCTGCCATATCTGTCCCGGATCGGGCAACAGTGACGGAGGCAAAGACTGACACACAGACAACAAACCCAACAGCCCGGTGTGACCTAGGTCAGCGGCACAGCCCAGCATCATCCCAAAACCACCAACGACAAACATCACAATGGCCATTTGGATATGATGATGAGCGGAACCACGCCTGAGCAACAGGCTGAACAACAACGCTAAAGGAATGCCACACAGGGCAGCAAACAACAGCGCCGCCTTACCATCCAGTGCTAACAGGTAACAGGCCATGACGGTCTGGGCCACAATCAGGCCGCTGACCAGCTCACGCGTCAGACGCGTGGATGAAACAAACTCATGCAGCTGCCAGCGCATCATCCAGTGCCTCCCAAGCCAGCAGCACGCAACGCTTGCGGGCAGAACTGCCACGCACTGCCGCCAATGCTTGCAAGCTCTCTGTTGGCGGTTCACCGTCAGCTGTAAACCAGACCTGCATAGCTTCGGCAAGTTGACGCGCATCCTGCTGGCTTTTGCCAGTGACAGCTTCCGTCATCATTGAGGCCGATGCCAGGCAGACCGAACAACCACGACCGCGAAATTTCACCCTGCCAAGTCTGCCATCTGCGAAATTCACACCGACTTCAATATCATCGCCGCAACGTGGATTACTGCCGCGGCGCACCACCTCGGCATCGGCCAAATCACCACGATTACGTGGATTGCGATAGTGATCCATCAATACGTCTTTGTAGATACTGAGATCACTCATGGAATTCAAGCAAACATGGCCTGTGCGGCAAGGATGGCATCAGCCAGGGCATCGACATCATCATGCGAGTTATAAGGCGCAAAACTGGCCCGCGCCGTGGCCGCTACTCCCAGATGTTGCATCAACGGCTGGCAACAGTGGTGCCCGGCTCGAATAGCCACGCCGCGTTCACCGGCAACCTGACCGACATCATGGGGATGCACGTCAGTCAGATTGAAAGAAACAATGCCACCACGTTGACACAAATCACGCGGACCATAGAGTTCAATGCCGTTCATGCGCTGCAAAATATTCAATGCATACTGGGTCAGGTCGCTCACGTGTTTATGCACCACTGCCATACCGATGGTTTCAAGATAATTCACCGCTGCAGAAAAACCCAGGGCATCGGCAAGGTTCTGCGAACCGGCTTCGAACTTGGCCGGGTAAGGCGCCCAACTGCTGTCACACTCGCCAACGTCATCCACCATGCCGCCACCGAGCAACAGCGGTTCCATCTCAGAGAGCCGTTCGGCCTTGCCATACAAGGCACCAATACCGGTTGGGCCAAACATTTTGTGCGCCGAAAAGACGAGGAAATCGCAATTCAGTTCAGCAACATCTACCGGCATGTGACCGACTGACTGGGATCCATCAACCACCACCGCAATGCCCTGCTCTGCTGCCCGGGCACAAATGTCCTTAATCGGATTGATCACACCCAACACGTTGGAAACCTGGGTCACGGCAATCAGTTTGGTGCGCGAACCATACAGGCTAGAACAGCCGTCAAAATCCAGCGAGCCATCGGCCTTAAGATCAATAATACATAGTTGCGCCCCGGTTTCACGACACAGAGCCTGCCAAGGTAGATAGTTTGAGTGGTGTTCCATGCGCGTCACCCAAATCTGATCTCCCTGACGCAAACGTGAACGCGCCCAACCTTGTGCCACCATGTTGATGGACTCAGTGGCTGAGCGGGTAAAGATCAATTGTTCGCTAGGTGCGGCAATAAATTTTGCAACTATGCCGCGAGCAATCTCATAGCATTTACTAGCCTCTTCCGCCAACGGATACAAGCCACGATGTACTGGCCCGTAATGGTGACGATAACAATCACCTATGGCATCAATGACCACATTGGGTTTTTGCGTTGTGGCTGCATTATCAAGATAATGCAGTGAATCACCCGCCCTAGCCAACAAAGGAAAATCAGCCACTATTGTGGCTACATCCAGGACATCGAGTGGGCAATTTTTCATGGCGACATCTGGCATCCAACTAGACCTTTACCAGCTTGGTTTGTTGCGCTTCCAGCATTAATTTGTCACGCATGCGCATACCTGAACCCTGACGCCGTACCAGCACGATTTCGCTAATAACACACAGCGCAATCTCTTCCGGCGTACGTGCACCCAGATCCAGTCCGGATGGCGCCATCACGCGCTGCAATTCTGCTTCGCTAAACCCTTCATGACGCAGATAATCCAGCACCAGGCGTGAACGTTTTCGGCTGGCAATCAAGGCGATGTATTCCGCCTTTGAGGCCAGCGCCTGCTTCATGGATTCATGATCACCCTTGTGCTGGGTGGCAATCACCACATAGTCACCGGCCTCGGGTTGCAGCTGTGCATAGTCGAGATCATCGCTAATTAATTTCTCAGCGGCCGGATATTTTTCCCAGCTGATAACCGGGTCATTAACAACCACGTTCAACCCCATCAGATCGGCCATCTGACACAGGCATTCCGCCACACGACCATGGCCCATCAACCATAGGGTTGGGCGTGGTAACACCGGCTCAACATAGACGCGCATACTGCCGCCACAGGGCATGCCTGCACCCAACACTTCATCATTCAGATCAATCTCGATCACCGCACTTTCGCCACTCTGCATACACTGCAATGCTTGATCACAGGTGGTCGATTCGGCACAACCACCGCCAACCCAACCGGCCACCACTCGGCCGTCATGATCGATCACAGCTTTGGCGCCAGTCTTGGCCGAAGCTGAGCCTATGGTCTCAACCACCGTTGCCACGGCATAGGGCTTACCCTGTTCACGCATCTCTGCAAGTACATCAAGAATCTCTTTAGCCATTTTATTTACCTCTGCTTATGAGACGACTGCATCGCTGCCCGTCAAAGCGGCGTACTCTTCAGGTGTATCGAGATCAACCACCACATGGTTGTTGGTCATTTCAAAACTGCTAACCAGTTCAGGATTATTTTCGATCAGCTTTTTACAACCCAGATTACGCTCACCATTTAAGATTTCCTGGCGATGCGAATAATCGATAACAATAGGATTGCCGCGCTTACCCTCATAGGTGGGCACCAATACAGAACCATGACTGCGCTTGCCAAAGACATCGATCAAAGTGTTTACATCCTCAGTCTCTAGCAAGGGTTGGTCTGACAGACAGATCATCACTCCATCACATGGCTGCGACAGCGACAGCAAACCCTGATACACCGAGGTCATCTGGCCATCACGATAGGCCTCGTTATAAATAAACGTTAACGGCAAACCATCCAATATTTCGCCAGCCTTTTCTGCCTGATGCCCCAACACCACCACAATCTCTTGCAGCTTTGAAGCGAGCAGAGTTTCTGCCGTACGCCGCAACAAGGGGATGCCGTCAACCAGCAACTCCAGCTTGTTGACCTCACCCATGCGCCGGGATTCACCCGCCGCCAATAACACTGCCGATATAGTCATGCCATCACGCCCTTAATCACCGCCACCACAACAACTGCTCTTGATAGCAGGTTTTGGCTCTGGCTTTACTTCAGCCTTTTTTGAACCACAACAACTGGAAGTTTCAGCGCTAGTTTCTGCAACAGGTTGCGGTGCAGCGACACCTTCACGTCTCGCCTTGACCACCCCGGCCAGCACTGACAGAGCGATCTCTTCCGGCGTTACCGCCTCGATCTCTACACCTGCTGGCGAGATAATGGCATCGACACGCCCGGCATCGGCACCACTCTCTTTCAACGCCGCCTTGAGCTTGTCGGCCTTACGCTCGCTGGCGATAAAGGCGGTATAGGCAGCACCAATACTTATGGCCGCCTCAAGACCTTTTTCATCCTGTTTGCCTTGTGTTGCCACTACCGCAAAGTTCGGCGCGACATCAGCGACATCAAAGCCATCGATAATCGTGTCTGCATCAGCAAACATTTCTTTGTCTGCACCAGGGAATGCCGCAGTCACAGAAAAACCGACTCGCTGGGCCAAGCCCACCAGGGCCTGGGCGGCTGGTGAAGCACCTATTACCAACAACACTGGTCGCGGAATAACGGGGTCAATAAAAATATCCAAAGTACCTCCACTGTGACAGGTCATGCCAAAATCGGTAATACCCTCTTCGACATAACCATCCTTGGTCGGACTAATGCGAATCAACCGCGCCTGACCTTCTTGCAAAACCTTCTTCGCCGTTTTGATCACTGCGGGTTGTGCACAACCACCACCAATCCAGCCCTGAATCACACCATCAGACTCAACCACGGCCTTGGCCCCCGGCTTGGCCGAGGTCGGCGAAACCGCTCGCACCACTGTCACCAAGGCAAACGGTTTGCCTTCGGCCTTGAGGCAGGCAGCCCTATCCAATACTGCATCACTTTCCAATCTCATCGCTTCATTTTCCTAAAGCTTCATCAAATCAGTTTCTAGTTTCAACAGACTTTCCAGATTATGCGCCGAGGCAAACAGATCCAGAAACGGTAAAGCCGCCTGCATGCCACCCGCAATTGGTTCATAACCCTCACGGCCCAGCAAGGGATTCAACCAGACGATCTTTCTGGCCCGTTGCTTCAACTGCCTTAGCTGATCCGCCAGTTTGTCAGGATCACCAGTGTCATAACCATCGCTAACAATCATCACCACCGAGCGTGAATTAACAATACGCCGACCATAGTCCTGATTAAAACGTTTCAGGCAATCACCAATGCGAGTACCGCCCAACCATCCTAGCGACATCAAGGCCAGCTTCTCCTTGGCCTTGCTCATATCTCGTTCACGCAAGGCATCGGTCACATGTACCAGCCGGGTGTGGTAGACAAAGGCATCGGCATCCTTAAACGCCTCGACAATACCGCGGGCAAAACGCAAAAACAGGAAGCTATACAGACTCATGGAACGGCTAACATCTAGCAACAGGATCAAACGCGGCAACTGTTGCTTACGCTGCCTGAAGGCCAGATCCAGTGGTGTACCGCCATAACGCAGACTTTTGCGAACGGTACGACGTAGATCGATGCGGCGGCCATACTGCTGTACTCGTTGCCTGCGCGTCATGCGACGCCGCATCTGCTTCGCCAATTTCTCTACCAGGTGTTCCATCTCGCGCATCTGCGATTCATCCACCAACATACGAAAATCTGTACGGGCCTTGGCCTCCTGAGCACTGGCACCGCCCTTGCTGCCACCATCACCTGCATCGCTATCATCACCCTCTTCGGCATGATCGGCCTCAGCGACCTGATCACCACCGCCCTGCTGTCCAGCTAGGCCATTCTTGCTATCCATCTTTTCCGAATGGCTGGAACGCTGTTCCTGGGTGCGATTGAGCGGTTTCCAGTAGGCATCAAACAGCTCATCAAAATGCTGCCAGTCATCGCAGTTTGAACAGAGCAAGGCACGCAAGCCCCAGCGCACCCTGCGTCGATCAAGCAGACCAGTAAACTCGGCCATTCTAATCACATCATGATCTTCCTGAATGCCAACCTGATAGCCATTGCCGCGCATAAAACGCAGAAAACCAATTAGGCGGCCAAGCAGGCTGACCGACAATGTATCTGGCAGCTCTGCGTATTCCTGTTGCAAACCGGCACTCATCCTCAACCCGCCTTGGCAATCAAACGGTCGGAGACATCTTTAGTAATCGCATCATGATCCTCCTTGGTCTTTAACAGACAGACCAGGGTATTCATGATCAGCTCCGGATCTTTATCCAGAGATGAAATATTTAACTTCAACAGCGCCGCAGCCCAATCCAACGTCTCGGCAATGCCGGGGGTCTTGCGCATATCCATCTTGCGCAGCGCCTGCACATATTCCACCACCTGTCCGGCCAGCTTTTGATTAATCTCGGGCAGGCGACTGGTGACGATGCGTAGCTCTTTATCGAAGCTTGGGTAATCGACATAGTGATACAGACAACGGCGGCGCAATGCATCGCTCAGCTCGCGGGTGCCATTGGACGTCAGAATCACATAGGGTTTGGTTTCGGCCTTGATGGTGCCCAGCTCGGGAATGCTGATCTGAAAATCGGACAATACTTCGAGAAAGTGGGCCTCGAACTCTTCATCGGCCCGATCTACCTCATCAATCAAGAGAACGGGTGACTTATCCATAGTAATGGCCTGCAACAACGGCCGTTTAAGCAGATATTGCTCACTAAAGATATGTTGTTCCTTGCTCACCGCTGATTTGCCATCGGCCTCTTGCATCTTGATGGCCAGCAACTGGTGCTGATAATTCCACTCATACACGGCCGAGTTTACATCCAGGCCTTCATAACATTGCAGTCGTATCAACGGACATTCAAATACCTTGGCCAGGGTCTTGGCGATTTCGGTCTTGCCAACTCCAGCATCACCTTCGAGCAACAAGGGCCGTTCCAATTTGCTCAGCAATAGTAGCGTAGCAGCGAGATCATTCTCGGCCACATAGCCGGCCTCGGCCAGACGGATTTGAAACTGTGAGATTTCTGTCATGCGATCCTCTTGGGCCAATACAGCCAGAAAAAGAGGTAACTGCTAATTGGACTGAGACAAAAGCCAATCGTTCATACGGTGTCGGCCTATGACTTGCTGCCACCAAATAGACTTCTGAAAAAACCCATCAACAGGCCCCAGGCAAATGCTAAACCGTTAAGCTCCTTTGGCTGTTCAGCTGCTTTGGCGGCTGCCTCCTCGGCAACTGCACCCTCGCCCATGGCGATGACGTTATTGACAAAATTTGCACCGAACTGATCCAGAATCTGGTCAGCCACCTGATTCATCATCCGGCCACCAAGGCTGGCCATCTTGCCGGTAACGGTCACTTCTGCAATACCCACCACTTCACACTTACCAGCTTCGGTTTCGCGGACACTAGCAGTCAAATCCATGGTCGCAGACGAAGTACCCTTAACATCCTGGCCCTTGCCCTGCATCTTCATTTCACGTTTGTCGGCATCGGTTCCCTGCACCGTGATCACGCCTTTGAAGGCCATGGTGGCTGGGCCAACCTTTACCTTTACAGCGCCTTTGTAATTCGAGTCATCAACTTGCTCGGTGATTTCCGCACCCGGCATACAACCGGCTACGCCAGGGATGTCCTGCAAGAACTTCCAGGCATTGCTGGAAGACGCATCAATCGAAAAAACTTTATTAATTTCTACTTTCATTGGCGCTTACTCCTGGAGATATCTACTTCAAAGTGAGGGGGCGAACTCACAGCGTATTGACTGCCAGTCCGCCCTGCCTCGATTCACCTGTCACTCCAGGCCTTATCTCTTACGAGGCTAGCCCTTGTTAAGGTCCAACTCCTTCAGCGTCTGCCAAACGCGATAGGCATTATGGGGCATGTCGACGTGGCTAACACCAAACTGACCGAAGGCATCATTAATCGCATTCGAGAAGCATGGAATACTGCCCACGTGTGGCGATTCGGCCACGCCCTTGGCACCCATTGGATGATGCGGTGATGGAGTGACGGTATAGTCCAACTCCCACTTCGGTGTTTCCACCATAGTTGGCCAGAAGTAATCCATAAAAGTGTTACCCAACAGATTACCAGCTTCATCATAAGGCAGCTCCTGGCCCATCGCCACAGCATAGCCCTCGTTCAGACCGCCATGAATCTGCCCCTCTATGATCATAGGATTGATGCGGGTACCGCAGTCATCCAGGGCATAGAAACGTCTGACTTTAGTCTCGCCGGTGAACTTATCGATGTCGAGTACCGCCACATAGGCACCGAAGGGGAAGGTAAAGTTAGGTGGGTCATAATAATCCACTGCCTCCAACCCCATCTCCATGCCCTCAGGCACACTGTTATAGGCCGCCCAAGCGATCTCCTTCATAGTCTTCGCCTGATCAGGTGAACCAACCACCCTGAACTGATCCACATCCCACTCAAGATCATTTTCACTCACTTCAAGCAGATGAGCAGCTATCTTACGGGCCTTCTCACGAATCTTACGCGCCGCCATCACAGTCGCGGCAGCACCAACAGGCGTGGTACGTGAACCATAGGTACCGAGACCATAAGGCGCAGTGCTGGTATTGCCCTCCTCTATCTGGACATCTTCAGATGCCAGCCCCAACTCAGTGGCGATGATCTGGGCATACGTCGTCTCATGGCCCTGCCCTGTGCTCATGGTCCCCATGCGAGCAATAGCACTGCCGGTAGGATGGATGCGAATCTCGGCACTGTCGAACATGCCGACACCGAGAATGTCGCAATTTTTGCTGGGACCGGCACCGACGACCTCGGTAAAGGTGCAAATACCAATCCCCATAATCTCACCGCGAGCCTTCTTCTCAGCCTGTTCCCTACGTAAGCCAACGTAGTCAACCGCCTCAAGAACCTTCTTCAGGGCAGTAGGGTAATCACCGCTGTCGTACTCCCAACCCAAGGCAGACTGGTAGGGAAACTGTTCCGGCTTGATAAAGTTCTTCATCCGAATTTCGGCCGGATCAATACTCAGTTTCTGCGCCAAAACATCAATGGTACGTTCGATGACGTAGACCGCTTCGGTAACACGGAAGGAACAACGATAGGCCACCCCCCCCGGCGCCTTGTTGGTGTAAACACCATTAACATTGGCATAGGCAACAGGAATATCGTAAGAACCGGTACAGATGCTAAACAGACCCGCAGGCCATTTGGTCGGCTGGGCATGGGCGTTGAAGGCACCATGATCGGCCAACACATCGACGCGCATCGCCTTAATGTTGCCCTCCTTATCCGCCGCCAACTCGCCGACCATGTGATAGTCACGGGCAAACGAGGTAGTCGACAGATTCTCGATCCTATCCTCAACCCATTTCACCGGGCGACCCAACACGATCGAACCGACAATGGCGCAGACATAGCCAGGATAGATGCCCACCTTGTTACCAAAGCCGCCACCAATATCGGGCGAAATTACCCGGACCTTACTTTCAGGAATACCAGACAGCAACGTGACGACCGTACGCACCACATGTGGTGCCTGTGACGTAATGTAAACCGTCAGGTCGCCTTTAACCTTGTCGAATGACGCAACGCAACCGCAGGTCTCTAGCGGGCAAGGGTGAACACGATGGTTATACATCTCCTGCCTGACCGTTACCTCGGCCGATTCAAAAGCGCGATCGGTGGCATCCTTGTCACCCACATCCCAACTGAAGATATGATTATTGTGCTTGCGCGGCCCTTGTCCGGCGGTGTCTTTACCGACCAGATCATCCCGGACAATCGCCGCATCGGCATCCATGGCCTTATGTGCGTCAATCACCACCGGCAGTTCTTCGTATTCCACTTCCACTAGATCGGCAGCATCAGCAGCGGTATAGCGATCATTAGCAATAACCATGGCCACCTCCTGATACTGGAAGCTAACCTTTTCATCCGCCAACACCGCCTGCACATCACCAGCCAATGTCGGCATCCAGTGCAAGTTAAGTGGTTTAAGATCTTCGGCAGTCAGAACCGCAACCACACCTGGCAATGCCAGTGCGGCTTCTTTGTTTATGGAGATAATTTTGGCATGGGCAAAGGGACTACGCACAACCTTACCGACCAGCATGCCCGGCAATTTCACGTCATCAACGTAGTTGCCCTTACCTTGGATAAAGCGCGGATCTTCCTTACGCTTTCTCGAACAACCGACCCCTTGCAGGCCTTCTTCGCGTTCTTGTTTATCTGTCATGATCCGCTCCCCTATTCTGATTGCATCTTCTCGGCGGCCACTTGAACCGCCTTGATGATATTTTGATAACCAGTGCAACGACACAGGTTGCCCGACATGCCATGACGGATTTCATCTTCCGTCGGGCTAGGGTTTTCCTGCAGGAAGCGATACGCACGTATCATCATGCCTGGAGTACAAAAGCCACATTGCAGACCATGTTCCTGCATAAAGGCTGCTTGTATGGCGTGCGGCTCACCGTTCTGAGACAGGCCTTCAACCGTCAACACATCACCGCCATTGGCCTGTACAGCCAACACAGTACAAGACTTAAGCGACTCTCCATTCAGATCAACCGTACAGGCACCACAGTGGCTAGTCTCGCAACCGATATGGCTGCCGGTCTGTTGCAGTTGTTCACGGATCACGTGAATCAGCAGTTCACGTGGTTCTACCAGCGCCTCGACCTCCTGGCCGTTCAGCATGAATTGAATATGTGTCTTCGCCATTTCTATTCCCCCTTCGCCCGACTCAAGGCCTGACGGATAGCACGCCGCACCATCTCTCCTGCCATATTGGTTTTGTATTCAACATCGCCACGCAGATCTTCGGCCGGATCACAGATAGCCATGGCCTTCTCGGCTGCCTCACTGATCAAGGCTTCATCGATCACTTTTCCCCTCAGATGCTGCTCGGCATCGGTGGCCTTCAGCGCCGAAGCGCCAACATTAGTCATCGTAATGTTGATTTGAGTACAGGTATCGCCGCTCAATTGCAGCTGGGCTGCAGCTGCAGCAGTGGCAAAATCACCGGTCTTACGTTTCAGTTTGCTGAAACCATAACCACTACCGGCAGGAGGAACAGGCACCTGGATCTCAATCAGAATCTCACCCTCTTCCAGCAGGGTGTAATAGGTACCGAGAAAGAAACCATCGGCAGCAACGGTGCGTTTGCCATTGGCACCAGCCAGTACAAACGAGGCACTGACAGCCATCATGATAGCGGGATGATCATTACCAGGATCACCATGGGCAATATCGCCGCCAATGGTGCCCTTGTTTCTGACTTGGGGATCGGCGATTAATTTGGCCGCCTCAGGAATCAGCGGGCATTTTTCCCACAATAGCTGTGATGCAATCAGCTGGTTTTCGGTAGTCATGGCGCCAATGCGAATTTGGCCGCCCTCTTCGCGCACACCGCGTAATTCATTGATACCGTTAATATCAATCAGATGGGAAGGCTCGGCGAAACGAAGTTTCATCATGGGCAACAAGCTGTGCCCGCCTGCTAATATTTTTGCTTCTTCACCATACTGCCCAAGCAACGACAAGGCATCAGCCAGGCTAGTCGGTGCGTGGTATTCAAAGGTACCTGGTATCATGAGTTCCTCCGTTTCTTATATGTAGTAAACACGTTCTATTTATATTTGGAACAACATACGGCGGCATAAAAAACGCCATCGTACGAGCTTACGCCTTACGAAACTGCAATCAACCTCTTCCTCACCATCGGCACCATAGCCGCATAACCGGTAAAATATTCACATAAGCTGCCAGCGATTAGCGTAAATTGCACAGATGGAACACAAGCCCATGAAAGGCTTCATCAGCACGCAACAACGAATCTGATGTCCGTGTGATTACGTGTGATAGAACAAACAGTAGTCGGTTATGGAATGAACAGCAAGAAGCCTAAGGCCAGCATGGCCCTAACACTCGCTAAGCCCTATCAAAGAGACAATACAAACAGGAGGGATATAATTATCGAATGCTTAAAGCAAATATAACAAAGCAATGGGCAGTTTCAGTCCAAGCCCAAAATGGTCTTGAGCATTTTCACCTTACCGCGACTGACGGGAATGAAGACATCGCCATTCACGGCCATGATGATCAAATATTGCTCACCACTTTTTTCAAATGACTTGGCAAAACGAAGATTGATCATATGGCTTCTATGGACACGGACATACTTGTCCTGCGGCAGACGCGCCTCCAGCTCAGACAGCGAAAGATTGCAGAGATATTCTTCATTCGTCGTATAAACAGTAGTGTAATGCCCCTCGGCCTTAAAGTGCACCACCTCATCCAGATCCACCAGCATAACCCGATTATGCTTATGCACCGGCAGCTTGAACAACAGACGCGGTTTATCTGATTCAGCCTGGCCTATACGCGGCGTGGTGGTGATATCGGTCAGGTCATAAAATACCATGCAAGTGCCCACGCTCTTGCCATGCCCAGTCATCTTCGAGACTTTGATCAACAACACCCTGTCCGGCATATTGATCATCATGGTCATGGGCGGCGGTGACTCGGCCGGGCAGGCTGTCTGCTCAAGTAACCACTCGACCTTGGCGCGACTCTTTTCCGGATGAAACTGCAGGATCTCCTGGCCAATAATCGCCTCGGCATCTGCCCCCATGATCTGGGTAGCAACACTGTTAAGTCCCATAATATGATTATTTTCGTCCAGCCAGATGATGCCTGGATCAAAGCGCTGCAATTGATGTTGAAATGTTTCCAACCCAGGTTTCATAATGGCTCCAGCATCCTCTCCCCAAGTCAAGCATTATACTCAATACTAGTTAGTATCAAAGTTTCACCCTATAAAAAAGGGGCAGGTATAAAATTGCAGCCCGTGCTAAAAATGCTATACGTCCATTAGTCATTGGTCGAAATAGTTGGCTATTTTTCAAATAGCCAAGCTGGATCCCGTACGTGTGCCAATTTGCATCGCTTAATTGAAATTGTGAACGCTAACGGGCTGAAGCCCTATACCTATTTGAAGAGCGTATTAAAAAATTCATTTTGATATCTCTCCGGAGTTAGCATTAGTGCTGCAAGATTAACTTGCAATATAGCCTCCCTGGTTAGTTCAAAACTACCAACGAGCAAAAAAATCATGCCAGTACGGCCTGGATCAAGGCGATGTTCAAGTTGGTGCAAAACTCGCAATAACAGCAAGCCTGCCAGAGAATGGTAAACGTTATGATCACAGATAAGGAGCCGGCTATGACAAACCGTTATTTCACCCAGGAAACCCTCCGCTTTCTCAATGATCTTGCGGCTAACAACAACCGTGATTGGTTTGGGTCACACAAAGAGCAGTATGAAACAACGATCCGCACACCTGCGTTGAATTTTATCACTGACATGGCCGACGAACTGGCGCTAATTTCCCCCCACTTTCTTGCTGTGCCGAAGAAAGTAGGGGGCTCTCTCATGCGTGTTTATCGCGACACCCGTTTTGGTAAGGACAAACGCCCCTATAAAACCAACATCGGCATTCAGTTTCGCCATGAGATGGGCAAAGACGTGCATGCCCCCGGTTATTATCTGCACGTGGAATCTGAAGAGTGTTTTGTCGGTGTGGGTATCTGGCGGCCGGATGCTACCGCCTTGGGAAAAATTCGCGATGCCATTGTAGAAAACAGCGCTGGTTGGCTTGCCGTTAGTGGTAACAAAGCCTTCAGAAAAACATTTACCTTAAGTGGTGACTCACTCATCAATGCCCCGCGCGGTTATGCTAAGGATCACCCATTGCTTGAGGATTTGAAACGCAAAGACTTTATTGCCTTGAGCGAGGTGAGCATAGAGAGGATAACCTCACCTCGCCTAAAATCACTGGTGACAGATAAATTTAATACTGCTACACCGTACATGCAGTTTCTGTGCAAGGCGCTTGAATTGCGTTTTTGAGTGATGCGCCCGCGCCAACCGCTTATTCAAGATTGTCCAGTACCTGCACCATAAGCGGATGATTACCACGCGTGAGCTTTCGCAGAATCTGGAGGTTTCGAAACGCACCACCCATCGCGATATTCAAGGTCTATCCTTATCCGGCGCAGCCATGACCAGGATAGAAAGTGTAATGCCCGACCATATCAGGCCTGAGCTTGAACGGCAGAAATTATAGCGCCTGATTTTCCTTCCAAATCTGAAATGGCAGAACATCTGGCTTTGTCGCGCAAAGCAATCAAGGCGCAGCGAAAAATTCAGCATAATTACGTGGTCAGGATGGCGAGCACGCCAACCAAACCCTACATCCTATTCAGGTCAACCCAGGCAGGACACCTTGTTCAGCACTTCTTTAAATCCATCGGCGTCACATCACCTAGTGTCATATGCAGGCGTAAATTGTAGTAAGCAATGTATAACCGCACATCGCCCGCAGCCGAAGATACACACTTCCTGTCAACCACTACAGTTCGAGACCTCACTCATGCGTGTCCGTTTAAATTATGTCTCTATGTATTTATGATAAGTTTCTATAAAATAGACAAATAGTAGGCCGTCACACTGTAAAACTCTGGATAGCTCTAAACTGGCATACCCATCTTCCAAGAGAAATTAAGCCGTATCCATGTACATTTAACTCTAGCAATACTCGCATTAGGGGGGGGGGGAATTATACCTCTCTACAACCGAAACTCTTGCTGGATAACTTCAAAGCAATACAAACCCACTATGGGTGAATCAATCAATTAAGTTTATGTAAATTTTAGAGGGACCCTTTAGGTGTTTTTAGCTGCGCTAACGATTACTGTGAATTTATCTATGAAAAACAGAGCAGCCCAGCTAGTGTGCATCAATTCGATTTGCACTGCCCAGCCCTGGTTAATAAGGAATTAAGATCATGAGTGAGCCAGTACGTCTCGATAAATATTTGGTTAAATTGATCCAATGTTCCCGTGGTAATGCCCAAAAATATATTGAAGGTGGCTGGGTTCTGGTGGATGGCGAAATCGTGGATCAGCCGCAATTCATGGTGTCGAAGCAACAGGTTGAGTTGCATGCCGATGCCACCCTGGCACCGCTGGTGCTGATGAGCATTCTACTACATTTGCCTGAAGGCATTGACGTCAACGACACAGCAGCCCAGCTGCGACTAATCACCCCTGCTACGCGTTCAGCGAATGATGACTCTGGTATTCGCACCCTCAAACGCCACTTTGCCAGACTGCAGCCGACCGCACCACTTGAAGTCGGCGCCACAGGTCTGGTGGTATTTTCTCAGGATGGCCGGGTGGTAAGCCGTTTGGTCGAGGATGCCAGCAAGAATGAGCAGGAGTACAGCGTAGAGGTGAGTGGCGAGATTGAACCTGGCGGTCTTGATCAGCTAAACAGCAAGATGACGCGTGACGGCTGGATACTACCTGCGACAAAGGTCAGTTGGCAAAGCGAATCCCATATGCGTTTTGCGCTCAAGAATGTCAGGCCAGGCCAGGTTGAGTTTATGTGCAACAGTGTTGGCCTAACGGTGGTGTCGATGAAACGCCTTCGTATTGGCCGTGTGCCAATGGGAAAGCTGCCGCCGGGACAGTGGCGTTATCTGCCAGTGGGCGTGTTGTTTTAATGGCATATGGCCATACAGTTTCATCCTCTGCCCTAATCAAACCATGATGGATAACAATACTGCAGATTACCAGAAACTGGTGAAATACTATGCCGGTCAGATCGACAAGATAACAATTGCCGGACTGCCTGGTTATAAAGTTCATGGTCGTGAAGTGGTACTGGTGGATGACCATAATCTCCATCACGCGGTGCATGACCTTCTTCAAACCCGTTATCTGGGCTTTGACACGGAATCTAAGCCTAACTTTATCAAGGGTGAGAAGAGCAACGGCATTGCCATCATTCAGATCAGCTCAACGTCCAGGTGTTATATATTTCAAATGCACAGGATTACCGATATCACGCCGCTGGGTGACCTGGTGATGCATCAAAAAACCATCAAGATCGGCGTCGGCCTTAAAGATGACCTTACCAAGTTGAGAAGTGAGTATAAATTTCATCCCGCTGCGTTTGTTGATCTGGGCACAATCTTCCGTGCCTTTGGCCGCAAAAATAGCGTTGGTTCCAAGCAATTGGTGGCGTTGGTCTTGAAGCAGAAACTGCGCAAGAGTAAAAAGGCCACGATGTCCAACTGGGCGGTTGATAAATTGTCGCCATTACAGCTTGAGTATGCCAGCGATGATGCCTTTTCCAGCGTTGATGTTTATCTACGGCTCAGGGAGGTATTTGAGCCGTACACGGCAGTACTGGATAAAAATGTTTTGAAGTTACTAAATTTGCCCGCATGGGGAAAATAAAGAGATTGGCTACTCCCCTTCACGCGCCTCTTGTTCTCGACGACGGCGATCACATTCCTCTTCCTCGGCGGCATCAATCACCATCAATATGTCGTCAACATCGGCGGCGATGGTGCTCTCTGCAAAGTAGCCAGTGAGTTTGATGTCGGGGTGGAGCGTAGCGTTTTCATAGTGGCTCCAGATTTCCTTGCCGTAAGCGGCACTGAGCAACTCGGGGGCATAGCTACCAAAGTAGTTACTCATATTATTGACATCGCGTTCCAGCATCACCCGGGCGCTGTTGTTGCCGGCAGCATTAACAGCCTGAGGTAGATCTATGATGACAGGGCCAGTATCATCGACCAAGACGTTGAATTCAGACAGGTCGCCGTGGACCAGCCCAGCACAGAGCATGCGCACCACTTCGCCGATCAGCCGGCCATGGTATTCCAGCGCCAGTTCAGGGCTAAAACTGACCTCGCTCAGCCGTGGGGCTGCATGACCATCACCGTCGGTGATGAGCTCCATCAATAACACCCCATCGACAAAACCATAAGGCTCAGGCACACGTACGCCGGCGGCGGCGAGTTGATAGAGCGCATCCACTTCGGCGCTAAGCCAAGCCTGCTCGCTCTCTTTCTGACCGTAACTGGTGCGTTTCTGCATGGCCCGATTGCGGCGACTGTTTCGCGTTGTACGGCCTTCCTGATACTGAACCGCCTGCTTGAAGCTACGCTTGCTGGCCTCTTTATAGACCTTGGCGCAGCAAACGGTTGCGCCACAGCGAACCATGTAGACCTGGGCCTCTTTACCACTCTGCAGCTGACAAATAACATCATCAATCAGACCATCGTCGATAAGTGGAAGCAATCTCTTTGGTATTTTCATTTACATCTTTGTTTGTCGTCAGACACGATTATAACAAGCAGCTATGAAGCTTGTATGTTGCCGTAGAGATAATTTTAATGATATGACTCACCCCAGCCAATTTAAGCACCCAAATATTCAGCATTATCGATATTGATAACGTTTTCCAAAAACTATTTCTAGCCTAAAGGTAATTGAAGATTGAGGATGGAAATTAGTTTCTTTAAAGAAACTCAACTGAGGAATTATTTCACCAAACATCCATTTCTTATGAACATCTTGACGATATCGAACCCGCATAAAATACTGTTTAGCCAGCCAATCAGTCTCATCGTCTGCAAAACCGGCAACCTGATAAGCCAAACTCCGGCGCGCATCAATATTGTGATAAAACGAAATCCCTTGATCGAATCGCCGAAATTTTTCCTCTTCCTTCCAGTTCAGCGAAGATGTTGTTTGAAACAACAGCTTTTTCGTGATTGGCCGGTCAAATTCAAGTACGCCATTGGCACCAAATCCACGTGAGTCAAACCAATCAAAACTACTGGAGGCACGTAATAACCAGTTATCCAGCGGAAAATATCTATATGAACGCAGGCGTGTAAACAGGTCTAACCCTTTATTAAGCTTAACACCCAAACCGGGGCGTATATCCCACTTTCTTGCTCCACCCACCTGTCTTTCCAGCGAAATAAAAAAATCTCGTTCCTGCACCACATCGATAGGTAAATTATTTAAGTTTTCCAGAGAATCACGTTGTGAGTCAGTTTCAATCAATAACTTAAGGCGTTTTTTTAATCGCGGTAAATCAACTTTTAATTTCAAATCACCCGCAAATCCCGTGCCCTCGTATTCCTTGGATACCATATCAAGTGCGATCCGTAGATAACTTTTGTTCGCTTGTTCAAACACCTTGTCATCAGCGAAGAAGGCGTCTATCGAGCCGACAGTTTCTTCAAGGCCACTTGAAATAGATGTATGCGTTACTTCAAGCTTACCAATTACGGTATTAAACACCCCTTCTGACCTGTTTTTAGCGTCTTCAAGTTGGTCACTTGGTGTTGATACTTCAGTCTCGGTGGCGTCAATCTTGTTTGCAGCTGGAGGATTAATATTTTCCTGGCCAAACGCACAACTAACAGTCCCCAGGAAAACAATTAAGACCGTGATAAAAAGCATTTGTCGATTCATTGAGAAAGGATCACGCTATGAATCGATTAAATCCATATATAATAAGCAGTTGATTCGTCTTGTTAATGTCAAAAATAGAAAAAGCAGACCCGGTGTTGTGTATTATCAAGGGAGAGTATAATCAATTCTTCCGCCACACACTCGCCAACCATGGCTGTTGCTCACGCGGCTTATCTTCAGGGCGATAATAATGCATCAACTCCACAAACCCTGCCCCCTTCATATAACGGCTCCAGGTCGACAAGTCATAATAGGCGCCATAACGTCCACCAGCCCAACCCTCTTCATTCATTCCGCGTGGATTAGAGCTAAACAAGACCCCGTTAGGCTTGAGCGCCGCATGATATTTCAGCAATACGACGGGCAGGATCTGACTAGGAACATGAAACAAGGAGGCGTTGGCATATATCCCATCAAAATAGCTGGCAGGCAGAACAGGGGTAATAAAATCCTGCAACCAAACGTCACAGCCGCTATATGACCTCGCAATATCAACAAACCGCGCGGCGCCCTCTAAACCCACGGCAACATGGCCACGCTCGGTGAATGACTTCAAGTCACGCCCAGGGCCACAGCCAACATCAAGAATAGTGAACGGCGAAGAACCTTCAATGTGCTGCAACAGCGCAGATATATTTTGCTCAACATCATGATCAATCGTGCCGGCAAAGAAATCGTCCGCTTTTTGGTTGTAGTAATCAAGCGTCAGCCTGACAATTTCTTTCAGTTCTTCAGAACTCTGCTTTGTATCAGACACGGTCCAGTTCTCCACCAATCAAAATATGGAGTGAAGCCTGAGAGGATGAGAAAAAATCAGACAAATTCTGCCAATTGCTTCTCAATCGCCTGTATCTGCTCCGAGGTAGACTTGGCAATGGCCTCAAGCACCTCAGCATTCTCAAGTTGAATGGCCTGCTCCTCGGAGTCAGGATCCAGGCCTTGACGATAATCCCTCTCAATCTCATCCAGCCGCTGGCACAGCTCATCACGTTTTTTAAGCAGTTGCTCTCTATCAAAGTCCATACCTATTCTCCTTAGATGGTGCCCGGTATGTCTCAGTATGGGCCAGTTTAATGCTCATATAAATACCAAAATCACGATTGGCTATCAAAGCAATAATCGGCAATCTAGTGGAATAAATGTCATTTAGGGGGACGGCGGCCTCACCTAAACCTGATTCGAATGGCTATTATAAGCCGAGAACCAGGCGACGACTCAGCCAAATTTATAATTGATCTTCGATTATGGCCTCTGTAATGACAGCCAAGGGACTTCACATTCGCCCAATTCAGCCGCAACATAGGCCGAGTCACCCGTAATGGTGACGGAAATATCCATAGTGCGCTGTACCAGCGCTGCCATTGTTTGTATATTTTCCCACTGAAACTGATAAAAAGACGCCTTCAGTTTATTAAACTTTATCCGCCCCTGCTGCCACCAAACATCAGACTTTGAATTAAAACTATAAACCTTAACTGTGGAAGCAAGTCGTGTTGCCTTTTTTATTCTATCAGTAGCGGGCTCCCCGACATCAATCCACAAGGAAATTTGATCATCCAATGTCCGTGCCCATATGTCGGGCTCTTCAACGGCACTAATACCCTTGGTAAATGCTAGCTGCTCTTGGGCATTAATACAGAACGCCAGCACCCGGACCATCATGCGTTCAAGTGTTTCCGAAGGGTGTTGAGCAATGGTCAAATTGAGTGTGTCATAATAATCACGGTCTAGATCAGACAACGCGATCCTTAATTTATAAATGGTCGGTTTTAATGCCACTAAAATATACCTGATGATGGTCAAATATGACGCCTTGCCAAGCGCTTGTTATACCTACGTCCAGCTCAGAGAGTCAAGAATGGTTGGCCAATTAAACGCTTGAAGTACCACCGGCTAATTTGACTAAAAGGTTCCCTGCACAAATACTTACCTGTAAAATTTATCTTTTTAAGACCATCAATGGAGCAGTAGTGTATGGGCAGAGCCTATCAGAATCGAAAAGAATCCATGGCCAAAACGTCTGACGCAAAGGCTAAAGTCTACAGTAAATATGGTCGCGAGATATATGTCTGCGCCAAATCGGGTGGCTTCGATCCAGATGGCAATTTAGCCTTGCGCGGCCTGATTGAACGAGCCAAAAAAGACCAGGTGCCAAGCCATGTAATTGAAAAAGCGATCACCAAAGCCAAAGGCGGTGGTGGTGAGGATTTTGCCACGGCCCGCTATGAAGGCTTTGGCCCAGGCGGTTGCATGGTGATAATTGACTGCCTTACCGACAACCCTAATCGTACCTTTGGTGATGTTCGCCAGTGTTTTACCAAAACAAAATGTAAAATAGGTACCCAGGGCAGTGTCAGCCACATGTTTGATCACGCTGCCATCCTGGCATTTAAGAGTGATAATGAGGACGCCATCTTGGAGGCCTTGCTAATGGCAGATGTGGATGTCACCGACATTGAAAACGAAGATGGAAAAATCATCACATTCATGCCTCATACCGATTACTTTAAGGCCAAACAAGCGTTAGCGGACGCTTTCGGTGAGATTGAATTTGAGGTCGATGAAATTCAATTTTTGCCACAGACCACCACACCGATAAGCGGTGACGATGTAGAGCTATTTGAGAAATTTTTGGATATGCTGAATGACCTGGAAGACGTGCAAAATGTCTATCACTCTGCCGAACTCTGAAAATGTACTCCGGCCCTACACATATTGCCCGGCACACCAACCAGAAGCCCAGGCCCATTGGAAATTATAACCGCCCAGCCAACCTGTTACGTCCAACACCTCACCGATGAAATACAGACCGGGTACATTATTGGCCTCAAACGTTTTGGAGGAAATAGCATCGCAGTCGACGCCACCCGTGGTGACTTCAGCGGTGCGGTAGCCTTCGGTACCGGCAGGTTTTACCTGCCAGCATTGCAGGGTCTGAGCGATGTTTTCAAAGTTCTTATTGGATGTATTAGCCAGGACCTTGTCTTGTAAGGCTCCAGTAATAAAAGTGCTTACCAGCCGTTTTGGCAAGTGTTTAGCGAGGAATGTTTTGACCTGCTGTTGCGGATGTTGTTGCTGAGCTTGTTTGAATTCGCTGCCCAAATCATGGCTTGGCAGTAGATTAATATTGACCACTTCCCCTGCTTGCCAGTAAGACGAAATCTGCAAAATAGCAGGACCACTCAGACCACGATGGGTGAACAGTACATTTTCTCGAAAGCTAACACGACTGTTACTAACGATACTATCGATGGCAATGCCGGTGAGCGCAGAGTATTTTTCCTTGTCCGCCGGATGCAACGTGAATGGCACCAGCCCTGCCTGGGGCGGCCATATTTTGATGCCAAACTGTTCGGCCACTTGATAACCAAAAGGCGAAGAACCCATGCTCGGGATAGACAAGCCACCTGTAGCGATGACCAGTGACTGACACGACAAATCCCCCTGTGA
>Ga0316208_1000333_pt1 | contig 60977 bp, 49 predicted proteins | sample 3monopyrite_MG_FD_204944 | JGI IMG/M metagenome (GOLD analysis project Ga0316208, IMG submission 204944) | Microbial mat bacterial communities from mineral coupon in-situ incubated in ocean water Damariscotta River, Maine, United States -... | ecosystem: Environmental > Aquatic > Marine >... | reverse complement strand
ATTCAACTCACAAACTACACTTAAATGAATTCACTGAATATTATTTTCAGCAAGAAGGATTTTGTGTGGAAAATAACCACGAATAAAGCTACAAATTGCTATTTGACAATCCTATGACAGGATAAACAACAAATCCACTATAAAAAACCAAAAACTTACATCCCGTTACAAGGATATCGACGCATTGATCTCACTCAAAACCTGAATCGGGTCTTTCGCTTGTGTTATAGGCCGACCAATCACAAGATAACTTGAACCATTTCTTACGGCTTCAACAGGGGTAACCGCCCGTGTTTGATCATTTAATGCAGCCCCGGCTGGCCGAATACCCGGCGTCACCAGTAAAAACTCACTACCAAAAGTGGCGCGTAAATTTTCCGTTTCTCTAGCCGAACAAACAACCCCGTCCAAACCAGCATCAAATGACATTTTCGCCAACAAACCAACCTGATCATCAATACTTCTGGTTAAGCCGATTTTCTCTATTTCCAACTGATTGTGGCTAGTCAAAATAGTCACCGCAATCAACCTGGTGTTTGAGTTGGCATTTGAGTTTACACTATCCACCGCCTCGCGAGATGCGTCTAACATACGCTGCCCGCCCAAAGCATGAACATTTATCATCCAGACACCGAGATTTGACGCGGCTTTGCATGCCTTAGCTGTAGTTGCCGGGATATCATGGAACTTCAAATCAAGAAAAACCTCAAAACCTTTATCCTGAACCAGCTCAACGACCTGAGGGCCGTAACTTGTAAACAGCTCTTTACCAACTTTTAATCGGCACAATGAAGGACTCAACCTGTTTACCAGGTTTTTAACTGAAACTAAATCATCAAAATCAAGTGCAACTATTATTTTAGGATTATTCACAGTGAGACTCATTAAAATAAGCGATTAAACAGGGTTAGAATAGAGAGCAAATACTAACAAAAAACATCAGCTAACAACACCGACCAGCAAGCAAAATCAAAGTGGCTTTATCGTGCTCCAACTTGAACAGCTGGGACATTGCCACTGCAACGCATGCACTCCAAGACCACATGAAACACATTTATATGAAGCATTGGTTTTGTTGATCTGAGACAAAGCATTTTGAATCTGCGATATCGCTTTTCTCTCGACCGATTGAGACCCATCAGACAACAAGCAGAAATATTTCTCCAGCAAGGTAAGTGACGGCGTTTTACCCAGCTGCAGCTCAACGTAGTTAATTGCTTTGTTTTTATTAGACGGAATTTCTGAATGCCCTGTCAACATACCCTCAGAAGAGCCACCCGTAAAAGCACTTGGCAACAAAGAAACTAATTGTTCAGTTTTGGGAGACAGCTGAATAGAGCAAATCAGATTATCAAAAACGACCGGCAAAAACGCACCGTCCTGTGAAACTGCCGCCATATAGAACTCAAGTGATTTACCATACTCTAAAGACGAATAACTCATATCACCGAGCAAAATATTCGCCCTGACACAGGACCTGTCTTTTTTTAACGCGAACTGCAAAAGCGGTATTACCTGGGTTGGATCTACTTTGCCTTTGATTTTGATTTTTTCCGCTTTCTCGCAGTAATAATGCGCGATACGATTTTTTTGGGATTTTTTAGAGAGCCGCTGGTAAATTTCAGCATATTCGATTGCTGCATCCCAGTCTTTTTCTTGTTGATAAACTTCAACCAAAGCTTTGCACGACGCTACTTTAAACTCATCCGCGGTTAACAAGTCTTTAAAAATTCGTTCAGCGCGATCAAGCAAACCAGCCGACAAATAATCACGCCCTAACTCGAATAAAATATTCTCACGCTGTGGATTTGATAAGGCGTGTTTTTCTGACAGGTTCTGATGAAAACGGATTGCCCGACTCACCTCTCCACTTCGACGATATAAATTTCCAAGTGCCAGATGCACTTCTACCGTGTCAGGGGTAACCTCAACCTGATCAATAACGATATCAACCGCTTTGTCAGGCTCAGTATAGATAAAATCCCCGCCTTTCTTAGCACGAGGAGAATATGCGTACACATCCGGCACATTGTTATTCGCTAATGACTTAAAATGCCTGAATGCTGCCATCCAGCCTGAAATTGCAGCGACAGGAAGTAACAACCAGAACAGAGCATTCATCACGCGCGACTAATTTTTTAGCGGCAAAGTACGAAGAATTGAAATTTCTTTTTCATTTGAACGTATCGTACGTCTTAATCTTGACGATTTCAGCTTTAAACGCATAATAGGCTGCATCATCACTAGGGCACCTAATACCGCACCTGCAACCAATGTAATTCCCAGCAGCAAGGCTAATGGCACCTGTTGAGAACCAACGTAATAGTTAAGCTGAACCTCATGAACGTTAATTGTGGTAAACGTAAGCGTTATAATCAGCACCGACAATAAAAATAAATAACCTAAAATTCTAGACATGTGTCCTCCCTATATTCTGCAAGTAGATAAACTCGCCATCGTTTTAGAACCCTTCAGCCAGTAATTTACTACAATATTCACGGGATACCAAACGAATAAACCAAATAAATAAAGGAAAACAAATACACAGAAGAAGCGCGACACGTAGAACACGTCGCCAAGATTTATCCTGGTTTAGATAAATTTCTCGGACAAGCTCCTATGCTAATTCACTATGTATTGCCGCATTTACGCGCTCGCGTAGTTCTTTACCTGGTTTAAAATGCGGAACATGTTTACCATTAAGCGGAACCGGATCACCAGTTTTAGGGTTTCGGCCCATACGAGGCGGCCTGAAGTGAAGGGAAAAACTACCAAAGCCTCGAATCTCGATACGATTTCCGGTTGATAGTGACTGAGTCATTTGCTCAATCATGGTTTTAACTGCCAGCTCTATATCCTTATAAGCCAACTGTGTTTGTTTTTGAGCTAACAACTCCATTAACTCAGATTTGGTCATGGTATTTTCTTGTTCGCTTAGCGTCCCCATAGAGCACTCACCATTAGTATTTGTTAGTTGATGTAGAGTCAATTTGACAATGTCAACAGACTTAAACACGTCTCAATATTTTATATATCAAATGACATGCCAGTCACGGCATCCATAATCAAAAAAGTACCATCTAAATCAAATGGTTAGTATCAATATATATGTACGCCCGAATAAATTCAAGTTTTATTCGGGCGCCCGTATCATTATCTATGGTAATTAAAGCTTAAGAATTTTTATTATCCATCTGCTCTTTTAATAAATCACCAAGTGTGGTTGCCGCTGGGCCTGCAGTTCCGCGTGAGTAGTCACTAACAACATTGGCTTCTTCATCAGAATTTTTCCCTTTGATAGACAAAGACAACGTTCTGTTTTTGCGATCAACGCCAACAAACTTGGCTTCAATTTTCTGTCCAACAGTTAAGCTGTTTCTTGCATCCTCAACACGATCACGTGAAATTTCTGACGCGCGAATCGTGCCTTCAATACCTTCACCCAGATCAACTGTCGCATTTTTGGCTTCAACCGCCGAAATTACGCCTTTAACAATTGAACCTTTAGGGTTTTCAGCAAGGAAGTTAGCAAAAGGATCATTTTCTAACTGCTTGATACCAAGTGAAATACGCTCTCTCTCCGGGTCAATAACAAGAATAGTGGTTTCAACTTCATCACCTTTCTTGAAATTACGGATAGAGTCATCATTTTCTTCGTTCCAGGAAATATCAGACAAGTGAACCAGGCCGTCAATTCCGCCATCCAAGCCGATGAAAACACCAAAGTCAGTGATTGACTTGATCTTACCGGAGATTTTGTCACCTTTATTATGATTAGAAGCAAATTCTTCCCATGGATTAGCCTGACACTGTTTGATACCCAACGAAATACGACGACGCTCGCCATCAATATCCAGTACAACCACTTCAACTTCATCGCCCAATTGCACAACCTTGCTTGGGTGGATATTTTTGTTTGTCCAGTCCATTTCAGAAACGTGAACAAGACCTTCAACACCTTCTTCGATTTCAACGAAACAACCGTAATCAGCGATGTTGGTGACTTTACCGAACAAACGTGTGCTAACCGGGTAACGACGCGCGATATCAACCCATGGATCTTCGCCTAACTGTTTCAGGCCAAGCGATACACGGTTACGCTCTTTGTCGAATTTTAATACTTTAACGTCAATTTCGTCACCAACATTGACGATTTCACTTGGGTGCTTAACACGCTTCCAGGCCATATCGGTAATGTGTAAAAGACCATCAACACCACCAAGATCGACGAATGCGCCGTAATCCGTAAGATTTTTAACGATACCTTTAACGCTTTGACCTTCTTCAAGATTAGCAAGTAATGATTCACGCTCAACGTTATTATCAAGCTCAACAACAGCACGACGAGAGACAACAACATTGTTACGACGGCGGTCAATTTTGATAACTTTAAACTCAAGCTCACGACCTTCAAGGTGAGTTGTGTCACGAACAGGACGCAAATCAACCAGTGAACCAGGTAAGAAAGCGCGAACTTCGTTGATTTCAACAGTGAAACCACCTTTGACTTTGTCGGTAATAATACCGGTAATCGTCACTTTCTCTTCATGGGCTTTTTCAAGATCCAACCAGGATTGTGCACGTTTCGCTTTCTCACGCGATAATCGTGTCTCACCATATCCGTCTTCTACTGTATCGAGCGCAACAAAGACTTCATCGCCGATTTTTACTTCCAGCTCGCCTTTTTCGTCAAAAAACTGCTCGATCGGAATAATACCTTCCGACTTTAAACCTGCATTAACTGTCACATAGCCATTGTCAATGTCAATTACTTCACCTGTTACGATAGAACCCGGCTGCAAACTATCTTTTGACAAACTCTGTTCAAACAATTCTGCGAAACTTTCACCCATGAAAACCAACCTAAATTTACTGTGTAATCAGTTATATTGTTATCTTGTGAAATCAAGATAACAGACAAATATAACCTACGTTAAAATAACTCTACAATTACCATCACATTTTAAAGCGTCCTGAAACGCGGTTTAAAACACAACTCAAAATACAAAACAACCAACTTGATCAACGAGTTAGTCCGGATTATTCAATTGCAGAAATCGACTTTTTGCCAGCGCCAGCACCTTTTGCTCAACATCATCAACACTCATTAAAGTCGTGTCGAGAATAACAGCATCATCGGCTGGAACCAACGGTGAGACACTCCTGTGAGTGTCCCGGTAATCCCGTGCCTGTATATCGGCCAAAATCGCGCTAAGACTAACACCCGCGCCTTTCGTTTTCAACTGTTTAAATCGCCTTTCTGCGCGAATTTCGGCGCTCGCTGTTAAAAATATCTTTAGCTGCGCATCAGGGAAAACAACTGTACCCATATCACGCCCATCGGCAACAAGACCGGGTCCTACACGAAACGCCCTTTGCCGCTCCAACAATGCCTGACGAACATCATCATATTGCGCCACTTGTGACGCCGCACTTGCACAATCTTCAGTCCGAAGTCTAGATGAAACATCCTGATCATCAAGTAAGATTATGCTTTCGGTTCCCTGCTTACCTTCCTTTACCGCAAATTGAGCGGTGAGGTTTCGCGCAATGTTCGCAATTTCTCTGACACTATCAAGTTTGACATTCCGCTTTAGCGCGGCGAGGCCAACTAAGCGATACAGCGCACCACTGTCAAGAAACTCCCAGCCAAACTTCCAGGCCAGACGCTGCCCTACGGTGCCTTTACCTGAGCCACCCGGCCCGTCTATCGTGATGACTGGTGATAATTCGATTGTCATATTTTACTGCTCGCCTGTTTCGGCAATTGCCTCGGTTTTTAGACCAATCAAATTGACCAGCTTAACGAAACCGGGAAATGAAGTAGCAACATTTGCACAGTCCATAATTTTTATCTGTTCGTTAGCTCTTAAGCCGGCGATCGTAAACGCCATTGCGATACGGTGATCATCAAACGACTTAACCGTGCCGCCGCCTAGCTGGCCGCCCTGAATAATAATGCCATCTTCTGTCGACTTTGCGTCAATACCCAATGTCACCAAACCATCAGCCATTGCCTGAATCCGATCAGACTCTTTCACTCTTAATTCTTTTGCACCGGTTAAAATGGTTTGGCCTTGCGCGCACGCTGCTGCAACAAACAACACAGGAAATTCATCAATCGCAAGTGGAACTAATTCTTCCGGTATATTAATGCCTTTTAACTCGCTGTATTGAACCCGTATATCAGCAACAGGCTCTCCACCAAACATACGTTCATTTTCTAATGACAAGTTTGCACCCATCAATTTAAGAATGTCGATCACGCCGGTGCGCGTAGGGTTGATACCGATGTTTTTTATTAACAAATTTGAACCAGGGCAAATGCTTGCACCAACGAGAAAAAAAGCTGCGGAAGAAATATCAGCTGGAATTTGAATTGAGCAGGCCGTTAATTCATGTCCACCTTCGATGCAAACTTTGTTACCACTGACTTCAACAGGATAACCGAACGCTTTTAACATGCGCTCGGTGTGATCACGGGTAACACCGGGTTCTGTTACGCAAGTTTTTCCTGATGCGTACATGCCCGCCAGTAACAAACACGACTTAACTTGCGCACTTGCAATTGGCATATCATATTCAATGCCCCGAAGCTGATTATTACCGTTGATTTTTAATGGCGCCGTGCCATTAGCATCAGTATCAATACTTGCCCCCATATCAGCAAGCGGTTGCGTGACCCGTTTCATTGGACGGCCGGATAGCGATGAATCACCAACCAGAATCGTTTTAAATTCCTGCCCACTAAGCAAACCCGACATAAGACGCATTGAAGTACCGGAGTTCCCGAGATCAAGCGGAGAATCCGGCGCTTCCAAGCCATGCATTCCAACACCTTCGATGACCAGGCGACCATTGTCCGGCCCGCTGATATCCACACCCATTTGAGAAAATGCATTCAGCGTCGCCAGACTGTCTTCCCCTTCGAGAAACCCTTCAATCTCAGATTTTCCTTTTGCCAGCGAACCAAACATAATGCTTCGATGAGAAATGGACTTATCGCCAGGCACCGTAATTTCGCCCTGAAAGCGTCTATCGGGTGAACCGCCTGCAGGTTGAACAAGATAATTAATAATTGTGTTAACAGACATACTTATGACCTTAGATTACGCAACTTTAGACTAAACAACTTTAGACTAAACAACTTCTGATTAAGCAACTGCGGCGACTTCCGGTATCGCATCCGCCTTTTGGTTCAAAAGGCGGATAATGGCATCTGATTCATACAACCATGTGTCATCACCATCGATATTCTTAATACGCAAACAAGGCACCTTTAGCTTACCGCCCTGTATTAATAAATCTGCCCGATGGGGTTCATTTTTGGCATTGATCAATTCAATTTTTAAATTTTGTTTTTTCATTGCATGTCGAACCTTTACGCAAAAAGGACACGCCGCATACTCATACAAACGATATTGACTTGTTTCAGCATCCAGTTTTTGTTGTGCGACTTCACTTCGCTGCACACCTTTTGGTGTCATCACAAATTCCATAATCAATATAATTCTACCTAATACCCATCTAACAAACTTCATCTTTTTCTCCTGTAATTCTGAGTGCTAATAATTTTCATATTTCACTAATTATGACCGACAGCTCAGTCAATCACATTTTCGTCACGCGCTGTTTTTGCGCGTACAAAAATGTCGTTTATTGCTTTTTCATCCTGTGTTTCAATCGCTTGCTCAAGTTTTTTAAGATGACGCTCATATTTTTTCAAAACGGATAATATAGCCGTTTTATTATTCAAACAAATGTCCCGCCACATCGTCGGATCACTGGATGCAATCCGGGTAAAATCTCTAAAACCGCCAGCAGCATAACGAAATATTTCTGAACTTTCGTGCATTTTACCCAGTGTTTCAACAAGTGAAAAAGCCAGCACATGAGGCAAATGACTGGTGGCGGCCAGCACATGATCATGATGATCGGGCGTCATTAAAACAACTTCAGCACCAACGGCTTTCCACATTTGTTGCACCTGATCAACCGCGTTTTGTGCTGACGCTTCTGTAGGCGTTAAAATTACACGCCTGTTTTCAAACAGGGAATCAAACGACGCGTCAACACCATTTTTTTCTGTGCCTGCGATAGGGTGTCCGGGCACAAGCCCCGCAGGGAGTTGACCGAAAGCACGCATGGCAGCTTCAATAACACTGGCTTTTGCACTACCGACATCGGTAATAATTGCTTTATCCGAAATAACACCCGACATCTCAGCAAAAACAGATTCGAACGCGCTCATCGGCACAGCAACAATAACTAAGTCCGCATCGATGACGGTTTCTTTTATCGACGCGCCGTAACGATTAATCACACCAAGCTCTACGGCTTTTTTTAGTTCTTCAGTGCTACGTCCATAACCAATAACCGTATCGCATAACTGATGTTTTTTTAATGCTCGCGCTAACGATCCGCCGATAAGGCCAACACCGATCAATGCAACCCGCTTAAAAAAGGGTTTCATTTAATACCCATTTCATTAAGTACTTTTTGAAGCGCTGATATAAACACTGCGTTCTGCGAGTGAGAACCAATGGAAACACGAATATAATCTGGCATTTGATACGAACCAACCGGGCGCACAATAACACCTTCTTTCAATAATGCTTCGTAAACCACACTGCCATCTGTTTTCACGTCAACGCAAACAAAATTACCAACAGACGGAATATAATCTAAGGACATTTGCTGAAATGCAGCAGTTAATTGCGCCATACCCGACTTGTTAACTTTAACACTTTGTTCGAGAAACGCTGTGTCAGATAATGCGACTTCCGCAGCGGCCAAAGCTAAACTGTTTGCATTAAACGGCTGTCGAACTCGGTTAAGTATGTCGGTAACAACCGGATGGGAGACGCCGTAGCCGATTCGTAATCCAGCCAAACCATAAGCCTTAGAAAAAGTGCGCGTTACAATCAGGTTTGGAAATTCACCTATCCAGTTAACTGCTGACGAATAATCTGCTTCATCCAGATACTCGTGATAGGCTTCATCAACCACCACAATAATATTTTCTGGCACTTTTGATAAAAAAGAATATAACGACTTTTCATCCAGCCAGGTGCCCGTTGGATTATTCGGGTTCGCAATAAAAATCAATCGAGTTTTATCGGTAATCGCATTTGCCATTGCGTCCAGATCATGGCCCCAGTTTTTTGCTGGCGTTGCCACATGTTTAGCACCAACAGCCTGAGTGACAATAGGATAAACCGCAAAGGCATGTTGCGAATAAATCACCTCTGCGTTTTGATCAGCAAAACAATGCGCAATAATTTCCAACACATCATTTGAACCATTACCAACCGTAATGTTTTCCGAAGCAATTTTTTTCGCTGGCACTGATACTGGTGTAGATACCGGCATAGACAAATGCTCAGCGATCGCTTTTTTTAAATAAAATGCATTAACATCCGGGTATAACGCAATATCATCAATACATTTTCTGATAGCTTCACGCACTTTTTCACTGGTACCCAGCGGGTTTTCGTTAGAGGCTAACTTAACTACATTTGATACGCCGTATTCACGCTCTAACTCTTCGATGGGCTTTCCTGCTTCATAAGGCTTTAAACCCTGGACACCAGCACAAGCTAATGAAAGCAAATTTTCAACTGTTTTACTCATAATTTTATATAACCGCTCTAGGGTATGAACCCAATATTTTTGTCATTGCTGCATGTTGACGCACTTCATCTAAAGTCACTTTAATATTTTCGTCATCAAGATGACCTTCTATATCAATAAAAAATACATAGTCTCCCATGCCGAGTTTTGATGGCCGGGACTCCACACGCGTCATGCTGACGTTATGAATCCGAAACGGTTCCAGAAGACTGTAAAGTGCACCAGAGCTGTTGCGAACAGATAAAAGTAATGAGGTTTTATCTTTGCCGCTGGCCTGTGTTTTTTGTCGCCCAATTATCAGAAAACGTGTGGTATTGTGGGTTTCATCTTCAATATTTGAGGCCAGTACGGGCAAGCCATATTGTTCTGCGGCCGCGACACCTGCAATTGCAGCCGCATTTGGGTCTTCAGCGACACAACGTGCAGCCTCTGCATTGCTCGGCTTGGCAATACATTCAACTCCCTGCATATTGACACTTAGCCAGCCCCGACATTGCGCAAGGCTTTGCTGATGAGAATATATTTTTTTAACATCTTTCAAGTCCGTTGCATGGGTTAATAAGTTATGATGAATGCGCAAAGAAACTTCACCACAGATTTGTGCGGAGGTGCTTACAAACAAATCCATACTCTGGTTAACCATGCCTTCGGTGGAATTTTCTACCGGGACAACACCATAATTTACCGCACCGGATTCAACTTCTCGAAACACTTCGTCAATCGCGGCAACCGGTATGGTTTTAACTGAATGACCAAAATGTTTAAGTGCGGCGGTTTGCGTATAGGTACCCTCTGGCCCCAAATATGCCACGTTTAACTGATTTTCAAGCGCGAGGCAGACGGACATAATTTCGCGAAACAAGCGCGCCATTTCATCGTCGGGCAATACCGCTTTTTTTCCGGAAGAAGAGTTTCGATCTTTTACCTTTTGTAAAACCTGCGCTTCACGCTCCGGGCGATAAAAAACAGGTGTTTCTGTCGACTCATCAACAAAAGCCTGTTTTACTTCAGCCACATCTATTGCACATTGCGCGCGTTGGGTAATAAGTTCCTGTATTTCATTATCGATACGATCGATTTTAGATCGTATTACTGCCAGTTTTTCTTCTTGTGAAGCCATTTTATAAAGCACGAACCCTTAGTACACCATCAATTGATTGCAAATCTGCAAGCAACGATTCATTAACCTCGCCGTCCACGTCAATTAACGTATAGGCATATTCATTTCTTGATTTATTAAGCAAATCAAGGATGTTTAACGATGCATTCGCAAGCTTAGTTGTGATCTGACCGACAACATTTGGCACATTTTTATTGGTCACCGCGATACGTCTATTTTTTGCTCCCGGCTCGGTCCTTGGCAAAAACGCATCGGGGAAATTAACTGAATTAATAATGTTGCCATTTTCGAGATAGTCACTGATTTGATCAGCAACCATAATCGCGCAGTTATCTTCTGCTTCAGCCGTTGAGGCACCAAGATGCGGTAATGCAACCACCTTGTCATGTGACTTAGTTAAGTTGCTCGGAAAGTCAGTAATATATGCATGCGCTTCACCAGCATCCAAAGCCGCACATACCGCTTCGTCATCAACGATTCCACCACGGGCAAAATTTAAAATAGTGACACTATTTTTCATTCGTTTTAGGCGGTCAGCGTTAATCATATTTTTTGTCGCATCAATCAACGGCACGTGAAAGGTAATAAAATCAACTTTAGCAACCAGATCATCCATGCTTGAGGCTTGCTCAACTGACGATGAAAGCTTCCATGCACCTTGAACCGTAATGCCCGGATCAAAGCCGATTACTTTCATACCTAACGAAGATGCCGCATTTGCGACCTGGCGACCAATGGCACCAAGCCCGATAACACCTAACGTGCGACCAACCAACTCAAACCCACCGTATTTTTTTTTGCCCTGCTCGACTAATTTCCCGAGAGCGGCGTCATCACCCTTGAGATTCTTTGTGTAATCCCAGGCCTGGCAAATGTTTCTTGCACCTAAGAGCATGCCTGAAATAACCAGTTCTTTAACGGCATTTGCATTAGCGCCCGGCGCATTAAAAACAGGGATTCCGACATCACTCATCGCATCAACCGGAATATTATTAACGCCTGCGCCAGCTCGGCCGACGCATAGCAACGTTTGAGGTATTTCCATGTCATGCATTTTGTACGAACGTAATAAAATAGCGTCAGGGTTTTGAATCTCTGACGCAACTTCGTATTTTTCTCTCGATAATCTTTCCAGCCCAGAAACAGATATATTATTTAGTGTTAATACTTTATACATCTCATCGTCCACCCTGTATTATTTTTTTTCGTTAGCCATGACGCTTTTCAAACTCGGCCATAAACGAGATTAATGCATCAACGCCTTCCTCTGGCATAGCATTATAGATGCTTGCACGCATTCCACCGACAGAACGATGTCCTTTCAGGGTGACTAAACCAGCTTTTTTGGCTTCAGCGAGAAAAACGCTGTCAAGCTCGGCATCGGACAGCGTAAAAGGCACATTCATCCATGAGCGGGATGTTATTTCTACTGGATTCGCATAAAAATCAGAATAATCAATTGCGGCGTAAAGTTTTGCCGCCTTACGCGCATTGATTTTGCCCATGTTGGCCAGGCCGCCATTTACTTTAATCCAGTTAAATACCAAACCAGCAAAATACCAAGTAAATGTTGGTGGTGTGTTATACATAGAATCAGCATCATCGTGTATTTTGTAATTAAACATCGCGGGCACGTTATCTTTTGCATGGCCAATTAAATCTTCGCGAATAATCACAACCGCGAGGCCGGCAGGGCCGATATTTTTTTGTGAGCCAGCATAAATAACACCAAATTTTGAAACGTCAATTTCACGGGAAATAATCGCAGAAGAAAAATCAGCAACCAGTGGCACATCACCTGTATCAGGGATATAGTCAAACTCAACGCCACCAATGGTTTCATTCGGCGTATAATGCACATACGCCGCATGCGGGTCTAAATTTAATTCGCTGGCTTTGGGTGCACGGTCACCCTCGGTGACGGCAACAATATTCACATTACAATAACGTTTGGCTTCGCTAATTGCTTTTTTAGACCACGCACCGGTATTAATATAATCCGCAGACGTTTTATCACCCAGTAAGTTCATTGGTACCATAGCAAATTGCGCGCTTGCGCCACCTTGCAAAAATAACACTTTATAATTAGACGGGATGACCATAATGTCACGCAAATCGGCTTCGGCCTTTGCAGCAATAGACATAAATTCCTTGCCGCGATGACTCATTTCCATCACGGACATCCCACTGCCCTGCCAGTCCATCATTTCAGCTTGAGCCTGTTTTAACACTGCCTCCGGCACCATCGCTGGCCCGGCACTAAAATTAAATACTCGTGACATCTTTGCTTCCATCCCTATCTAATTATTAACTATCGAATTACCAATTATTCTTTCTCTGAATCGTTTGTTTCATCAGGTGTATTTTCTGCGTTGTTTACGCCTTCTACACGCTCAACACCTTCAGCATCCGACTCACTACTATCATCACCTTCTTCGTCCGGTATTTTCAGGTCACAAATTCGATCAATACTCACCAATTGTTCACCGCTACCAAGGTTAATTAATTTAACCCCCTGGGTATTACGCCCAACAATGGAGATTTCATTAATACGCGTGCGAACCAATGTGCCGCGCGAACTAATCAGCATCATTTCATCTTCATCTTTAACCAATACGGCACCGACTACCCTGCCGTTACGATCACTGGTTTGAATGGATATAACACCCATTCCGCCACGACCCTTGGTTGGGTATTCAGATAATGCGGTACGTTTTCCGTAACCGTTTTCTGTTGCGGTGAGTACCATGCCTTCGTCTTCAATGATGAGTGCGATAACAGTTTCGCCTGCACCAAGTTTGATGCCACGCACACCTGCCGCCGTTCGACCCATTGAACGTACGTTTTCCTCGTTAAATCTGGCTGCCTTACCTGAACTTGAAAAAATAAGAATATCTTTGTGACCGTCGGTGATATCAGCACTTACCAGTGAATCATCATCTCTGAGGTCAATGGCAATTTTTCCGTTTGCCCGCGGGCGTGAAAATTCGGTTAACGGGGTTTTCTTCACCGTACCGTTGGTTGTTGCCATGAAAATAAATTTATCTTCTTCATATTCTCTGATAGGTAGAATCGTGTTGATTTTTTCATCTGCATCAAGCGGCAATAAATTAATAATAGGACGACCACGAGCCACTCGGCTAGATTGCGGAATTTCATAAACTTTTAACCAGTACAACTTACCTTTGCTTGAAAAACACAGCATGGTGTCATGTGCGTTGGCCATAAATAATTTATCGACAAAATCTTCATCTTTCATATTGCCCGATGACTTTCCCCGACCACCACGACGTTGTGCATCGTAAGTGGTTAACGGCTGCGACTTCACATAACCTTCGTGAGACAGGGTAACAACCATTGCTTCGTCAGTGATTAAGTCTTCAATACACAGGTCTTGCTGAGTATGAACAATTTCAGTTTTACGCTCATCACCGTATTGATCTTTAATCAATTGAAGTTCGTCACGAATCACCTGCATCAAACGCGCAGGTAAGGTGAGAATTTCAATAAGATCAGCAATTTTAACTAAAAGCTCTTTAAACTCAGCGTGAATTTTATCCTGCTCTAAACCGGTTAAACGGTTTAAACGCATTTCAAGAATCGCCTGTGCCTGAGCCGGTGACATACGATATCCACCGTCTACCAAGCCATATTCTACACCTAGTTCGTCGGGACGTGATGCACCGGCACCCGCAGCGGACAACATATCGACAACCACACCCGGCTCCCAAATTTGCGCCAGTAGCGCGACTTTCGCTTCTGCCGCTGTTGGTGATGCTTTGATGGTTACGATAACAGGATCGATATTAATCAGTGCAACACTTAAGCCTTCTAAAAGATGTGCACGTTCACGGGCTTTGCGTAAATCAAAAATAGTTCGACGTGTCACAACTTCGCGACGATGACGAATAAAGGCTTCAAGAATTTGTTTAATGTTAAGTAATTTAGGCTGACCATTAACAACGGCAACCATGTTGATACCAAACACATTTTGCATTTGAGTCTGTTGATAAAGGTTATTAAGCATCACGTCGGTTGATTCACCGCGACGCAACTCGATAACCATACGCATACCATCTTTATCGGACTCGTCACGTAATTCGGTAATGCCTTCGATTTTTTTGTCTTTAACTAATTCAGCGATTTTTTCTAACAAACGGGCTTTGTTTACCTGATATGGCAATTCGGTAACAACAATTTTTTCTTTGCCATTTTTTTCTTCTTCGATATGGCTTCTAGAGCGAATATAGATGCGGCCCTTACCTGTTCGATAAGCTTCGTGAATGCCTCTTGCGCCATTAATAATACCCTCAGTGGGAAAATCAGGGCCGGGAATGTGTTCCATAATACCGGGAACATCAATATCCGGATTATCGATCATTGCCAGACAGGCACTCACCACTTCGTTCATATTATGCGGCGGAATATTGGTGGCGATACCAACCGCAATACCGGATGAACCATTTACCAGTAAATTAGGTGTTTTTGCGGGTAAAACTGAGGGCTCTGACTCAGATTCATCGTAGTTAGCAACAAAATCGACGGTCTCTTTGTCAAGATCAGCCAATAATTCATGCGCGATTTTATCCATACGCACTTCGGTGTAACGCATGGCCGCTGGCGAGTCACCATCAACCGAGCCGAAGTTACCCTGACCGTCAATTAACATATAACGCATGGAAAATGGCTGAGCCATTCGAACTAACGCGTCATATACGGCAGAATCACCATGCGGGTGATATTTACCAATAACATCACCAACCACACGGGCGGATTTTTTATAGGGTTTGTTGAAATCATTACCCAGTACATTCATCGCGTACAACACCCGACGATGAACCGGTTTTAAGCCATCACGCACATCTGGCAGCGCCCGGCCAACAATCACACTCATGGCATATTCCATGTAGGATTGTTTCATTTCGTCTTCAATATTTATCGACTGTATTTCTTTAGCGAATGTTTCCATAAATTCCTATAATTCCAAAAACTTGGGATAAAGTACGCATTTCTCATCTTAATTGCCCAAACTGCGCCGGATGACCCGGAAATCAGCAAAGACAACGCCACGGCTGAACGCGATATTGTACCATGATCGATGAAATTGACGTAATTTTTTGAACTTTTTGAGCATTTATTAAACAGGAAGCGAGGATATATTTAAAGGATTCGAGCAAAGATCAGTCAGCTAACAATTTAAACCTAAATACAGCCGGAACAACACGAAAAAACACGAAATTTGTTGTCAGAAACGGCCCGGAATCGGGCCATTTTGCGGGCGTAAAACCAGACTTAACCAGCCATTAATTTAGCCATTTTTACAGCACTGGGGTTAAGCACCACGCCTTTTTCAGTCACAATCGCATCAACGAGACTTGCCGGGGTGACATCAAACGCCGGATTAATTGCCTCAACGCCCTGGGCCGCCAGACGATTACCGGCAATACAAGTGACTTCTGAGGAAGGACGTTGCTCAATGGGAATCTCAGCGCCGTCAGCAATCTTCATATCAATCGTTGTTGTCGGTGCAACAACCATGAATTTCACGCCGTGAAACTTCGCCAGCACAGCCAAACCGTAGGTGCCTATTTTATTAGCCATATCGCCGTTTGATGCGATTCGATCAGAACCCACCACAACCCAGTCAATCTTTCCCTGCTGCATTAAATGTGCAGCTGCCGCATCTGATTGAAGAATAACAGGAATACCATCATGCAATAACTCCCACGCTGTTAGGCGGGCACCTTGCATCCAGGGGCGGGTCTCATCGGCATAAACCTGCTTCACCTTGCCTTGAGCATAGGTACTTCGGATGACACCCAGGGCTGTTCCGTAACCACCTGTGGCCAAGGCACCCGCATTGCAGTGCGTTAAAATAGCTGCATTACTAGAAATTAAGTCAGCACCGAGATCACCCATGGTTTTATTTGCCGAAATATCATCGGCTAGAATTTTATGAGCTTCGCTCAAAAGCGTCGCAACTGGATCAGCTTGAATTGTTTTAATCAATTCTCTCATGTGATCAATAGCCCAGAACAAATTCACTGCGGTGGGTCGTGACGCAGCCAGATAGCTTAAATCCTCTTCAATTGAAATTTTCCAGTTACCGGGATTAAGCCGATAATTCGTTTCGGCTGCCAGCACAATCGCATACGCTGCTGTAATGCCAATGGCAGGCGCACCTCGAACAACCATATCGGTTATGGCATCAGCTGCATCTTTGCAGTGCTTATATTCAATATGTTCAAATTTTTGCGGTAAAATTCGCTGATCAAGCAACAGTAAAGCGTTATTTTCCCACTTCACTGGCCTAATGCGGTCGTATTGATCCTGGTTCATTAAGTATCCTGTATTTGTTTAATCAAAAGTTTTGGCTGAATTCAAGCTAAGACAACATATTTCAGATTTATAACCACTCAGACCTTAACCACTCAGCCCTATACACCAAATCCGTGCCTGGTCCGACAGACGCCTAACGCAGTAACATCAAGCAGTGGACTTTTGCGATTAAGTAAAGCTTGAATATTTGCAGCAAATACCCGCTGTCGCTGACTACCAGACGATAACACCCTACAAATCGAGTCCGCCGACAAAATTTCTCCGCAAATATAACGCTTATCAGCAAGGAAATCACTTCGGTTTTGCGCCCACCAAAGCGAAATTTTTTCAGGGTCAGGCCAGGGCAACCCTTCGTCAGGATCCATCTCAATATTTTCATCATCTGCCGATTCGGTTGGGCTACTATCAGGCGCATCATCTACGTGAGCCAAATCAAGGCCATTAGCCGGAAGATTGATTCCCGTGATTAACGAAAAAGATTCTCCAGATACCCGCGCGAACTCAGGTAATTTCATCGTCGACACTAAAGAATCGATAACCCCTGCCATACCGAAATAACCCATCGCCCTAATCGACTGCCGCTTTGTGGCCTCATCAGAATACATCCCCTGTAAAATCTCCGTGATTTTTTTTGTGTCATTTTGCATAACGACATATTGCAACGCAAAATCACCATAGCGCGGGTGAACGACAAACGACTCAAGCTTATTTAACGCATCTGCATTACCAAACCGCGACCCAGTCCAGCAACTCATAAATGCAACATTCTCATCATCGTCATCAAACAACGGGGTAACTAACGATAACAGTGGAGTAATACACAGCACACCAACACTTTTTACCGCCTCAGCCCTTGCCATGTAATTATCGCCGCTCAATACCCCACGAATTAATCCCGGGGAAACTTGCCGATGCAGCCGAAACGAAGCAACAACAACATATTGCATCACAGGAATTTCGGACTTATACATTTCAGCTAGAAGCAGCTTAACTTTTTCAAACGAAAAATAAGCAAACGCATCGGTCACTGCAACCAATAACCCACTGTCTTCAGCAACTTCACCTACAAGCCATTCTATTTTTTCAATCTTTTCTAACTCAATGGCAACGACTGCCAACGTAAAAACATCACCGGCGCTATCGGTTGTTAGTGCATCTTCACACAAATCCCATGCATCGCCTCCAATCATCAGTAGCGCCTCAATATTGGCAGCTAAGCGTTCATCCAGCTCAAGCAATTCTTGTGCGTTATAATCCGGTGCCACTGATGCACTTTGACGAAACTGATACAAAAAAGGAATATCATCGACATACTGTTCAATTACTTCAGGAATATAGTGAACACGACTCATCATTTAGTCACTGTTTTTTTTGTCATTTATCACAATCGTATTTGATAAAACGTCACCGAACGACATTGTAACAAACGCAATATTATCCAGATTCATATTAAACAATGTATCCAGCCTCATCGTAAAATACCCCACAACCATGTCACCAGAATAGACAAGATCATCCAGGAACGTCAATGCGCCACCGATCAAATTATGAGTTTCGCTATACAATCCAGAGGTTAAACTAATAACGATCGCTTTGTGTACGCGTTTGAGCTTAAGCTCATCAATAAGCGCCTTATTTACAGAAAAAGCACCGCTAACAATATTTTGCGAAACCAGTTTAATCTGAATTTGATCTGAATTTGATACTTCCACATCAACATATTCGTGTTTTAAAAAACTGATTTTTGGGGTTTTCATAAAATTCAACAATACTATTTTTTTATCAGATCCACCGCGACAACATTGGACTTCATATCACCAATTGTTGCAAACACTTGATACTTACCCGGCAATCTCGGCAATTTCGAAATTTGACGATAAAGATCCACATTAAACCAGCCGGTGACAACCACATTTGAAACCTCGTCATCAGATCTAAAACCATCTAATATATCAGGCTCAAAACCATTTTCTAACAAATTTCCGCTATACGGTTTATTGTCAGTCATATCGGTCACAATAATGACGATTTCATTTTCAAAAGATCGATATTTTATTAACTCACCTTCGTCGACCTGATAAGTCCCACATACGGGAAAAACAATATCTTCACTCAAAGGAATTTTTTTAGGCGCAGAAATAACAAGCCCCCGGAATTTTTCATCGACGGCCGGAGAGCAAACATCCTCGTCAAACGTCCCGAGTGACACATTACTAAATTCACTTAAATCAGGCATTAGGATACTCCCTTTTTCTTGGGCTAATGTACAGCTAAAAACCACAATACAAATAACAGCCAGTGATGTAAATCGCATCATTGATTACCAGTCTGCCGGCATTCTATCAACTTTAACTTCGGATGTTCTCACCGACGGATCACAATCGGCACAAAATACGTTAACGCGGCTTGCTGCACTTTCACCAAACATCACACAAGTACCGGAAAGCCCGCGATAACTCGCCTGCGCAATATCTGAAGCGCTTAAACCCTGAGTACAATGTCCTCCCTGGTGACCGTGTTCGTCGTAATACGTGCTCTGACTATCAGGCACTAAACCAATAAAATGCCCCACTTCATGGATTGTTGTTGCCTTCTTACCTTCATCGCCACGGGCACCGGAATGCATGTTTTCATTCGCAATCCAGATGGTATTATGCCAACTACAACCATTTGTTGACGAACTCAGAAACTTCACTTTTATCCTTACATCAACTTTTCGGAAAAAATCAAAAACATGATTTTTAGGAATTTTCATATCCTCAAAGTTAATCGTAATTTTATTCGGAAAATCAATCGTGACGTACTTTAAACCCATATCAGCCCAACCAGGCGCACCAACACGTCGCCATTTCAAGCTGATAATTGCATCTTTTTTAATCGCTTTACTTTCATCCATCCACAAACGACTGGAAAATATTTTTGTTAATGCTGCATCACCTTCTTTCTTTTTTCTGAAAATATAGGTTCGAGTAGCAAAGTTTGCTATTTGATTTAGCAAAATCACACGCATGGAAACCGGTTCACGCTTTGAATCATAACCCCGCTTCGCTGACTTTTTATAGTCAAAATAATTATTCGCGGGTGTCAATACATTACATTGTCTTGTGACCAGATCCGCTGAAGAGTCGTCAACAAGTTCAATATTATGCTGCCTCACCTCAAATTCTGCTTTTACATCCGCCCATGAAAAATGTGGAATTACTGCAAGCGTGCCCGTATGCCCGGCCCCTTTAGCACCATTTTTAAAGCGACTAACCTGATAATATATGCGACGCCATGTCACGTATTTGTCAGATACGAGTTTATCTGCCTTTTTCTTTTTTAGATATGCCTCCACCTCAAACTCATCACCGCCATAATTTGACAGAATCAAATCAACGGTCGCCTCTCCCTGATCATCGGTAATCGCTCTTCGGCGCACCATCTTTGCCGCGCCTACACCAGCAACGCCTAAAATCATTCTCATTTGTTCAGCGAAAGAAAAATTGGAAAGATCAAGACCTGGATCGACATTCTTATCGCCACACTTCATTTCAAAAATAACAGGCACGCCGGCCAGCTTTTTGTTAATTTTTGCTTTAACAACAATATTACGACCCGCTCGTTCCGCTGGCACTTCCTTTAATTGATCAGGTTTATCGGGGTCAAGATTGACATATTGCTTTATCTCTGCCATGACAACATCCGGTATGAACACGTCATCGGGTTATTTAACCTCTTTAATTGTTTCTAGCGAAATATCTTCATCTTCCTCGGTATCATCGGTATCTATGGAAATAGCAATAATCGGTGCTTGCAGCACAGGAAATGGCGGGGTATTTTTATCATTATGCAACATCAGATCAAAAGCGCGACTAACATTTTTTCCTTCAGCCTTCACATCAAAGGAAAAATTAACAAACTCCGCTTTTCCTTTTGTTTTACTTGATGCGACGCCACCGGCACTACCAGGTTCATCACCCGTACTCATTTTGAAATTGGAATCTTTTACGCAAAAAGGATTACCATCGGCCTTCACTTTTTTTGTGCCTTTGTCTGTATCTGAAGACATTGCAATATTCGGATACGGAATAGGAATAGGGCCTGCCGGTGGTACGGGGGTTTTACAAACATCAGGAAACGCAATCGTCACCCCGCTGCTCGACGCGTGAACGACAGACATAAAATTTGCACCGACTGTTACTGGCATTTCACATCTCCTTTTATTCTACACACAAGTATTATTGACTACGGCTTGCTAATCGATAATGCGCCGCGGAAACCACCATCATTTCCCGAAAATATTAACGCGCTGTCGTCAATCGCATAACCCTTCTCGAATGAATTGATAACACAACCGATATTAATACCTGGCAGTGCACTCCCTACTTCACCTATAACATCAGCATAATGCTGGTGCACCACATCACCGGAAAAGTAATGCAACAATCGGGAATTAACAATCCCCCATTCGTAAGCATTATATTGCTCACCATTCATATCTGATATGACCCAGCTCACGGGTTTGTCGAAATTTTTGCTACCTGGCCTTATGCCAGTTAAGCATGCTTCAATGGATACCGCTAATCCCTCACCGGCACTTGATTTATCCTGGGTTATAACGTTGTTTTCTCTGCCTAGGCCAAAACTATCAAGTTTTGCAAGTACTGGCGCCCCACGCTGCTTAGCCTTCAGTTCCGTCTCAATCATCACAATTGAAGCAGCTTCACCCGCAACAAAACCAAAGGGGTTTCTATCCGTTTTTAATCGCCAGTTATTATCGAAATGGGCAAGTCTTTCTTTAAAAATGAAGGAATCTGCTGCAACGATAATGACATAATCAAACTCGCCGGATAACAGCTTGTTCATTGCCCCTTTCAAGAAATAAAAAAAACCGATAGAGCCTAACTGAATGGCAGAAACATCCATTTTATCTGGCAATGCCACTTGCTGAATAATATCATCCAAGAACCCATGCCCTAAAGCAAGCTCAACATTAGCCGCTTTATCTTCAGTCGCATCTTCATCAGGCAGTGCAAAACAGATAGAGCCTCTGCTCATCTGCTCTCTCGTCAATGCGGAATTCTCAATCAATCGAATAAATGGTTCAATAACCAACTCTAATAATCGTTCTTTTTTAAAGGTATCATCGGACAATTGAGTACAAAGTGCTGCCGACAGAAAATACGGCTCGTCAACCTCTTTATCTTTAACAATTGGGTTATAAAATGGATGCTGTGAAAATAACGAAACACCAGCTCGAATAGCTGCCGCGATATCTTCGATATTCAGACCCACCGAGCTTTGGCCGTCAACGGCAGTTATGACTAATGTATCAGCGGGATCAGGCACGCTTAACTCCTGTCGTTATTTTTACCCAATTAATTCGCGCCAGATTCCAATGACACACGGCAGCGGAACGCCAGGTTAAAACCACTCTTTTTTCATCGGGTTCTATAATCACGGTATCTAAATATGCGGGTGCAATAGTGGTCGTGCTCTCAACCGATCTCTCTACATTAATGTTAATATCAGGTAATTTAAATTTAACCGTGCCCAACTCAGATGCATTAACAACAGAGACGGGCGCTTCTCCAACAAGCTTGTGATTTAGTATCATGCCGTTACTCGCAGCAGAATAATATTGCTCATTAAAGTCTTTAGGCAACAAAGGTGCACGCTTCTTTTGCCAGGCAGCGTCATATGTTCCAGCCATTAAATGTCGAGGAGCCCAATTTCTTGCGATACTGCCAAATCCCGCAGGCACAGGCCTATCCCGCCAGTTTGTGATGAGCTGGTCAGGGTTTTCCAAATTTGGCAAGGCCAGTCCGTGAAGTTGCTCAGAGCCCGGGCTAATAACAAACCCTTTGCCAACAGGATTTCGCTGATCAATCCCTGGTACTTTTGAGTTTTGATGAAATTCATCCACACCGCCATAAGCGTTTTCATACTTCAACGAAATGGACTCGAAATACTCGGGAGTGGTTTTCACGAAACCAACGTTGGTTTTCTCCCAATACCGATTACCAAAAACCCGAATGGTTTTCTTATGATTAGCAACCGACAAAGTGACATCTAAAGATGATACCTGGCGAGACTGGGAATAAGCAGTGCCATTTAATATAACATCAACCCCCCGTTTTACAATCGCCAAATCGGATTCATAGCGGACACTACTTTTATCCGGCTCATCCCAGTGCTCATCTGCACAAAACAACGCTAGTTGCTCATCGGCAATTTTCAGGCTTGCACTGGTTTTTTCAGACAGGGAAAAAGTGCCTTTCACAACCACAACCAAGTGATTATTATCATTTTGGCAAACAGCAGGGACTGCCAGGGCTTTAAATGGCGTTTTATTGATAATATTCATAACATTCACTCTCTCGCCCATTATCTCACCCCGAGGCGGACGTTAATTCAGTTGAATTGACCCACCGCGAATTTTATTTACCCCCTCTGAACGACTGAGAATATATTTTCCTTTTATCAGTACTTTTCCAGATTTGGTCAATGTAATACTTGATTTCCCACTCTGTAAGACGATTTCTTTGCCAGCACTAAAAATTAATTTTTCGGGAATATTAACTGAATTCTGGTCGCCTACGCCTGCACCAATAGTTTCTATTTTGCCAACAATGATCGGCTTTGTGACGTCACCGTTATCAAACATTACCAACACACTGCTATTGTCATCTTCAGGTGAAACAGGAATAAGCGTATGAGAAACATGAATACGTTCGTTTACATTTTGTTTTAAAGCAAAAGGATTGGAAATGAAAAACTGCTTTAAGTTATTGTCAAAAATCAGCCGACTGGATATTGGAAAGTGAGTATTTAAACCAGAATTAGAAACAGATAAACGATCACTTTGATTTTCAATTGATTGCTCAATCATTTCATCCAGGGTTATTTCAAAAACAGACGAATTCGATTTGATCTCGTTATTAGTTTTCATATCAACACTCTAATTTTGCGCAATTTTACTACCCTTAAGAATAATATCCTTTGATGCTTTGGCCGATATTTTTCCTGAACCATTTATCTTAATGTCTTTACCCTTAATAGTAATTGTACCGTCCTTTTTCAACACAATACTCGCCTTACCTGTTTTAAACGTTATCTGCTCACCGGCTTCTACTGTCCATTTTTTACCAACATCCAGTACATCATCTTTACCAATTGATGTTGTTCTTTTATCCCCAACCGATAAATCGAGTGTTTTTCCAACATCCTCACTTTGATTTTTTTTAATCGTGACTACCCGGTCTGCACCAACGGTAATTGTCTCATTTTTACCGACATCTTCAGTGCGATCTTTTCCAATAGTGATCGATTCATTTTCTCCAACGGTTTCTACTCTGCTTTCACCGATTGTTATGGTCTCGTTTTTGGCAACAGACTCCGTTCGATCATTCCCAATATTAATCGTCTCGTCGTTGCCAATGGTAATTATCTCATCATTACCGACCTTTTCTGTGCGATCATGTCCAACGTCAGTGGTTTCATCATTTTCCACCACATTATTTTGATCTTTCTCCGCATGAATATATATTTCTTCACTACCCTTAAGGTCTTGAAAACGTAACTCATTAAAATTTGCAGCACCACCATCCATTGTGGAGCGTGTTTTCCAGCCACCTTGGGTTTTGTTTGCCGGTAAATCATACGGGGGCATATTGTCGGCGTTATATACGCAGCCGGTTACCAGGGGTAAGTCAGGGTTTCCTTCAAGAAAGCTCACAATCACTTCATGACCCACACGCGGCAAAAACATCGCGCCCCATTTTTTACCCGCCCACTGTTGAGAAACCCGAAGCCAACAGGAACTATTTTCATTATTTTCACCTGCGCGATCCCAATGAAATTGAACCTTAATGCGCCCAAATTCATCGGTATAAATTTCTTCGCCGGCTGGACCAACAACAAACGCGGTTTGAGGGCCACGCACAAAAGGTATTTTAGCCGAACGTGGCGGGCGAAATACAACGTCATCTGGAATACACTGAAAACTATTGTGATAAACATGCCCCCTCCCCTGACCGACGTCATAACTGTTTTCTCTGGCATGATGGGATATAGCGGTGATGACATAAGACTTATCCTGCTCATCACCAATTTCGTGCCGAATCAGTGTGAATTTGCCACCAGCCGTAAAACTGCGATAGGTACCAGTGGAATTAACAATATTAAAGGCTGCCTCATCTGCTTCGATACGAGTTTTTGTCAGTCCATCACCATCGCCACGGTTTTCATAAAAACCCGGATAGTCGTATCGTTCATAGGCGTCAATGCCAGGCAAATTAACAATTGAGGCAACATTTGTACTGATATCAGTTGCCGGCGTTTTAAAATTATAATCGGTTTGCGCCCACTTACCGGTAATCAACTGGTATTGATGTGCCCACTCATTAAGATTATCACCACGTCGGCCGGCGGTGTAATATTCTGCCTCGTTTTCTGCACATTCTATATAACTGGCAGTTGCATCACCCAATACCATCGTGTGCTTGCCTTCGTCATGCGTAAAAAAATAAAAAACACCTTCTTCTTCCATCAGCCTTGAAACAAATTCAAAATCAGTTTCACGATATTGCACGCAGTATTCCCTCGCCCGAAATGAACGTTGGGTATTAATTTCAAAATCTGAATATCCCTTTGAACTAAACACCTCTTCAATAATGCCTTTTACATCGAGATTTTGGAATATTCGGCAATCCTGATTAAATGCCATTAACTGAAACCAGGGCACCATTTCAGCAATATAGAGGCGAAGCCCGTTAGGCTGAACCGGGCCAGCGACAAGCTGTCTGATTAAGCCATTGAGAATACGAAACGCCCCGTCACCCTGACGTATTTTTACGTCCACCTTTTTGCCAACGATATCTGCAGGTTTAATATTCGCATTGCCGCTTAACATTTCGAGCTGAAAATTAAACGGCCTGGAAATGTGCTCACTGCCACTAATTGACTGCAGCAACAAGACATCATCACCTAGTGGGGAACTAACGGAGATAGATTTGTCTTTTTGTGTAAATGTCACCATTGTTGGTCTCTTTTTGGGTGCGACGGCCTTAGTTCATATCCGTTAATATATTGGATGTTGAACAAAGTATAAAGCGCTTATGTGTTTGTGGCTGTGATTTAGGTTACAACAGGAGTGGTTATTGGCGCTTTGTGGGGCTAGTAATGTTTTAGTGTGAGAGGGAGAAGCGAGCAAAAAACGAGCACCACGGGAAAACGTGTCGGGATGCCGTGCCTGGAAAAAACCTGACGTGAATACGTCAGGTTTACGTGAGGCACAAAGTTTATTTCATACTCTATTTTTTCGTGTATACACTAAGCCGAGCATGCCGGTTATCATTAATAAGAGTGTTGCTGGTACGGGGACGGTTCCCTGATGAACAGGAGGGGAAGCAATGCCAGGTGTGTAATTTAACTCTACCTGGCCTATCAACATCAAAGTTGAGTCGCCACCGCCTTCCGAGGCCGAGAATACGAGCCTATCATCAACATGATCAGTAAAATAAGTCGGATCTATACCAAAACTTGCTGCTTCGTACCCTGGGTCAAACACTATATTTGGATCCACAGTGGTGTCTATATGCAAAGCATATCCCCTGACGGTGCTAACAGTATTAAGTAGTTCGCCATTTAACGTCGCTGATACTGACATTGACACACCGGAGGTAAATAATCCATAAACAAAGTCTAAAGAAATGCCTGTCGCATCAGTAAAATCAGGAAATAAAGAGGAATCAAAAAGTATTTCATATTCTAATTGAGCACCCTGGCCCGTATGAGCCCCCGAAACCGCAGCTAGCTTAGCAGCAACCCCAGGGTCACCTACATCACCATCACCTAACGCCACCACCGTAGAAAACGCACTGCCAGAAAAAACCAAACCTAAAAATAAAACGCCATACTTAAACATTGATTTAAGACCACGATTTTTCATTTTACTGCTCCCACACAAGATAATTATCGGAGCTGATGTCCGAATATTTTATTTTTATTGAATCGTGTGCATTCTACCTAAGTTTTAAAACAAAAAAAACCCAGAACTACAATAAGTTATGCAATTATTAAAAAATATTATCGGGGCATTAATTGCACACCACCAAATAACACCTGCCTCATGTGAGAAACCCGTCTAAAACCGATTTTTTGATCGAATTTCGACCTTGCCTAAGCATTTTTAAAGATCAATAGGCGGTTGGCGAACTAAACAATCGCAATCGTAACTTCTTCATTATCATCAATGCCCAGCGAAACTTTATTGATGTGCTTTCCTTCTGCTAAATGCCCCAAAAAGTCAGCCGATAATTGTGGCAGCAATCCGTTTTCAAGAATATGATCTATATTTCGTGCCCCGCTATCAACCTCGGTGCAACGGGACGCAATGGTGTCAATTACATCGTCAGAATAAATGACCTCAGCGTCGTAATTTTCTTTCACGCGTTTTACAATTTTATTTAACTTAAGTTTGATGATTTTTTCCATTGCCTCGCCCATTAATGGAAAATAAGGCACAATGTTAATACGCCCTAAAAATGCCGGTTTGAAATATTTTAATAAATCATCGTGAATCGCTTCTAATAAACCGGCGGCATCTGGCATGGTTTCGGGGTCGGCACATAATTTAGTAATGGTATCGGTGGCGGCATTTGACGTCATGACGACTATCGTATTTTTAAAATTAATGTCCCGGCCCTCACCGTCTTTCATAATGCCTTTATCAAATACCTGATAAAAAACGTCCTGCACACCGGGATGGGCTTTTTCCATTTCATCAAGCAAAATAACGCTATAAGGCTTGCGCCTCACCGCTTCGGTTAAAACGCCGCCTTCGCCATAACCGACATAACCCGGAGGCGCACCCATTAAGACCGAAATTTTATGCTCTTCTTTAAATTCGGACATGTTAATTGTGGTCATACTGTGTTCACCGCCATAAAGCAAATCAGCCATGACCAACGCGGTTTCGGTTTTGCCTACGCCACTCGTGCCCACCATCAAAAACACGCCGTTGGGTTTATTTGGGTCCGTCAATTTTGCTCGTGATGTATGAATATTTTTGGCAATGGTATCAAGCGCATAATCCTGCCCAATAACACGCGCATCCATACGGCTCTTTAAAGCTAATACCGAATTAATTTCATCACCATCCATACGCCCGACCGGAATACCCGTCCAATTTGCAATCACGGTGGCGATAGCCTGGCCATTTACACAAACATGAATGAGTGGCTCGTCACCCTGTATGTCGCTCAACTCTTTATCCAGCGCTGCAAGTTCAGTTTTTAATTTTTGCTTTTCTTCATCACTTAGTGTGGCTGGTAGTGTGGCTGGCAGTGTGGCTGGCTGCTTGCCATCTTTATCCGGGGCCTGCTCTAACTTCTCCCGTGTTTCACGCTCACGGATAACAAGGGCTTTCTCTTTTTCCCACTGCGCGGAAAAGCTTTCAAGTTCGGCGGCAATCGCAATTTTTTCTTCTGCCAGTTCTTTTAATCTTTTTTTGTGATCATAACCACTGTCCGTTTCTCGGGTAAGAATATCCTCTGCGACACCTATTTGCTGAAGCTGGCGCGTACAATCTTCAATTTGTGCAGGCGTCGAGTTTTGGCTGATTGCGACTCGTGCACAAGCCGTGTCGAGTACACTTACACACTTATCCGGCAATTGACGATCAGAAATATAGCGATGTGACAATTTCACCGATTCAATCACGGCTTCATCCAGCACGCGTACCTTGTGGTGATTTTCAAGCACGCCTATCAGGCCTCGCATCATTTCAATGGCGGATTTTTCAGAAGGTTCTTCAATCTTAACCACCTGAAAACGGCGCGTTAATGCCGGGTCTTTTTCAAAATACTTTTTGTATTCTGCCCAGGTTGTCGCCGCCACAGTGCGTAATTCACCACGGGCTAACGCGGGCTTTAACAAGTTTGCCGCATCACCCTGGCCAGCTGAACCGCCGGCACCGATTAAGGTGTGAGCCTCATCAACAAATAGAATAATCGGTTGTACGGATGACTTCACCTCATCAATCACCGAGCGTAAACGGTTTTCAAACTCACCTTTCATACCCGCACCGGCCTGCAACAACCCAAGATCTAAAGATTTAATCGCTACATTTTTCAAAATAGGTGGTATATCACCTTCGGCAATACGCAGTGCGAAACCTTCAACCACAGCCGTTTTACCCACGCCAGCTTCACCGGTTAAAATCGGATTATTCTGGCGGCGACGACTTAATATATCCACAATTTGTCGAATTTCAGCATCGCGGCCCAGCACCGGGTCAATTTCACCCTTGCGTGCTTTTTCAGTTAAATCAACCGTAAATTGATCAAGCCCGGGCGTTTTTCCACCCGGTTTTGGCACTTGCCCACCTGCTTCACCGGCACCTGCGGGTAAACCGGAGTCCATTTGGGTTTCACTGGTGCTGGCAACCATGCCGGCGAATTCTTTTCGTAACGTATGTGCAATGATTTTGTTAAATTCTTTTGAAATAGAACCCACTAATCGTGCAAGGTCAGTATCATTCAACAAAGCGCATAAAATATGGCCGGAACGTAAACGGGTTTCACCATAATCTAAGGAGGCGAGCAACCACGCTTCACGGGCAACATCAACAATTCGTGGCGATAAAGCGGGTGGACGGGCGTTGCCGGTTTTAAAACTATCCAGTGCTTTTGTCAGATCGGCGACTAAATGTGAAATATCAACATCGAAGTTATTTAAAATGGCTTCGATATCGCTGTCAGACTGCTCAACCAGTTTTATTAACCAGTGCTCTATCTCTACGTCATAATGCGTACGAGACAGGCACAAACCCGTCGCAGATTCTAGCGCGTTTCTGGTGGTACTGTTTAACTTCCCTACCAGTGTTCTTAGATCGAGTTGAAGCATGTTGAATTCCTTTTATCGATTTATAATATGATTACCATAACTTTACAAACTTTAATGTGTTACATCGACAATGATTTCTCTTGTCACATTCCCGGGTTCATTTGCTAAATTATCGCGTAACAACCAGGTATTTAAACCTAATCTTGGAAGATGCCGATCTGTTTCATTTAATTGCCAGACAGAGATTGCGTCATCTTCCAAAACATATTTCAATTCAAACTTAAAGCTATCACCCACAAAAAAACGGGTAAAGCGCTTTAACGCCGCCTGCCCCCGACTGCCGGATTGCAACGATTCAAACTGTTCGCGATTAAGTGGGCCGATTTCCAGTTGAAATTTTCCTTCGACAGTAAAAACTTCATCGCCAATCACGGTATCTACACCCAGACAATTGTTTTTTCCTTTCAAAGGAAACACGGGCAATTGCATTCTGTCTTCTTCTAATAAAGACACCCACTCACCTTTAAACTGATTCACCACCACAGGAATCGCTAAAATATCACTCAAGGCGGCAGACAAAGAAAATGCCGAGCGATTAGGCGATGCAAAAAAACCCGCATAAAAAAGCATGTCTTCAGCATTAGTTTCCAGTTGTCGCTGAAGCGTACTACCCTCGATACCGATTAATGCGTGAACATTAGCCGTAATCGGGTCAACACTGTGCGGGCTTTCAAGTTTGCTGCGCTCATAAACAAAAGGTAGCCGGTACTTTTCCCAGCCGCGATAAAAAAATGAAATCGCTCGATGATTAAATAAATCATAAAACTGTTTTAAAGCAAAGTCTTTGTCACGCGTCCGGCTAATTTCAAGCTCGGTAAAATGTACAGGTAAAACACTGCTTTGGCCGGTAAGTCCCATAAAAGAAACTTGCATATCCACGCTATCTGGTTTGCTGTCAGCGACCTTCCCTTTCGCGATGGAAACGCTCACCACTTCACTACTGGCAAACTTTAAAGACGGAAACGCAGCAAATTTGATCGGTTCCTCCAATGGAGAAACGTCATGCCCAACGACACCGCCGATGTTTTTTCTGCGCCATTTACTGACCAAACCCTGCAACAGTCTCGCCGCTTGAAAAAAGCTGAAACGATAAGGCTCAGAAAACAGATTTTCGTTTACAGAAGGACTTTTTCGCCTGCTCTTGGTGGCCATTTTTTAACAGTTGACTCTCGTTGTCTGGTTTTTAAAATAAGTTTAGTAAAAGAATTCATCGGCGCATATAATGCAAAAAATCGTTCCAGCACGCTGGCAAACAAAAACATGCCCTGGCCTTCAAATCGATTTTCATCCAGCACCAAGGTAATTTCAAGCCCGCGACACAAGGCACTAATGCCGTGTCCCTTCACGCGGGACATCGCCGGTTTACTGCTGATGCTGACAACACCTTCAATAAGGCTACGGGTTGACGGTGAGTCGTCAAAATTGTAAAGCGTTAATATCTCACGTAACACATCTGCACCGTGTTCTGAATCCGTTAATGAAAGGTGATTCAGATTCAAATGTGATATCAAACGCCAGCGCGTGCTCTCTCGTAACTCAATGCGTTTTGTTTTCGTCGGCGGCGTAACACATAGCACCGAAGACAAAGGTGCGTTGCCTTCGCCAAGTTGTAAATAAGGCTGTCCACCACCAAAGGGTAAACGTCCGGGCAAATCACGATTCAAACAGGTGGTTTTAATATTCAGCGTCCAATTATCCGGCACGTCTGACTGAAAATTCAAATCAACCAGTGAAATAAATATTTCAGTGCCGTTATCAATATCATCCCGCCGATGCACAACCGCTGGTTTTCGGGTTGTATGCCAGTAGGCAATATCCTTTCGAGTGTTCATCTGGTGATTAAAACCATAAAACGGACGATATTCTATTTTTTCACCACTGGGTGACACGGCCTCAACAGAATCGATCGAATACACTTCTTTTGAGAGCATTCGCCGTGAATCAGGGGTTATTTGATATTGCTCTTTTTTATGATTTAAAATAAACGACTCAGCATGCTGGGAAAATAAATTCACCATTGGTGTGCATCCCAGCTGAAAATTTTCTTTGTTTATGCTGTTTTCAAGCTCGGGTTGTGATTCACTCAGGTAAAAATAAATTTCAACATCTTTGCCCGACTGGCTAAACGCATGTTCACCCAGGCCGGCCAATTTTATAAAGTTAAATTTTTCAGGGAAGGTAAAATATTCGCTAAGTAAACGGTAACCCAATTTTGAACGCGCAGGATAAGGTAACAAACCTTCATCTTTGCCATAACCAACCGCTTCAAGCTGATCGGCATCAAGATACACTGCATTGCTATCGGCTGGTGATGATGCAATTGTCATCGCAACGGTATGATTAAATATCAGTTCATAAAGTGCCGACACTTCACTGCTTTGCCCTCCCAAATAAAACACCAGGTCTGCCGGGCTTAGCTGACTAAACGTCATTTCATTTGATAGACAACTCAATTTTAATCGCAGCGCCGCTACTGCACCAAAATGTTTGGGTAACGGCGGTGCTTGATAGGAGCCTCGCGACAACTGTACATCGGTGAGTTCAATCGGCCACAAGGTCACGGGGTATGCCGTGTTAAAACGACAGGGTTCGCCGTCAACCGGCTGTGTTTCAATTAACGAATCCGCTTTTATCTTGTAACTAGTGGTCGCCTCTTCGATGCCTTTGAACTGAATAATCGACATACTCGGCACAGGTGCAAGATAATGCGGATAAAGCACTTCCAGCATCGAGTTGCTGATTTCAGGAAAGCTATCATCGAGCTTTTTTCGCACCCGTGCGTTTAAAAAAGCAACCGATTCAATTAACCGAGACACATGCGGGTCTTCAATCGTATCCTGACTTAATCGTAAACGCCCGGCGATCTTCGGATTAGCTTCAGCAAACGCGGCGGCGGAGCGTCGAATATAATTCAGCTCTTTATTATAAAATTTGATTAAATCATCACCCACCGTCTACATCCCTTACTTGAAAACTTCGGGTTACCGGCTCAAGGCTGGAATCAAACACAACCGGTTTCACCGCTGGCTCTACCTTTAATAATGCATCAATTCGAAATCGAAAAGTGCGGTCAATCGCGCTTGCGTCATCCACAACCTTCACAGTAACCGATTTAAATCGTGGCTCATATTTGCTGATAATTTTTTCAATGATCCGCGCAAATTCGGCTTTTTCATCATCTGAGCCAATATTAATGCCCGTTGCATCGGGAATACCAAAATTTATTACCGAATATTCCAGTAATTTCCATTCCTGCATGTCTTCACCACAGCGCCGCCTTGTATTAAGCAAAAATTCAAGATCCCGGCGAACAGATTCGCGCAGCTCTTTAATCACCTGGCTACGCGAACTCGGTACTTCGACCTTTTTTTGCGGATCAAAATCCAGCAAACGATCTAAGATAGATGGCGTTAAAGCCTGAGTGATTTTAGGTCGGGCCATGGTTACTGATCAAACTTAATACGCTGCATTTCCAGAATTGTCTTGGCCTGTTCTCCCACATAAAACATTTTCTGGCCAGCACCCATTACCGGCTCTCCCTCTTCACCAATCCAGTCTGTTGTGCGACCAAGTAAAAAGGCTTCCCTGTCTTCTTCCGGCACGGTCAAATATGTGGCCGGCACGTACACTTCGCCATCCGGTCCGTCACCGCTGATTTCGAGATGGGCACGTCGATACACTAAATCCAGCGCGCTCTCCGGGGCAAAGAAATCTATACTGATCACCCGTGAAAAAGGTATCCAGTAATATTTTCCGTTACTGGTGAACACTTCAAATACGCCAGGCATACAATCATCAAGATCACGAAAATCAGAAAACTTAGCCCCATCTAACTCGCCACTGAGTGGCGGTCTGCTTTCTTCTGCTTGCTCAAGCAGCTTCATTGCATCTGTTTTATTATCATCACGTATCAAAATTGAGGCTTTTAAATATAGCTGGACAAGATCATCAGGCACTTCGAAAACTTCAGGCACCCGACCATTTGTAATAAACTGATCCCTCGCCTGCCCTGCACGAATAATTTGACGCCACAACATAATACCCATCATCGCTTCAGGATTTTGATGACCGATCATATCAAGCTGTTTGTCGGCTCTGTCCCACTCGCGGCTGATGAGCAATAACTCGGATAAAAAACCACGCCGATTGGTATCTGTCGGATTTTTTTTAACGTCATCAACAATGGCTTTAACAGCGTTATCAAGTTGTCCCGACTGGTAGTATTCTCGCGCGTTCATTTTTCATCCCTTCCGTTTGTTTTTATGTGTTTCTATCTAACAGTGCCAATCATACTCTGGCACATATACTATACTTTTGCCGCAGCCAGCTCTGTAACCAGCTTCACACCAGACACCATTTGATCAAGTTGCAAATGCGGTTTTAAATGCGTAACACAAGCATACACACCGGGTTTTCCGGGTATTTCTTTTACTTCAACTCTGGCCTCGGCTAATGGATACTTAGCTAGATTTTCCGGTGTGCCTGACGAACTGGCGGTGGAGTATTTTAACAACCAGTTGTGAAGATAGTTTTCACATTCTTCGGCGCCAAAAAAAGAGCCGACTTTATCCCGACCTATCACTTTAATGTAATGTGCAAACCGCGACACGCAAAACATATATTGCAACATGGCCGATATTTTGGCGTTAGTTTTAGCAATGTGAGTATCGTAAGACTGTGCACCTTGCACCGATTGATTACCATAAAAAACCGCGTATTTTGTATCTTTACTGTGACAAAGTGAAATGAAGCCAAATTCACTGAGCACTTTTTCTGATGTATCCGTAATCAGCACATCAGTCGCGTATTTTAATGCGACGTCTTTACTGTCGGTATCAAAACTGGGTACGGGCAAGTTTGTTACCACCCCGCCCCCGCCTACACCTTCATGACAACCGCGAATATCCGTAAACCAGGCACTGCTCGCAAATGACTTAAGCAATATGGAACCAAATGCATAACAGCCATTACCCCACAAATAACCGGAGCTGTCCGGGTTTGCTACGTCTTCTTCAAAACAAAAACGGTCACTGCGATAAGTATCGTGCGTATAAGGTTCTCGCATTAATACCCGTGGCAATGTTACACCGACAAAACGCGCATCATCAGTTGCGCGAAACGCATTCCACTTTAAATATTCGGCTTGTGAAAACAAGTTTTCGTAATTAATCGGCACACCAAGGTCGGAAAAATCATTTACACCAAATAAAATGGGGTCAACACCGGTCACAAATGGCACAAATGCCGCCGAGGCGACGTGAGAAATATCCCTTAGCGCAGTGATATCATCAGTTTTATGACCCGGGCCGGGACGGTGCCGAATTTGGTAGTCACCCAATAAAACCCCATACGGTTCACCACCCGCAATACCGAACTCGGCATTGTAAACTTTTCTGAAAAAATGACTTTGATCAAATTCAATCGCACGATCAAGATCTTTCACCAGCAAATTCCAGCTCACATCCAATAATTTTATTTTAATATTATCAAAGTCACCGGCCTCGTCGGTGAGAAAAAATAGCCCACGCCACGATGCCTCAAGCTTTTGAAAACGAGAATGATGCAAGATAACATTAACCTGTTCGTTCAACATCTCGTCGATGTGTGAAATTTGCAGATTAATGAGACGCATCAACTCATCTTTGTTAACAGCCTGTCGATATTTTTTTGGAATTTTGGCAAGTTCAAAAAAATGTCTTAATTGATCTTCCAGATTAACCGCTGAAAGAAATGCATCAAATACGTCGCATTGAGATTTACCAAGACTTTCGGTAAAAGAAAGAGAGGATTCTAGTAAGGGGAAATTCGCCGACATAATATCGGTCAACTAAGCAGGAATAAGCACGAAAATGAGAGAGAGAGAAACGAATTTATTTCGTTTCTCTCTCCTCGCGTCTCGCTTATCCATTGTCGCTTTTGTATTTTGAAAATTGATAGCGCAAGTAAAATCAATGGGGGCCGACATATTGCCTGCTATCAACCCATTTTCGGAATACGTGCAACCATACGCAATGATGTTGTGAGTTCTTCCATCTGTAACCACGGACGCATCCAGGCAACGGCATTATAGGCACCAGGCTGGCCGGGAATTTCTTTCACTTCCACACGCGCTTCGGCTAACGGATATTTCGCCTTCATTTCAGCGCCGGAATCCGGATTACCATTCACATAATTCATAATCCAGCGATTTAACCAGTCTTCTGCTTCATTTGCTTCCATAAAAGACCCGATTTTGTCGCGTCCCATCACTTTAAGATAATGGGCGATACGGGATGTCGCCATCATGTAAGGCAAGCGCGCAGAAATTGCGGCATTTTCAGTTGCCGACGGTTCATCAAAGACCTTTGATTTCTGCGCAGACTGTGCGCCAAAAAAGACAGAGTAATCCGTGTTTTTATAGTGACATAAAGGCAAAAAGCCCAGGTTACTTAATTCTGCTTCGCGTCGATCAGTAATACCAACTTCTGTAGGACACTTCATATCCGTATCGCCATCATCACTGATAAAATTGTACGTTGGCAAACCTTCAACTTTACCACCACCCTCAGCACCACGAATAGCAGTACACCAACCGTATTGTGCAAAAGCGTCGGTGAGTTTCGTCCCCATCACATACGCGGCATTCATCCAGGTAAAGTCGTCATGATCCGGCTCGGATGAACCTTCAAATTCTTCGTAACCAAAGGTATCAACCGGTTTAGTGTCAGCGCCATAAGGTAGGCGGGAAAGTACACGTGGCATTACCATGTTTACAAACCGCGCGTCGTCTGATTCTCTGAACGAGCTCCATTTTGCATACTCGCTGGAATCAAATACTTTTTCAAGATCTCTGGGTTTTGACAGTTCAGTCCAGTCACCAAAGCCAAATAATGTAGGATCGGCAGCGGAAATAAATGGGCAAAATGCAGCAGCAGCGACATGTGACATATTCGTTAACATATCAATATCATCGGGGTGTTTTGTAAATTCGAAATCACCGATCAGCGCGCCATAAGGTTCGCCGCCCGGCGTACCAAACTCGCTTTCATATAATTTTTTAAACGTTTGACTTTGATCAAACTCAACGGCTTTATCCAGGTCTTTAAAAATTTCTTTTTTCTTGGCGTTAAACACTTTAATTTTAAGCGAAGAGCCGGTTTCAGAGTTCATGACTAAATGATGTAAGCCGCGCCAGCTGCCTTCTAATTTTTGCAATTTTTCTGCGTGCATAATGGCAGCAAGCTGTTTTGACATTGCCGTATCAATTTGATTGATGGCTTTGTTAATCGTAACGGTCAGGTTTCTATCCCAGGTGACAACACCTTCTAAAGCCTGCTCTGTGAATGTTTTTAGCAATTCGGTAGAGCGATCGCGTTCGGTTTGTTTTGTTGCGCCAATTGCCTGTTCTAACAAGCTAAGCTCTTCGGTGGTTTCTGCTGCTTGTGCTTGTACATCTGATTCTGTCGAACCCATGATTATTCTCCTTTCTCTTCAATGCCTAAATCTGCAGAGACCGATTTCAGGTTCGCATCATCTGTTAATACTTTCTCAAGCACGTTTTCAAGGTCTTCAGACAAATCTGCTTTTGTTAAGATATCTCTTAACTGATCACGGGTTTGTTGTAATTTTTTCAATGGATCTACCTGATTAACGATAGCTTCAGGTGAAAAGTCATCCATGGAATTAAATTTCAGATTAACCGCCATTTCGCTGCCATCACCGGCCAAGGTGTTTTCAACTTTAAGATTAACGCCGGGCGTCATTCGAGAAAGGATGCTGTCGAAATTATCCCGGTCTATCTGAATATATTTTCGATCTTTTAATGGTTTCAACGGCGATGTTGGATCACCCGAAAAGTCACCCATTACACCAACAACAAATGGTAATTCTTTTTTAACCGCTGCGCCTTCAGTTTCCACCTCGTAAGAGATGTGAACACGTGGCTTACGAACCCTGCCTAATTTGTCATGAATACTCGCCATTTTTAATCCCCTCTATCTAATCAATTGGTGATTTAATCTTAAACTTATGTCTCGAAACTTTTATTTAAACCCTTGTAAACCCTTGTAAACCCAACCCTAAAATACCTGACATTGAAATCCTTACCGCAAAATACGCGATTAAGCCATTATCGCTACGTTATCCAAACATATCTGTTATGTACCTTATTGCATATATTTTTATTATATGCCGCAAATCTTCAAGTCTATTATTAATCCGCTGGATCAGGAATACCCGTCAGTTTAAAAAAGTCTTCCCTTGCCCTGTCATCGGGGATCAGCTCGGTCAACAATTCAGGCAAACTCATTCTGCCCCATTTAACCGCCTGCTCTAAATTATAGGAAACCGGCGAATGAGGCTCAGTGCGACGAAAAAACTCACTCACTTTGAGCATCGCACGAAATGCTTCGTCACGATTATCAATGGAAATGTTTTCAATAGACACCTTACCTCCAGTAGAACGACTCTGCCCAACTGCCGTGGCTTCTGCACCCGCTACTCCTGCTGCACCCGCGACACTTTCTGCGTGTTCGGTATCGGACTCATCAGCAGCATCGCCAAAAGCGATATTTTTCGTTAAAAACCCGAATATTTCCTGAACCCGTTTAATTGCTTTACGAATATTTGAACTTGGCGGTGATTCATTGCCACATTTTTCATCCAGCAGATCAACTAACTTTGTATATGCGTCAGCACAATTTTCAATATCATCTTTTAAATTAGTAAAAAACTGCGTAGGCGTTTCGAGAACTGCCTGCTCAATGAGCTTCATGGTCACTGCGCCAGAGGCTATACGCGCTTCTTTTTTATCGGGATCAGTGATTGTTTCAATTTCATAGGCTTGCTCGTAGTGCCAGGCAGCATAAGACATGGTGTTGTAAGCCTGTGTCAGTGCGATTTGTTTGATAGGCCCGATCAATGTGCCATCACCGTCTTCACCATTTAAACCAGTCAAAGGTGCAATACGACTTTCCAGCCCGTCGTCATCGGGTAATGGGTAAAGATCATCCCAGTATTTTTCAATCAGTGAAGTTGCCAACTGAAAACCGTCTCTCAAACCGGCAAAACCATGTTCTCGTACCAGTGCTTCGATATACCAGGCGGTGATTTCGAGATCTTTTCCATTTTCAGTTAATATTTTAGGTGCGAGTTGAAGCACCGTTTGCCACTCTGACACGACCTGATAAATAGCTTCAGGGTCATCGCTCATCATATTTTGACGTTCAGCGGTGCGGGCTGTCGCGCGGGCATCTTTAATCTGGTAATAAATAGAGGAGGAAGAATAGTCCTCCCGGATGTCATCACCCTGAGGTTTGTCTTCAGATAGGGGTTGTAATAATGCGTCTACATCAAATGTAGCTTCAGTGGCCATCCAACGAGTCCTGCCTTTTAATTTTCAACCAAATATTAACACTTTGCGAGCACTACCCTACCAATATATATAATATTTTTATATTAGTAAAACCCCTTAAAGCTTTTACTCATCTTCAAGCTGATCCTGAGGCAATCGAATGCCGTCATTTATCACGTCAAACAAGTCCAGCTCCTGAGAAAACACCGTTGCATCGACAAAACTGAATTCCTGCGCTGAGGTGCTTTGTCCTCTATTGGCTGAGCTAACTGCAGTGCCGGGATCAACATATCCACCGGCAGCATTAAACACAGCGCCGAAATTACCGGTAATAAACACTGAATTCGCATTAATCAAGGTACGCATCGCGCTAATATCAAGCGGCTTGGCGAATGTACCAACCCCGCTTTTACCTGACACAACCTGAACATTACCCCCAATGATGTTCGCCTTTGTGGAATCCAGCGCTTTTATTCCACCAGCGGCATCAATAGTCGCCTTATTTGAGCCGGCATTAATGCCCTTTAGCGCAATGCTATTAACATCAGACGTCACACTCACATCGCCATTAAGCGCGGTTACTTCACCAAACAATTGAACGAGGTCGTTCACTTTTATCGAAATATCTCCCTGACGTGCTTCCATGTCACCTAGCAGGGTAAAACCGTCGACGGCAGTATCAACAGACCCGGCACCAACCACAATCGCTATTCCATCACCAACGTTAAAATTTTTGTTAATCGTTACCTGGCTTCGCGACGTCATATTTAGGTTACCCGCGACATCAACCTGCTCATTAAAAACAAGTGCGCCATCATGCACTATTGACAAATTACCGGTACCCAGTTCAAGCGTATTAATTGTCAACACGTTTTGCTCAGGTCGGGTGGGCGCAAGTTTGATGCTTTCAGTGGCTAATAACACGTCATTTTCCGCGTTAACCACACTTAAACTTGATGCGAGTATACTTACGCTGTCACTGTTGCCAGCGTCATTCACAGCACGAACGCCTCTTGCGGCGTTAAGCGAAACATCATCAGCAACGATGTTTTTAACATTGTTATTTACACTAGCCACAATTTCACCTGTGTTTGAAACCAGCGAAATATCACCGCCCCTAATTGAGGCAATCTGAATATCTTTATTGGCGGTATAAAAAACGGCTTGATCATCAGACACTGTGGTGAGGGTTGAGCCACTCATCAAAATTCCACCGGACGTTGCCGTTAATTTAACATCGCCAGAAGTCGATGTGAGATCACCATTTTGCGTCACTGTATTTTCGGCTGTTAACACAACGTCATTTGCCGCAAAAACAGACTGTACAACTATATTTTTCCCACTGGCATTTAATGAATCAAGCACAAGGTTCGCGCCTGCATCAGCATTCATGGTGATATCACCGTTCGTGGCGACGAGATTTAACTTTGCGCGCCTATCAAGCGACCCATCAAGCGACCCATCAATATTAATATTTCCGACAGCGGAAAGCGTGGTATCAGACTGAAAATTTAATTGCCCGATATTAATCCCACCCGATTCAGTCACATCCAGGTTTCCATCCAGTGTCACCAAACCGGTGTAAGATTGACCCGACTTTGTTTTTATCGAGCCGGTGTTCGTTTCTGTCGCCGTTATGCTTAACTGAGATAATGCCGTGGTCTGCCCGATTGAACCGACATTAACGGTGCCAGTACCAGCATCTATGTCAAGCTGCCGTTCCCCATTTATGGTCGTACCGGAAAAGTTCACTTTACCATTTGCCGCGGCCGTATTAATTAACACATCGTTAGCTAAGTTTAACTGCGAGATGTTTGCAGCGTTAACATCACCGGCCACCATATAACGGCCCGCCAATTGAACCTCACCGCTGGTATTTAACGTTAATCCAGAGAGCGCATCCGCGTCACCGACCGATGCTAATTGAATAAGCCCACCGCCGGCATTAATCAATAAGTCACTGGCGCCGTCAATAGCAGTATTACCCAACAATATATTGCCATTACCAGATGCAGTATTCAGTTCAAGGTTATTTTGAATTAAAACCTGTCCGGCTTTGGATAAATCAAGGCCATTTTTTGTAAATATATTGTCATACAAAGCAAGCGCTGACGCATTAACAATTTTTAACGTGTTTAACCGAGTTGTATCGTTGCCCGCCCCACCTAATACAATTTTGCCAGTGCCGGCGTTTAACGAAAGATCATTTGCGCCACCAACAACACGGCTGTTTTGCATTTGAATATCGCCGTTGTTAGCCGATGTATCAATGACAACCGATTGACTTAAAAATATGTCACCGTTCACGTTTTGCAAATCAACAGAATCTGCGTTGATGTCGCCATCAAATTCAACATCATCACCGGCAGCGATGGTTAACTCAGCCACCCCGTCTATTGTTGATAACGATACATCACCGATTACACTATTAATTGATAGTCGAGCATCGCCACTGATGGATGTGTTTTGAAGCGCAATATCACCAACACTGCTATTTAGCGCAACACCCGTAGATGAAGCATCAAGCATAATGTCTGAAAGCGCAGTAAAATTTAATGTATTTTCGGTAAAAATACCACCAGACAAAGTGACATCTCCGGCAGATTCAATATCCAACAATGAGATCGTACTCGCCTGCTCACCAACGTTGTTCAAATACAATCGGCCATTACCAGCAGCCAGCATAAGCGACTTGCCCGGCCCATTGATCGTGGTATTAGAAAAATCGATATCGCCATTTTTTTCACTGGTATCAATTTTCAAATCATTCATCAAAGTAATTTTTTTCAATGCATCACTAAGGTTAACATTGCGCGCCGTGATATCACCGTAAAGTCGGGTAATACCATCATTTACGACATCCAGCGATTGATTGCCGCCATTTACCTTTCCAAGCTTAACTTCAGCAGTACCGCCTTTCGCCTGAAGTGTTAGCGATGAATTTAGCGTAATGTCGGGCATTGAAAAATCAACAACACCATCGACCATCACGTCATTAAATAAATTAAGCGTATTTGCATTTACGGTGATCCCGGTCAAATTTGAAACACCATCACCGACCTGGAACAAACTTACCTCACCGGCATTTAAGCCAAGAGAATATTTTCCTGAAATAATGTTACTCGCAGAAAAATCAATTGACGTGTTGTTTGCACTAAAGAGTCCACCGGTAGATACAAGCAGGTTATCTTTCAACAGGATTTTATCGAGCGCCGAAAACGACAGTGAATTTTGAAGTGTAATGCCTGACGATAAATAAAGATCTTTTCCGTTAGTTAATCGCAATGTATTCACATCTACCGATGCCAGGTATATATCACCGCCTGCACTTAATTCAAAAACATGGCTGCCAGTCACCGCACCTGAGAGTTTAATCTCGCCATTTGTTGATGTGCTTCTTAATACTCGATCACCCGTCAATACAATGTTACCGGCAAAACTAATTCCATTTCCCGCTGATTTTATATTGCCACCAAGCTGAGTAACACCTGCACCATCTTGAATAAACGAAGCACTCACATCAATAGACGCACCGTTTGCGATATTGAGTACATTACTGTTGGTGATTTGAAGATCACCGGCGTTTGACGTGGTCACCAAACCATTAAGATTAATTGTACTTCCACTTAAACGAATACCGCCGGCACCTGCTGTCAGTGCAGAAAATGAACTGATACCCGCACCCGCTGTTTGGGTAATCGTATTGGCTTTAATATCAGCGGCACTGACATTATTTGCCGAGGTGACGATCAGACTGTTTAAATCAACCGCTTTTTCAAACTTCACATCGCCACTGCCTGCGGTGAGACCAAGATCAGCCGTTCCACTTAATGTTTCTACAAATTGAATATCACCAGCGGCCGTTCCAGTGTCCATTGCCACCGTACCGTTGGCGGTAACGGGGCCGGTAAAAATAATATTTGCGCCGCTCGTATTAATATTGGTTCCGCTGGCTAACGTCACGGCACCACTGCCCGTCTGATTTAACGCACCATCTAATGTGACAGTTTGATTTAATGCCAAGACACTTGAGTTGGATATATTAAATACATTCGCGCTCACCGTATCCAGATTAAAGTTGGTGCCCGAAAGATCAACATCACCGTTGATGGTGAGTGGGCCATAGGTGCTCAGGCCGGTGCCGGTGGATTGCGTGAGTGCGTTGGCGTTTATCGCTTTGCTGGTCACGTTATTTGCCGAGGCAATCGTCAGGCTGTTTAATGGGGTAGTTGCACCAACAGCCGCATCGAAATTAACATTTGCCGCACCAGCGATAACCGATAACTCATCAACACCCGATGTGTTTCCGTCGACGGTGTTTTTGAACCAGATATTACCGGCACTATCGTCAACGGCATTGCTACTCACACTAACCGCACCGTTCACGGTAACCGCGTCGGTGAAAGTGATATCGTCACTGCTGGTTGAAATGTTGCCCGATAAGGTTGCCGCTCCGCCGCCGCTTTGATTAAACGCACCGGTTAATGTGACACCCTGATTTAATGCCAAGGCACCTGAATTTGAAATGGTAAATGCATTGGCGTTTACCGTATCCAGATTAAAGGCGGTGCCCGTAAGATCAACATTACCGTTGATGCTGAGGGGGCCATAGGTGCTCAGGCCGGTACCGGCGGATTGCGTCAGCGTGTTGGCAGTAATGCCGACGGTGTTCACATTGTTTGCCGAGACAATCGTCAGGCTGTTTAATGAGGTAGGTGCACCAACAGCGGCATCGAAATTAACATTTGCCGCACCAGCGATAACCGATAACTCATCAACACCCGATGTGTTTCCGTCGACCGTGTTTTTAAACCAGATATTACCGGCACTATCGTCAACGGCATTGCTACTCACACTAACCGCACCGTTCACGGTAACCGCGTCGGTGAAAGTGATATCGTCACTGCTGGTTGAAATATTGCCCGATAAGGTTGCCGCTCCGCCGCCGCTTTGATTAAACGCACCATCTAATGTGACGGCTTGGTTGAATTCCAAAGCACCCGTGTTCACAATATTCAGCGCCCCACCATTGCTGGTAGCCACCAAACCACCAAGGGTGAAACTCGTACCGCTAAGATTAACATCACCGCTGATAGTGAGGGGGCCATAGGTGCTCAGGCCGGTGCCGGTGGATTGCGTCAGCGCGTTAGCGTTTATCGCTTTGCTGGTCACGTTTTTTGCAGAAACAATGGTTACATTATTCAGGTTAACCGCTTGATCAAACTTCACATCGTTAATACCAGCTGTCAATGTTAGAGAATCCGAATTTACCCAAGCACCATCAACCGTAGAATTAAAAATTATATCACTGCCGACGCCGCCAACAGAAGTATCAACGGCGGCGCTTCCGTTAACGATGACAGGGGAATTAAACTGGATTATAGATGCTGTTTTAATATTACCCGTTAATTTTACGCTAGACGCTGGGCCAAAAGTAACAGAAGGCACATCAATTGAATTTACGCTAATACCGCCCGTCCCGGCAACCAGATTTAACGAGTCCGTTTGATTTATGTCATTGACTGATTCCGAGAAATTGATATTACCTAGTCCAGCACCGGTATCTAAACGACGATTCCCATCAATCGTTACATCATCCGCAAAACTGATATTATTACCAGCAGTTGTTATATTTGCGGATAATACCGTGCTCCCGTTACCATCCTGATTAAACGCACCGGTTAATGTGACATCCTGATTTAATGCCAAGGCACCTGAGTTTAAAATGCTAAGTGCATTGGCGTTTACCGTATCCAGATTAAAGGCGGTGCCCGAAAGATCGACATCACCGCTGATAGTGAGGGGGCCATAGGTGCTCAGGCCGGTACCGGCGGATTGCGTGAGTGCGTTGGCAGTAATGCCGTCAGTGTTCACATTGTTGGCTGAGGCAATCATGAAAGTATTCAGAACCACCGCTTTATCCAGTTTTACATCACCACCGCCAGCAGTAAGATTAAGCTCGGCGACACCGCTGACGGTTTCGATAAACTGAATAGCACCAGCACCGACGCCGGTATTCATTGCCACCGTACCGTTGGCGGTAACGGGGCCGGTGAAGAAAATATTATCACCGGTCGTATTAATATTGGTTCCGCTGGCTAACGTCACGGCACCATTGCCCGTCTGATTTAACGCACCATCTAATGTGACGGCTTGGTTGAATTCCAAAGCACCCGTGTTCACAATATTCAGCGCCCCACCATTGCTGGTAGCCACCAAACCATCAAGGGTGAAACTGGTACCGCTAAGATTAACATCACCGCTGATAGTGAGGGGGCCATAGGTGCTCAGGCCGGTGCCGGTGGATTGCGTCAGCGTGTTGGCAGTAATGCCGACAGTGTTCACATTGTTGGCCGAGGCAATCGTTAAATTATTGAGTGAGGTACCGACACCACCACCAACAGCCGCATCGAAATTGACATTTGCCGCACCAGCGGTAACCGATAATTCATTAACGCCCGATGCGTTTCCGTCGACGGTGTTTTTGAACCAGATATTACCGGCACTATCGTCAACGGCATTGCTACTCACGCTAACCGCACCGTCCACGGTAACCGCGTCGGTGAAAGTGATATCGTCACTGCTGGTTGAAATGTTGCCCGATAAGGTTGCCGCTCCGCCGCCGCTTTGATTAAACGCACCATCTAATGTGACGGCTTGGTTGAATTCCAAAGCACCCGTGTTCACAATATTCAGCGCCCCACCATTGCTGGTAGTCACCAAACCGTCAAGGGTGAAACTCGTACCGCTAAGATTAATGTCACCAGCGGCACTTAATGCGTTATAAATCCCACTGCCTGAGGTTTGAGTTAGCTGATTAACTGTAATCGCATTTGCTGCAACGACGTTACCGCTGCTAATGCTGAGTCTGTCCAGCGGTTGAGCGACACTGCCAATCGAACCATTCAAGTTAATATTACGGTTACCGGCAATGAGGGTGAGCGCGTCAACGCCATTGCTGTTATCCGCGTTCACTGTCGCGAGCGTGATATCTCCGACCGCACTCGTATCTAATCTGCGATCACCATCAATCGTCACATCGTTGGCTAAATCAATGTCTCCATTGCTTGTGATACTGGCTAATAAGGTTGTGGTGCCACCACCCGTTTGACTAAACGCACCCGTTAATGTGACATCCTGATTTAATGCCAAGGTACCTGAGTTTGAAATGCTAAGTGCATTGGCGTTTACCGTATCCAGATTAAAGGCGGTGCCCGTAAGATCAACATTACCGTTGATGCTGAGGGGGCCGTAGGCGCTCAGGCCGGTACCGGCGGATTGCGTGAGTGCGTTGGCAGTAATGCCGACAGTGTTCACATTTTTTGCCGAGGCAATAGTCAGGCTGTTTAATGAGGTAGTTGCACCAACAGCGGCATCGAAATTGACATTTGCCGCGCCAGCGGTAACAGATAATTCATCAACGCCCGATGTGTTTCCGTCGACGGTGTTTTTAAACCAGACGTTACCAGCCGTGCCATCAATAGCGTTGCTACTCAGATTTACCGCGCCGTCAATGATGACAGGGGCATCTATTGTTATAGCACCACCCCGAGTCAATATATTTTTCGAAACATTAAAGCCGGCTGCCATAGCGGAAAAATCACCGCCGTTAGTATCCACTGCAGTTGCAGCAGCACCTACCGAATCAATATTACTGCCTGCAACCAAAACCACATCCAAAGGATTGAAGCCCGTTGCAGTGATCGAACTTAAATTTCGAAATTCAATATTTCCATCAGCTGTCAATGTAAGCGAGACATTCGAACCACCGCCAACACCAGGGATCATCTCTATCGGTGTATCAATAAAAATATCGCCATTTCCCAACCCTGGCGTAGCATTGGTATTTACCGTTACCGACGTACCACTTTGCAATGAAGACATCAAATTATCTACATAAACCTCTGAAGCATCAACGCCAGAAATGGGAGTATAGTCAGGATTCAGTCCATCCAAATTAGTGCCGTCCCCAACCCCTCCATTTCTTAAAACGATTGCAATATCCACCGGATCCAACAACCACTCGCCACTCTCGCCAACCGCTGCCCCGGCATCAGGAATACTGGTCACATCTAAAAACTCTTTTCCCGAGGTTTCAATAAAACCACCGTCACCGGCCAAAGCGCCGCCACGGGCCGTTATTGCGCCGTGAACCTGTGCGGTTTTTTCTGCCCACAAAACAACGGAGCCACCGTCACCGTTTTCTGTCGCGCTGGCGTCGATGCTGGCTGAACCTGACATCACAGTATAGTTCGCTTTTTTTAATTTACCGCCACCTTGAACATCACCACCAATTCGAACATCACCGCCGCCAATTTTTCCGCTTGCGTTAACGCTTGCCTCATCAAACAAACCGACTTTTTGACCAAGCATATAAAAGAAACCACCGATGCCTGATTTGTTTGAAACATCAACGCTGCCTGTGCCAGTAATTTCGGTTTTTGCTGTCGAGGTTAAAACAACCTCACCGCCATTTATCGCATTAATTTCACCGCTATTACGAACATGACCACCCGCGCCTGAAAGCCTGACAACACCACCTATGTTTTCAATTTTTGTCGCGCGAATAATGCCGGTGTTATTCACCGCCTGGGTAAAAATATCCTGCGCGACCTTTGCTTCTATCACAATTTTCCCGCCATTGGCTTGCAAGGTGCCGGAGTTTTTTACGGCAGAATCCGCAGCTGTGATGTTTTGTTTTACTGAATCCATCAATTGAAAATTGAGCAAGCCGTCGCCGGAAAAATCCACCACGGCACTCTCACCGGCGAGTAAATTAATTTGGCCAAAGTCGGCGACAATCATTCCTTCGTTTTTAACAGCCCCCCCTACAAGATTAATTGATCCGCCAGTTGCAGCGCTCAGCAAACCCTGATTAATCACAAACCCGGCACCGTCGGCGTTAACACTCCTCAGATCAAACTTACCTGTCATAAATTCAGCAGGATCAATATCAAGCCCGGTCGCCAGTAAACCGGCAACGTTTACCTGTGCATTTGATCCAAATAAGATACCGCTGGGATTGCTTAGGATAACGCGTCCGTTAGCATTAATTTGCCCCATTATTTCGCTAGGTGAAGCATTGATAATACGGTTAAGGGCGACGCTGGATGAGCTGGGTTGAACAAAAGTGACACGCTCATTGCGTTTCACATTAAAACTGTTCCAATCTATCGCAAGTGCCTGCGTATTTTGGTTAATGGTGGTTGAGGTAGATGTAGGTTGAGAGATACTTCCCTGGCCATGTACAATTACCCCACCCTGCGGAGAAGCATAAAGACTGGCAACCGGAAAAAACAAGGCAATACCGAATGAAATGAAAGTACGTTTAATCAAACGCCTAAACTCGAAAATCAGTTGCCCGAAAAACAGTTTTTTCATTATTTTTTTCATTTTCATCTTAATGTGCTTTTAGTTAAATTAACGAGCCTAAATTAACGAGCCTATTCATAGCCTTCATAACCACTTTCGTTACATTTACCCCATTTCAGGTATAAACCTTAAATTATCCAAGTCATTTCTTAAGCGCTTATTTATCTCGCAAGCGATCCGGCAACAATGCGCATCAAAAATAGTATGCAAGATCAAAATAAAAACGTTGTGAAGGTTCGTTATTCAGTGGTTTTTCCGCACCCAGCACCGTCGCCACCTGAAAACGTGCGTCAAACTTGCCCGGCAGGTTCATTTTAACACCAGCCCCGGCACCTTGTAGCTGCACTTCGCGCTTTTCGCTAAGCACCGCCTTACGCAACCAGCCCCCACCCACGTCATAAAACACGGAAAGACTCAGAATTTCACCCCAGTTTCGACCAGCAAACGCCGGTTTATCCGCAAATCCGGGGGCATTTAAAATAAATTCAAACGAACCAAAGTAACCAACATCTCTCAAGTATTCAGATATAGGATAGGCGCGTACGCTATCAGCACCACCTAAAGGTAATTGCTCAAGTGAATTCAAGCGATCCTGGGTATATTGAAACTGCGATGTAACCAGTAGAGAAAAATTACGTTGAATGGTCTGCAATCGGGAAAAATTAAAATTAACCCGCTGGAACCCGCCGTTTAATGTCTCATCGCCACCAAATGCGAGTTGACCAAAACCGTTCGCACCAAGACGAGTGCCGAGACCCTGATGAAGTTGCAATATCGCCACGTTAAATCCGCCGAATCGAGTATCGATGGCATCGAGTCCGAATTCCAGTTTGGCGACATCAAACTCATCCACCTGTTTCTGAATATTCGCGACATTAGAAATAGATCGTTTACGGCTTAACTCTGCAACAGCGTAGCTGTTCATGCCACGATCACGCTGGAACATTTTTTTAATCAAACCACTGGCGATGGTACTTTGACCGGTTGTGCTGCCGCCAAGCTCGTTAACCTGAAACTGATTGTGGGCCAGATTAGCGCCAATGCGCCAGTCACTTCTAAAAACCGGCAGCGAATACACAACATTACCGTAGGTGCCGTTGTCAGGCGTGAAAGATTGTAAAACCGCCAGGTTTAACTGATCTGCATTGCCGGTGAGATTGTTAACAATAAAATCAAGACGGGTTCGATATTTTCCGGTATACGTCGAGCCGTTGTTATCTGCAGAAATGCCACCATTAAAACGGCTTTCATCGACCACTTTAATTAACAGATCGCTCTCGCCGTGATTTTTACCGGGTTTGAAAATCCCACTCACACTTAACCCCGGATAATCGCTTAAATACAGCAAGCCGGTTTCGATTTGATCCTTCACCACGGCCTGCCCAAGCAGCTTTTTGAACGGACGGCTGATCAACGCATCAGAATATAGCGTATTGCCTTCAGCGATCACCGCGCCCAATTTTCCTTCAAGCACCTCAATGACCACTTTACCATCAACGACATCCTGCGCCGGCACAAACGCAGTGGCGAGTATTAGGCCGTGTCGCCGATAATAACGGGTTATTTCATCAGCCACTTCCTGCATTTGCCCCATTGTCAGGCCGCGGCTCCATTCGGCGCGGCGCAACTTAAAAACCAGCTTCCACAAGGTTGCACTTGTCGGTCGCTGATTAGGCTCTTCGACGAGTTGCCGAATAAACTCCGCGATATCATCCACTTCTTCCCGCGTAAAACCCTTCATATCCGCCTCACCAAGGCGCTGGCGTTCGACCCGGTTGACCTCGGCGATAAAGGCGAGGTCTTCTTTTCGAATTTTATACGCCGGATATGATTTTGTGCCTTTGATAATAAACTCCCGCACCTTGACCCGTTCGCCGCCATCAATGCCCAAAGGTCTGTCGATCACGCGCGGAATGAGCAATTTATCCGAATCATCGATAATCGTTGTGCGTTTTTCCAGCGAACGAGGCAACGCACCACCCGGTGTAGCGGCATCCGGTAAGGTTGGCGCGCTTATCGCTGGCAATGGCAACATAAGGCCAGCAGTAATTGTCGCCCAGAAAATAGAAGTGAACCTGGAGTAACGCTGGGTCATTTTTTTCGCTTCATCCTCGCGATGGCTTTAGCCATTATTATTTTTTATCATCGCGATAAATTTTAACATAAAAAATCGGAGCAGATTATCGCGTTTTGTTTTTTTGTGGTATAAAAATACATGATCCTGGAAAGATCAGTTGGACGCGAGAATAGAGTGCAAGTATAGAGTGCAAGTAATGGTGCCCTAGCTCGTGGATCAACTGATTTTTCTAGGATGACACGAAACAGTACCGAAACGCCATACCGTGACACATGAGTCGTACAATTTTAGTACGACAAACGGTGTGAACTGAATAACACATCGCAATAAAAACGAAATGTTATCGTTATTCCTTAACAAGGCACGTTAAAAGGGCATCATTAACCCGTTTATTATGTAACTTTTTATGTAACTTTTGTCTTTTGTAACAAGCCTAAAAATTTATCACAACCAGACCCAATAAAACACAAAAAACAATTCCTATGTCACTTATATTAAAAATAATTTCACCAGCAAATATGCCTCCCGGGCAACTGCCCGAATATACCTTTGATGAACTAGGTGGCAGTATTGGCCGAAAGCCCAATAATGATTTTGTGCTCATCGATCCAGAGCGATTTATCTCCAGTCAACATGCTAATATCGGCTACCAGGGCGGCGCTTTTTTTATTACCGACACCAGCACCAATGGCGTGTTCATCAATCATTCACAAAACCCAATAGGCACAGGCAACACGCAGGCAATAAACAACGGTGATAAAATATCCATCGGTGAGTTCCAGTTTCAGGCGATTTTATCTGAGCCAGCCCCGCTTGAAACACCCTGGCTAGAATCAAACACAGCTTCACCGGCTGAAATTCCCAGTACGACTGCCGACGACATATTTGACTTTAACGAGCCACTCGTCATTGATAATACATCGTCCGATTCACTCAACGAGATGGACCCGTTAGCCTTACTTGGCGGCACGGGTGACAATTTTCAGCCTCAACAGGATTTCGCCTCAACCCCACTTACACCACATACTGATGACGGCAACAGTCAATTCTTTGATGATATTTTACAAAGTCCTCATCAAAATATACCTGAGCCTTTACCCATCAATGAGCCATTTACACCACCATCTGCCATACCTGATGACTGGGATATTATGGGTGACGATATACCTGTTCACGCATCGCCGACGCTGGCGCCATCCACACCGCCGTTCGCACAAAATTCGCCTTCGGCCGAGCTTCAGAAAGAGCCACCCGAAGCGCTACCGGAAGCCATAATACCACCTCATCCGGATTCCATGTTTCCCGACACGCTATTTGAAAGCACAACGCCGCTGATTCCAGATACCGGCGACTTAATTGAAGATGATGATATTTTTGCCTCACTGGCCAAAACAGCCCAGCCACTACAGACAGCCCCTTCAACTCAGGCACCTATTCAACCAGCGCCCGATTTCACTTCGCCGATAGCGCCAACGGCTGTCCCGCCAGCCACAAAACCACGAGAAGCAGCGCGGCCAACATCAGCCCAATCAACAGCGCCAGCAACAATCAACGACCGTGAATTACTCGATGCCTTTATAAAAGGTGCCGGACTTGACCCATCCCGTATTCAGGCCGACGACCCGATCACATTATTAACGAAACTCGGACAACTCACTCGTATTTCAACCGAAGGTTTAATGATGGCATTACGCGCCCGCGCCACCATTAAAAGCAGTTTTAGAGTAAACAAAACAATTATCGCCCCCATCGAAAACAACCCGCTTAAATTTTCCGTCACGTCTGAAGATGCACTCAATATCATTTTTGCCGATGAAAAAGCCGGCTACATGTCAGCAACCGAGGCGTTTAGCGAAGGCTTTAAAGACCTTCAAACCCACCAAATGGCAATGATGGCCGGTATGCAGGCAGTGATAAAAGAAATCACCGAGCAATTTTCACCAGACACACTAACCCGAAATTTTGAATCACAAAAAACCGGCAGCAGCTTTATTCCGAGTAACAAAAAAGCAAAAAACTGGGAAATGTACGAAGAATATTACAAAAAGATGACAGCAACACTGCAAGATGATTTTCAAAATCTATACGGCGAAGAATTTGCGCGAGCTTATGAAGACCAAATAAGGAAGTTGTTGTAGATAATTAAAATAAAGGCTTTCATCAATAATGTGATTTCCCGACGCCAGGAAAATCGATTTACCTCCACAAGGGCTTTGCATTCAACGACAATTTAAATATTAAAACCCCAAAGTCAACCACCTTTATTTTTCCTGCTCAGCCAACCGATCTTCCAACAAATGAGGCATCTGCGCCGCATAACGTGCCGTTGCCTCCGCAGAAAAAAGATAAGCGCGGGCTTTAGCCTCATCACCCCCACCACGGGCTCTGGCCGCCAGCAGTTTCAATTCATTAACTAACGCATTCGTCGCATTGATAACAGCACCATCATCCGGATAGCGAGCGAATAACCCCTCCCCCTGGTGCTCCGCGTATTCACCACGAGCCCAGGTGGCTAGCAACTCAATCGAGCTGTTCACATTTTGATAGGCGTCGGGCTTATTAAAGCTCAACGCCGGGCCATCATCACCGGCAAAAGCCACAGATGGTGAGATGACCGTTAGGCTCATCAAAACAACGAGCGCAACATGATATTTTTTCATGAACTTAACTTCAAACATGTTCTATATTTCCTTCAAATGTATTCGACGAAGAACCAACCACATAAATGATAATGAGAATCATTTGCATTTACAAGTGTTTCATTTGCGTCATACCAACAATAATCGCTACTATTTTGTTGCATTTACATCAAACACGCCTAATATTACGCATATACCCTTCTATTTCAGGTAACATCTATTTTAGATAAAGAATTCAGGTGAAAATTGTGCATTTAAGCAAAAAACCTCAACCCGACGAAAAACAAACATTAAGCAAGGCACTTTTGAGCGCCGGTAAAGCACTTGGCTTATCGCAGGCAGATGTGGGTAAAATTATCGGCAAAGATCGCACCTCCATCTCGCGCGGGCTTTCACCCAAAAGCAAAGCCGGTGAATTAGCGCTTTTACTGATCAGGTGTTACCGCAGCCTGTATGTTTTGGTTGGCGGCAAACCAGAAGATATTAAACACTGGATACACACTGAAAATATGCACATCGGTGGTGTCCCCGCTGCTCAAATGCAAACCGCGCAAGGCCTTGTTCACACGCTTGAATACCTTGATGCACTCCGCGGCAAAGTATAAAGCAGCTACTGGTTGTCTATTTGGCACAAAGTAAAAACTCAGATTCAGCCGCTCGTATTACGTGGAGACTTAATCAGAGTTGTCGAAAGTCAGGAACAAATTGCCACCAGCCAGCTGGTCGACAACCTGGAAGAGCAAATACAACTTGAAGAATTGCTGGAACAATCCAAACCGAGATATCCAAAACACGTGACCGGGCGCGTTGATGAGTTAACAGCAACACTGCATTATTTGTTAAGCACGCCGTTTCGTTACCCGCCTTTAATCCATGGCGCCCGATTTTGTTCACGATTTGAGGCCAGTTTATTTTATGCATCAAAAGAATTAACAACGGCATTTTCAGAAACCGCATTTTATCGATTTTATTTCTGGCGCGGCATGAAAACACCACCACCATCTAAAAAATATATCACAGAACATACCGTCTTCAGTGCCGGGTATTATTCCACGCGTGGATTACAACTACAAAACCCGCCGTTTTCTGAATTCAAAAGCAAATTAACTCACCCATCACAATATCAAGCAACGCAGGCACTAGGGAATAATATGCGTGTAAATGAAATTGACGTGTTTGAATATGTTTCTGCGCGGGATAAAAATGGCGGTATCAACATCGCACTCTTTTCGCCGAAAGTGTTCGTCAATAAAAAACCAAAAGAGCAACAACAGTGGCTTTGCGAAACGACAGCGGAGCAAGTTTCTTTCTCGTCAAAAGAGGGGAAATTATTGCGTTATTCAATTAATGATTTTCTTATTGAGGGTGAGTTTCCGCTACCTGCGGCTTAGACCAAAAACCAACCTACTGCGCGCTTGGCGTAAACTCAATATTTGTTTTCTACCATTAATATTAGATGTCAATTATCTTATCCGGTCGTATTGCTTCATTTAAAAAGCTAACCACTTCTGAACTATTGCTTTATTTAAAATCGTACTATTATTACTTCCTAATATAGGCGATTATACCATCGAGTTTTGCATTGTTTCGCGTAATTTTTCTTCATGAATTGACCCTTCTTGTCGCTATATTGCCATCCGGCGTTGTAAGGTTCTTAAATGACCTTGATTTATTATATCCGGATATTTAGAGATTAACTCACCTATGGCCGGTGACTGGCTGTGTTGTTCGGTGTACATCGAAAAAAGGCAGGAAGAGAATAAAACAATAACGCACAGACACACGAAATCAGTAGGTATTCGGACTTCGGGGCATGGGTTCTTTGACTCAATATTCATTGAATAAAAAAATCGGCCTACGATCATGGCTTGCTGACTAAATAATAAACAAGCTGAATAACTACGTGCGAATTTCACCCTACCTGATACCCCTTTTTTTAACCTTATTATTTATTTTTATTGCGGCCCTATTTTTTTGAATTACTCTTTGCCCTGCAATCTATGCTTTAATGTCATTGCGACAACAAAAGTGCAAGTAGGTTGAGATTTATCCAGAAAATATAAGCAGTTAATCGTAGCAATAACACTCAGTCGTTGGGGAGGTTGTGGATCTATGGTCATACCTGTTGCAACAAATCAAACTATACTCGTTGTCGGTGGCGGCATTAGTGGAATGACTGCAGCTATCGAAGCGGCAGAATGTGGCAAACACGTTATTCTTCTCGAAAAAGGCCCATCTCTCGGCGGACGCGTTAGCCAACTCTATAAATATTTTCCCAAGTTATGTATCCCCAGTTGTGGATTAGAAATTAATCTACGCCGCTTCAAAGCTAATCAAAATATTCAGGTCATTACCCTTGCTCAAGTAAGAAAAATTGACGGCGAAAGCGGTGATTACAGTGTTCAAATAAAAACCAGCCCTCGATTTGTTAACAAAAGCTGTACCGCCTGTGGCGATTGTGAAGCGGTAGTTAACACCGAATATGACGACGAACACAACCACAACATGAAAAAACGCAAAGGCGCATACCTGCCGTTTAACATGGCCTACCCACGATATTATGAAACCTGGGTCAAAACCTGGGTCAGGCTTTGTTTATCAAAACCTGAAACCTGGGTCAGGCTTTGTTTATTGAACAAACCCGCAAAACCCGGGTCAGGCTTTGTTTATGGTCAAACCCGGGTCAGGCTTTGTTTATGGTCAAACCCGGGTCAGGCTTTGTTTATTGCATTAATCATCAACTCCAACTGACAATGAAATTCTTTATCACCCTCTCGCCTTTTTTCAATCTTTCTAACAGCAATACTTATTGCAAAACCCGGGTCATGCAAAACCCGGGTCCAAAACCCGGGTCAGGCTTTGTTTATTGCATTAATCATCAACTCCAACTGTGAAACCTGGGTCAGGCTTTGTTTATGAAACCTGTGTAAAAAAACCTGGGTCAAAAAAAACCTGCAAACCTGGGTCACAAACCTGGGTCAGGCTTTGTTTATTGCATTAATCATCAACTCCAACTGACAATGAAATTCTTTATCACCCTCTCGCCTTTTTTCAATCTTTCTAACAGCAATACTTATTGTAGACACATCGCGGTCAAATTTTTGAGCGACTTCTGTCAATGTCGCGCTCTTCAACTCCACCGATAGGTAAGCAATTATTGCCCGAACTTCAGTGACATTTCGCTGCCGACCCAACTTATCTAATTGATTTTCATCTACCTTAAATTCTGCACAAACTGTTTTTATAATTTTTTTAAGTATCGGCGGTTTTACTGTTTTTGCATCAAGAGAAGACAAAACACGCTCAGTGAAAACGTCATTCCCCAAAATACGACCATCAATACTTCCACCATGAAAATCCGAACGATGGGATTCCCCCAATCCTTCGTCAATAAAACGTGAATATTGTCGAATACACGCGGCTCTTTGCCGACTAAAGTGCCCAAAAACCCAGTCTGTTGTCAGCCAGGGAAGCATTTCCAAACCCAAATACGTCGAATGACTACTCCACGGATATTCAGTGGCGTTTTTTACTAACTTGGAACGCACTGGATTTAGATGAATGTAACGGATAAGTTCTAACAGATACTGATCACTATCAATCAATATTGCTTTGTAACGACCTTGAAATAAATGCCCTATTCTCTTCTGGTGCTTATTGATCCAACGCGTAAAACGGAACGATATATTTTGCATTATTTTTGATAATGGTACGTCTGACACCTGAATGAGTAAATGCACATGATTTGTCATACAACAAAAACCATGTATTCGATGACCATAACGCGATAAGCAAAGCCTGACCCGGTTAACTGACCTGACCCGGTTAATTGAACTATTTGATCTTAATTAGCGAACTACCAGGTTATTACGGATTATACTACCAGGTTATTACGGACACAAATGTAAAACAAGGTATTTTATCCAGAATAAACAATATGTTAAAAATAATAACAGTGAATTAAAAGGCGCGAATAGAGCGAAATAAGGGGTTTACGTCTTTAAAAAAGATCCACCTTCTAAGAAGGTGGTTTTGGTTTACCCCCTTGAAGGGGGATGAAAAGCAACCCTCTAAGAAGGTTGCTATCGCTATCCTATTAATTTGTAAAACTTAATTGAATCCTAGGCCTTCTTGTCTTGTTTCTTCTTTTTCTTGAAATTTAACATACTTGCGTATGATTTCTTCATCAATTCCCACTGTATCTACACAGTAGCCCCTTGCCCAAAAATGATTCCCCCAATACGGCTTTTGTTTTAAATGGGGAAATTGACGAAATACCTGTATGGCCGTTTTACCTTTCACCATTCCCAGTAACTTTGATACAGACTCTTTGGGCGGCATCGACACCAGCAAATGAACATGATCGCACTGAATATTTAATTCGATATCTTCACAACCCATACGACCACAATATACGTGTATCGTTTTGTACAACTCTTCTGCTATCGGGCCTGTCAATATCCTAAAACGATATTTAGGAACCCAGACTATATGGTATTTACAACACCAAATAACGTGCGATAATCTTTTAAATCTACTCATGATATTCCTTTTGTTAATGTTATGGGGATAACACAACAAGAAATATCATGCGTAGATCTTTAAGACAACGGCATAGCCATTGCCCAAGCCACCGCCTTAGGCGGTGGATATACAAGATTGATTATAATCTGACTCAAAATATTGAATATCACTAGACTTAATCCACAGCTCAAGCTTATCGAGAATTACGCCAAACTTGTTTGTATCGCGAGTAGAACATTCCCAAACCACAGCTATACGCCACCCCTCAGTAATTAATTTGTCCATCACACCGGTGTTTGTCAACAGCAGCTTCTCGCCAGCGCGCGATCTGCTCGACATAAAGCCCTTTTTTTCGGCAATACTCTGAGAGTTCCTGCGCATTTAAGGCGGCACTTTCAATGACAATCGCTAATTTATTTTCGCCACTCCTGTTTTCGGGGTTTGATGAGTCTGCAGGCACCCCTGTGTCAGAATAGTTGTCCGGTACTTTTTTCAAGAAATAATCCTTTAGGGAGCGGAAAGTGAATAAAAAATGGCTCGTTACACCCAAGATTTTAAAGCGCAGCTTGTTGTATAAGTCGATCAAGTACCGTGAGTATTCCCAGTTTACGTTCACCACCATCCGGTTTCGGAATCAAAACTTGTTTGACCGGTTTAGGACGATAGTGTCCGTCGAGTAACTGGGTACTAATCAACGGTCAGTGTTGCGTTAAAAAGGCTGGCAGATCGTCAACGGTCATGCCGTCTATTCCTGCGCCACCTTTATTGCGTTTAACCTTCTGGAGTGCGAGTATCAAATTATTACGATCTAATACACGTTCCATCAGTGATACGTTGTTAACCGGAGCGTCTTCCCAATGAAACCCAGTCTGCGGTTCGCCCCCTATCAGGGGCAGTTGATACTGCTTGTCTGACGCCATACACACACTCGTTTGCAATGTAACTACTCTCTTCATTTAAGCGCTTTCGAGCACCGTTCAGGCCTTCCCGTTGACATTCACTTTTGAAAAAAAAATATATTAAAAAAAATTTAATAATATTATTAATTTTCCAACCGAGTAATCATCGGTACTACGCCCTTTGCTAAAATCGCCATGGATGGTGTGAATGCAGAAAATGCAGGAGCAATTTTCTGTCTTCTCCTGTGCGATCAAAACCGATTGCTCAGTTTTCAGCGGTTTTCAACTGCACGCAGTTTCCCAGCGCAGCATCAGGAGATCTCCCGGGGTAAGGCATACAAAACTTTCGTTGCGTAAACGCCGAATTTATAAAACGCACCTCGATTGCAGATGGAAGACTTCGTAGTCACGTGCCCACTCGTCTCAAGTACGTCACACCTCATATTCGGTTCTTGTTCATCGCCCCGCAACTTTGGATTGGACTTCCTCCAGACCCCACCTCACGATGACGCCCTTGTCCTTCTCCTAGCCTTCGGCTCTGCGAATACCTGGCAAGAGGACTTTCACCTCTTTAGTTTTGCGCCATGCCCGGCACACACGTTTTTAATAACTGGCAAAGTAAAGTGTTACGAGCGGAACGAGCAATACTTTACTTTGTCCATGTTGATTTACTTGTTAGCACTTTTTTGATGGGATACATATTCATCTAGTAATTGACGAATAATTTTTTGGTATTGCATATGATGTTTTTCAGCTGCATCTTTAAAATATGCGACACTCTCAGAACTTAACGAAATAGTTACTTTAGTGTTTTCTTTTTTAAGAGCCAGCTCTTCTGGAGATGGCAGAAAATCTGGAATGAACTCAATGTCACCCAGTGACTCATTGCTATATTGAATTGGTTTTCTCATATATTTTTTTACCTTTACGCCAATAACCTGCACCAAAGATCCGTATAAGACCAGATCTATATGTAAAACGAACAGTTAGAATTCCATTTTTTTCTTCATTTAAGCCAAAACAATAATAACGTTGTTCGTCTTGGCTATGAGTGGTGTCTTTAACAATAATACGTTTTTTATCTAGAAAGGCATGTTGTGCTTCATAGAAGCTAACCCCATGTTTTTGTTGGTTTTCTAGATTTTTTGTTTCATTCCACTCAAAGTTTGATTCGCTCATGCCTTTAAGAATAGCAGAGGTATGGCTATTTCGCCATATGATTTTGACTTTGGGGTGCTAACGCCGCGTTAAGAGGCATTTTACAGCGTTTTGTTGTTGTGCGACAATAAGCGGAAGCGAATAGCACGACAAAACCACGCTGTAAAAGGTCCCATTGAACGTATTGTTAGAGCTATTCTCTCTTTTATGTAATTGAATCATATTTCTTCTGTGCCTTTAGTACTTTTTCTATATTGTTTTCCGACCAGTTACTAATATCACCAAGTAAACTGACTAAAGTTTCACCTAGTGACGTTAGCGAATATTCAACCTTTGGTGGTACTGTAGGGTAAACTTTTCTGTTAATCAAGCCGTCACGTTCCATACCGCGTAAAGATTGAGTGAGCATCTTTTGTGATATGCCAGTGATCTCTCTTTTTAGTACTCCAAATCGTTTTGTTTCTTGAGATAAAGACCCGACTATTAACACTGTCCACTTATCAGCAATACGATTTAAGACCAATCGTGTAGGGCAGTTTTTATTATATACATTCCAATCATTCATTGATAAAACCTTGATAATTAATAATAGTATCTAAAAGGTGGCTATAGCACTTAAAGGTGCCTTCTTGCGAAAAGTAACTAAGACGAATAGTATATTTAACACGCAATGACTTCAACATAAAAAAAGGGTAATGAAAATGCGCAAGAAGACAGTTTTGATTTCTAAAATTCAAATCATCATTTTAATGTTATTAACAGGAGGCAATAGTATGGCTCAGAGTATTCAAGAACAAAACAAAGAACTAATAGGTAAATTCGCCGAAGAAGTTTTTTTCAAGAAAGATTTATCCAATTTAGATAAATATATCTAAAGTTTAGAGTTTCAAACCCCAAAAAGGAGAAATATTCAAATTAAAACTTGACACAAATGGTGACAGCGCGTTGCCGCCCACTGATTAAATTTAAAAAAAACAAATTTAATCAGTGGGCG